>Ga0209400_1000095_pt1 | contig 74773 bp, 104 predicted proteins | sample M_130807_EF_Meta_FD_187313 | JGI IMG/M metagenome (GOLD analysis project Ga0209400, IMG submission 187313) | Freshwater microbial communities from Lake Montjoie, Canada to study carbon cycling - M_130807_EF_MetaG (SPAdes) (version 2) | ecosystem: Environmental > Aquatic > Freshwater > Lake... | reverse complement strand
TATAAGTTTTATCACATTTTTTTTCTATACCATAAGTTGATTGAGCCTGACAGACCAATTTATCCCCAAATAAATTTAATTTGGGATCAAATGCGTTAATATTTGTTGTAAATCCTTTTGCACTATCCCAAGAAACACTATTTTTTGGGACACCACTAGTATCAAGTCCCAAGTCAAGATTTGCTGCATCAGCAAACGAAATTGGTATTGGTGAAGTTTCCTGTGTTGTAGATGCTGTTGGATTTGCTTGGTCTACTTCTTTATTTTGTCTTACTTCTCTTTGTGTTGCTCGTACTTTACCTCCAGGATGACCAGTAAATGGTTTAAATCCTGAACTCATATCTGCTTTTACATTCTGCTCACTAATTAAATTCTTAACTCCATCACTTCTATGAAGAAGACCAAGAACTACTGGTTGTTGTGCGTCATCACCATCCAAGAAAAAACCAAAACAAGTTTCTCCACCTTTTAAGTCTAATGTTTTTCCTGTTCCACCTTGAGCACTACCAAAGGCAGGATCTATCATTACCTGTGCCCAAGGTAAATCCTCATCACTTAAAACAGAACCAGAAAAGGGATGATAACCAATAATTCTTACTTTACAACGATAGTTCCAATCACCATTAAAATAATCTGCTGCTTTTTTCCAATAATCTGGGTGAGCAATTTGCCCTATCCACCAACTGAAACCATCCTTTCCAATATAATTGGATTTTAATAAAGCCTCTTCAATCATCGTAAATTCTACACTCCAATGCGTTTGGGTTTAAATCACAAAATATTTCTAATGAACTTGGTATTCCAATAGCATCTGGATGGTGCTTTTGATATTCTAAAAGTTCTTCTAGATATGCGTTCAAATATCTCTTTCTTTGTTTATTTGACGAGAAATTTTCTAATTCCTCACATATATCGTTAATAAGTTCTTGTAGTTCCATTTCTCTTATTTATTTGAACTATAAAGACCGTAACTATCACGAAGCAATCTTAAACTTGTAACCATTTGTCCACCCTCAAAATGATGTCTTAATTCTTTAATTAAATAATATCCACTTTGCTCTTCATCTGATGTCATATTTGTATTTCTATCTATTCGTGGAAACTCTGCGTGAATAATTCCACCAACCTTCAAATTAACATTACAAGGAACAACCATATTTAGTGCCTGTGTGAACAATAAATTGTACCGAGAATAAGACATAGCCATATCAGCACCACTTCTCAACTTATCACTCACTGAACCATCTGGTTTTAATGCTCCCCTATCTGATGTTCTCACCATAATACGAGAAATACTATCACCAAATTCATCAGATACGGCAATACTTTCAGCACCACCCAATTTATTCTTAACTTGGTCTTTTACTTTATAAGTATACAAATCCAAAGTATTGGAATACAAATCATAAAAATAAGTTTTATTTACATACATACCAACTCTTAATGATTTCATTAAGTCAATATTCTTTTCATAATTATAATTTAATATATTAAAATTAGTTTTTGTCTGATTTTCCTCAATCACCTGAGTGAAAAGATAATATGGTATATTTTCTTTATCGGCACTATTTGTTTGTATCTTTGTGCTTGAAACTAAACTATCAATACTTCTAAAATTAAATCCATCTTTGTTTTCATAAAATAAGAAACCAGCAGTTCCTCTTGCTTCTTCACCAGAAGTTCCTGAATTTTGTCCGTTTGCTGGAACTGCTTTTGGTCCCAACCAAGTTAAAACGTGAAATGGTTTGCGATTATTTCCAATAAAAGAATAATCATTTGATGTTCCTTCTATATTTTCACTCTTATACTTCTTAGTCTTCAAATCATCTTTAAGAATTTTAGTTACAGTCGTTTGTAAATTTCCTCTATAAATTGTTTGGCACCTTGAAGTCTCATTTGTTAATCCCTCACGAGAAACAAGATTTAAAGTAAACATTTCATTTGAATGTTGTGCGTCAAGGTTGCTTACTTTATAAACATATAAGTCATCAAGCACAAACTCACCAAAAGCAGTATCAACACTAATTGTAACTTTCTCTCCACCACGAATTGGTAAGATATTAAACAAGGACGAACTATTGATTAGTTGTGCAATAGCAGTCACACAAGGAGATAAAATATCCTCAAAATAATCAAAGAACAAACAAGAGTTTGTAACATCAACAGTTGTCTTACCATCCAAAGTTTGAATGGTAAAATAATTGGGTTTAAATGAACCTACTGCTGCTGCCATTACGTTGCGGAAAGATTAGTGAGTAACATAGTTTTCATAAGACTATTTACCACCTGACCTTCTGTTGGTCCAGGCATAATCACAGTTCCACCACCTCCACCCCCTCCAACGGGAATATAGACTGGTCTTTGTTGTCCTCCACCACCTCCACCCATCATTATAGGCATTACAGTCATACTTGATTGTGGTTGATTATAAGATGGATAAGTTTGTATTTGAGGTACTGGTGGGGCAGCAGCAGGAACAACTTGTGCTTGTGGTGCTGGTTGTACTATTGCTTGCATAGCAGTTAACTGCTTATTATATGCCGCAGCATCGGCAGGATGTACATTATCTGCTCCTGGAGTAAATCCACCACCAAATCTTACAAATCCAGGATATTTTGCTGCTAATGCAGCAAGTTCTTTATTTGCTTGTATTTGGTCTTTTCTATTTCCAGATTTAGCAGTTCCTGATAATAAAACAGAAGCAGCACCCATAGACTTCAATGATTCAAGTTGCTTTTGAACATTTCCAATATCTTTTACATTATTTGCAAGTCCAGAAGATAACTCAACTGTATTTCCTTTTATTCTTCCATTTTGGTTCATTTCATTAATATATCCCATCACTTTATCTGGAGAAGCACCAACAACTGCCTTTCCTTTTTTTCCAGTCGCATCCATTTGTCCCTTTGCAATACTATCACCAATTACTACATTTTCTTTTCCTTGTTTTATTTTTTGGTCTCCACCATCTTTTGTGAATTGAGATTGTTTTTGTAAATCTTTTTTATTCTCTTCTTTTTTTGGTTGTACTTGAGAAACTCCAGATTTGCTGGATTTTAACAAAGGGTAAGGGTCTATATAATTGCCTTTTGTATCTTTACGCATATAATGAAGATGTGTATTTTCACCATCATCTGCAACTTTAGCAATCTTTTGTCCGGCCTTAACTTTTTCCCCGACTTTTACATTAGGTATTGTATGACCGTAAAGTCCTTGTTGCCCATTACTATATTTGATAATAACTGCTCCACCAACATCCCCATATCCATTAGGATATGCATCTATAACAGTTCCATCACGAGAGGAAACAACAGGACTATTTGGGTCAACTCCAATATCTTGTCCTTTATGTTGTCTTTTCCCTCTCATTGAATAAAAATTCCCAGTTGAAGTATTGAATTGAGGATTTCCACTAGGTAAAGGGAATATTTCATCTCCAGTTCCAGTTAATTCTACATCTTCTCCCTTTTTATTATAATCAAATTTATCATTTTTTGTTTCCCCTTGTTCCCAATCTCCAACTTGACTTTCTTCCATCTGCTGAGAAACACTTCCAAACAATCCCATCGCAACTCCTCTCTCAAATCTACTCACAGCAGCATCAAACTTATCTATTGTATCCTTAAATATAAGACCAGAAGCAATGCCCTTTTGTTTTCCTTCTTGTCCTTTTAATTTTTCAGAAAGTTTTTGTTTAAGAGTACTTCCACCTTCATATACCCTATCCGCAGTATATCCACCAAGAAAACTTCCAGCCATACTTCCAACAACAAAACCAAGTCCAGGAATAGGAATAAGTGCTTGACCAATTGCTCCTCCAAGAAGACTACCAGCAAGTGCTCCACCTGCTCCTGCTGCTGATTTTCCTACACTTTCACCTTCCGCAAGACCAGTCGCAAAATCAAGTCCAGCAAAGAGTGCATTACCAACACCAACTGCTCTCATACCACCCAGTTTCAATCGTGGTCCACTAAGTGTTGGTTTTGGTGGTTTTAATTTTGGTGGTCTTTGTGGTTTTCCAAATTTTCCTCTACCTGGAAACATATTACCAACAAATCCACCAAGGTCTAATGCTCCACTAAACAAAGAACCTAATAGATTTCCTGGTCTTCCAAAATTACTTGCGATATTTAAACTCGCAAGTGCTCTTATTTTTTTCTTGTCTGGTAGTTTTAATTTTTCTAACGATCTATTTTGTACTTCTAAAAATCTACCAAAATCTTTATACTCACGTTGAAATCTCGGTAAAGAATTTGACCTCGAACCAAGTGAAACAATATTATTTGCCGCAGCAACTAATGGGGAAGAGAGTGTTTTTTTCATTATCCGTCAACGATATTATAGACCATTCTAGAATAAAGAACTAAGAAATTATTAGGATTTCCTGCTGGTAAAAATGGAACTGATGGTCCACTACCTTGTGAACCACCACCACCACCTCCACTACTGCCTCCTCCTCCTGATTGTTGTTGTCCTCCACCACTCATATCAATAGGAAGATAATTTACTTGTGGTTGAGATTGTGCTATTTGAGAAACTGCTGCTGCTCTTTGTGCTACTTGAGTTTGTGCTGTTTTTGCTGCTTCTACTTGTGCTGCTTGTGCTTGTGGTGTTTTTGCTGCTTCTACTTGTGCTGCTGGTGGTTGTGATACTTGCTGTGCGATTTGTTGTTGTGCTACTGATTGTGTTGGTGCTGCTGCTACTTGTGGTGTTGCTGAAACAATAGGTTTATTACCACCACTTCTAATATTTTTTAGTTCAGATATAGTTTGCGTGTATTTTTTGCCTGCTGCATTTCTACCAGCGGATGCATCTTGGTAGGTCATATCTACAGTACCACCAAGTTTATTAGCATTAATTTGTCCCTGAGGAAGTCCCCTCCACGTTCCAGAAATTTTTTGTAAAAATTGTTCTTCTGTTATTTTTCCAGATAAAAAATCATTCATTCCATGACTGGTTTTAAGTTCATTTAATGTGATAGCATCTTGAACTTGTGGAGTGAATTTAGTATTCTCATCAAATCCAGCTTTTTTAGCCCTTTCAAGTAAAAATTGAGGCATTTGTTGATATTTTCCAATTGCACCATTCGCATTTTTTGCTAGCCATCCAATTGTCTTTTCTGATGCTTTGCCTGCTGTTTTTCCTGCACTTGTATTAAAACTATCATAACCTTCTGGTCCTTGTTCTACTGACGCAATAAGGTCTAATACTCCCTTTTCTCCAGTTGTGGTAACTCCTTTTGCTTCACCAGGAGAACCAGTCTCTCCAGAAGGTTTGGTTTTATCTTCCTTTTCTTTTTGTTTTTTCTCTCCTTTACCACCAGAAGATTGTTGCTGCTGCTGCTTTGATTTTTGTTTATTAGTTTCAAATAATTTGCTAATTGCATTTGCAAATCTATCAACAATTGAAGAAAACCTATCAGCAATATCTCCAGGAATTTCTGGTGATGTTCCTGCTGCTTGTACTTGTGGACTATCAGAAAGAGCATTCACTGCACCAGCACCAGCAGCACCAAGTCCTAATGCCCCAGCACCAAGAGCAAGCATTTTGCCTTTACCACCACCCATCATTCTTCCAAGTCCTCTTGGAGCAGATTTCTTCAATCCACCACCAGGAATATCAACATCAAGATTCAATCCTCCACCACCAGAAGGTGAAGCAACAGGAAGATTAGATAATTGTTTTACAATTTTAATTATAACTTGACGAATTAATTTTGCAACCTCAAAACTTTCAGTAAATGATTTTTTAAGTGCTTCTAAACTATCTCTTACCTTATCAATATTTCTTTTATTTCCAAAGAAGTTTATAAAACCTAACGCAGTCTTATAAACATTTAAAAACTTACCAAGAATTCCAATTGGTTTTGCGTCATCTACTTGTTTCAATCTTCTTTGATAATCAGAAGAAAACCCTTGGAGTGTTTTATTAATTGTGCTCGTTACATTATTATTAATATTTGTAGATATTGTGCTTACAATACTACCTGTTGCTGAAGGTGCTGGTTGAACTCCTGCTCTTTGAAACCCTACAATTTTATTCGCAGCACCATTCACAACAGAAGCACCAACTACAGAACCACCTGAAATAAAGTTCTGTGCTGCTGTTTTATTTGTATTCTGTCTTCCTACTACTTTTTCTGGACTAAGAACAGAACTAACCATTTTGTTGCTGCTGTTGTTTTAATTTTTCTTCTTCAATATGTTGCTGTAAAAGTGCTAAGTAGATGTCCCTCTCCCAAGGAATCATTGCTTCTATCTCAGTTAATGAATATTTATGGAACTGCATTAAGGCAAAATTGATTCTAAAATATGACTCTAGTTCCATATGAGCCATACTCAACCGAAAAAAGACGTTAAACCCTCCAACGTCACATCACTTTCAACTTTAGTTTTTGGATTTATAACTTTCACGGTATGAGAAAGTCTAGGCATCGTATCAAAAAACTTTTCAATTTCCTTAAACTGATTTGGGGTTAAAGTTTCAATCCAATCAGTCAATTCTTTTTTAGTGGAATCCGCAGCAGACCAACTTTCTTCTGCGTTAAAAATAACATCAATACAAGAAGAGATTATATCAAAAGACCTTTCGATATTTGATGAACTTTGATTTGAACTAAAATCAAAATTAGTTTTAATGAATTGGTCTAATGAAGGATACTTCATTCTTAAAACCAAATCAGTATCAAGTTGAATGTCTTTCTTATGTTCTGGGTCTTCTTCAACTTTAATTTGGTCAATAAACACAGTTACTGGAACTTGTGTTTCTCCATCATCACCACAAGTTATAATCAAATCAAGGCTTTCTCCAACTGACTTACCACGAACATTTAAGAAAATGTATTCAATATCAAAAGTAGGTAGTTCTTCTACTTTAATACCTCTAGTTACAATACAATCTTTTAATACTTGTTTGATTGCATTTGTAATTTCTTTTGTGCTTTGACTTTCAAGAGCAAGAATTAATATCTTCTCTTCTTTGACTAGAAATGGTCTGTATTTAATTGTTTTTCCAGTTGATGGTAAAACCAATTCATACGTGGGTGTAGAAATCTTTGGTAAAGGCATAATTTATTCAGTCATTAAATTTATTTATTTGGGCAAATTGCCGTAATTCTTTTCCATTACATATCTTATATACTGGAATGTGACTGTTGTTTTTACAATTTGACTTCCCTCATAAGTCAAAGGCATCGCAGTAATATTTGTTGGGAATGCTTCAAGCATTCTATAAGTTAACTGTGGTGGGTATTTTATATTGTTTTGGTCATCACTATTAAAATTTCTCTCAAACTTTGTAATTGATATAATTCTCTTATATTCATCTGGGTATCTAAAACGAAAGAAATCTCTTCTATCTTTTCCTAAAATATCACCTTGTCCTAATGGATTTGCTGGTAATATACCAGTACCAACATATAATGGATTGATATAATTCATCCATTCTTCAAAAAGACGAATTAAATTATATTCATTATCAACATAAAAGGTCATTGTAAATTCTGGGAAAAGTCTTCTTGTTGGAAATCTTTCAATTGTTCCCTGACGACTTCCCATTTCTTCGGTCACATCAAAAGATATTCCAGGAATAACTGCTTCCGCACAATAAAAATCATAGATAAAAGGATTTGTTCTATTATATTTGGGATTATTAATTACACCAGAATTACGCAACCAACCCATTAATCCATCTGTATCATTCGTCAAATGTAATGATACTTTGAATTGACTAGTAAGAGATAAATTACCAAAAATATCTCTTGCCGAGGGCATTCCACTCTGTGGAGTGCCTTCAGTCATCTTAAGATATATTGGTCCTATTTTTGGAGACCCTCTTCCTTGAGTTGGAACAGCCATCTATAAATATCTAAAATGCCTATACTATGTATGCCTCGCAATGAAGATAGTAAATATAGACAGGGTAAATATAGACCACATAATCCTCAAAAGTATGGTGGAGACCCATCAAATATTGTCTATAGGTCTTCTTATGAATTGAAGTTTATGCAATATTGTGATTTGACTGAAAGTGTTAATTCTTGGAAAAGTGAAGAGTTTTTTATTCCTTATCGTTCACCAATAGACAATAAGTATCACAGATACTTCCCCGACTTCTTTGTGAAATATAAAGACAAAGACGGAAAAAATAGAACAATTGTTGTTGAAATCAAACCAGCAAAAGACTTAAAAATGCCTGAAACAAACCCAAAAAGAAGAACAAAGTCTTGGGCACATTCGGTAAAAATGTGGGCCATCAATCAAGCAAAATGGGAAGCAGCAAAAAATTGGTGTGCTGATAGAAAATATGAGTTTAAGATATTCACAGAAAAGGAATTGGGGATTAACGTAAAATGATTGCAGACGACATTAGAAAACAAGCAGGCAACAAATATCGTAGTAGTGATTGGTGGACCAATTCACTAATGAATGAATTGAGAAACAAACAAAAAAAAGATATTAATGAAGAAGATACTGGATTTATAAAACCAGGAGATTTGGTTTTCTTTTTATATTCCGCAAAATATCCACAAAGATATGAGTATTGGGATAAACACCCACTATCTTATATTTTGGATATTAATCTTAGTGAAGGTTCGTTTCTTGGGGCAAATCTTCATTATCTCAATCCACAATATCGTGGAGGTGTTGCCGAATCCTTTCTAAATAAAGAAGGAATTGTAAACGCACCCAAGAAAACTTTACACAAATACCTCTTCTCTGGGGTAATGACTGAATTCTTCAAAGTGCCTGAAAAAGAATGGAGAGAAGTATCGTTGCTTCCAACAGAGAAGTTTGTTGATAAAAGAGGTCAACCAGTATTTAAAACCAAAGTTTGGGACGCACCATAAATGGCTTATGAAGTATTAAAAGATAATTACTATCGTTCATCTGTGGGACCATTGGGCCTTGATCTTGGTATTAGATATGATGCAAAAACTGGTGATTATGAATTGAAAGAAAAAAATGCACTTGGTTATGATGCGTTAACGGGAAATGCAATATTTTATAAAAATGGTAGTTATACAAGTGATGCAATAAAAGATCCAAAATTGTTTGTAAATGGTGATCCAAACAAACCAACACCACTGGCGCAACAACTTTCAGTGGATATAAGAAAGAAGGTATATGCAGCATATCAAGCAAAAGGAGGTACTGCTGGGGGAAATGTAGTTAATAATACCGCAACACCAAAACATCAAAATGATCCTGCAGGAGTTAATAATAGTGCTGCAGGAACAAATCCAGGAATAGCAACAGCAATACCAGGAACAGCTGGATTAGCAGCACCACCAGGACAAGGTAATATTTTTGATCCTATGAACCTTGATTTTAATAGCAAAACAGAAGAAAGAATTTTTAAAGATGGTGGCCTTTTAAAATACCCAATTGATATCTTAGAAAATCAACAAGATACATTACAAATTACAATGTATCGTTATCGTCCACCAACTGGAAACCTATTTCTGTCTTCTCCACTATCAGTTGGAGGAGTTATTGATACAATCGGCAACATAGTTGCTCCCCTTGCTCCTAGTCTTGGTATTGGTTCAAAGGGTGGAGAAATTGCCACTAAAGGATTACAAAGAAATAGTGCTTTAAAAAAAGTTATAGCAACTACCATTTTACCAATTCCTTCTGGTATCCAAGATAATAATGCTATAAGTTGGGGTGATGATAGTATGAATAATTTGACGGCAGCAGTTGCTAGTAAAATTTATGACAATCCAGGGAGAGCATTGGGTGGGAACCTTGCAGTAGACTTTGGAGCTGCTGTAGCAGGAGCATTCGGAGTCGAGTTGGACAAAGGAGCTATAAAACAGATAGGAGCAATGGCAGACGCCGTAGGAATTACAAATCTACCTGATTTACTGAAAAATCCGCAAACCAAAGCAGCAATAACTTCATTAATATCAAAAAGTGCTGGATTTGAAATTCCAGCAGAAACTATTTTAGCAAGAGGATTTGGAATTGTTCCAAACTCAAATATGGAACTGCTATTCCAAGGACCAACACTTCGTTCATTTGGTTTCACTTGGCGTATGAGTCCAAGAAGTAAGGAAGAAGCAAGAAATGTAAAAAGAATTATTCGTATGTTTAAACAGGGTAGTGCCCCAAGAAAATTAAACTCACAATCTGGTGCTGGGGCAGCATCTGTTTTTCTTGGAACTCCAAATGTTTTCAAACTTTCATACAAAACAGGAAATAAAGAAATATCTGGGTTAAATAAATTTAAGATATGTGCTCTTGTCAATATGAGTGTTGTTTATGCCCCTGACGGTCAGTGGACTGCTTATGCTGAAGGACAACCAGTGTCCGTACAGATGTCCCTAAACTTCCAAGAAATTGAACCTGTATATGAAAGTGATTATCAAACAGATATTTTTGATAACTTTAAGAAAGACGGCACAGGCGATTATTCAATAGTCAAAGACGACGACGTAGGATACTAAAATGGGATACTTTAGAGAACTTCCAAATTTCCAATATATTGCGAATTTTCCTAATCAGTCATTCAATACTGATTATGTCGTAGCAAAAAATATATTCAAAAGAGCAAAATTACGTAGTGATATTTCTAGTGCTATAACTGCTTTTAATTATTATCAAATTATTGATAATGAAAGACCAGACCAAGTTGCTGCAAAAGTTTATGATAATGCAGAACTTGATTGGGTAATTTTAACAACCAATAATATTACAAATATCAATCAACAATGGCCGTTAGATAATAATAGTTTTTATAAGTATCTTATTGATAAGTATGGAAGTGACGAAGAACTTGGAAAAGTTCATCATTACGAAACCGTAGAGTTTAGAGACGAATATGGACGTGTTGTAATTCCTGGTGGTTATCAAGTTGATCCAGCAAAAGCACTATCAGTCACCACTACTGAAGGTCAAAATGACTATATTTTAAGTGAATTTCCAAATGAAAATACAAATTATAGTATTACAATTAATTTAAATCAATATCTTCCTGTTTATAAAAACAATACAGAAACTACACAAGCAATTGTAACTGATATTACTACTAACTTTTCTAAATTAAAAGTTGCTGGAAGAGAAAATAAAATTGATATCAAGATCACAAATATTTTAACTAATTGGCCCACAAGTTGGGGTGGAAACACAATAGTAAAAAGAAGAACTGGAAATACTACAGTTCAAGTTCTTGATATTGTATTTGAAAATGATGTAGTCCTTTCCCCATTATTATACGAAATTGTCGGTGAAGAAGTTAATGGTGTAATTGTTCCTGTATTTAAACTCAAACCACAAATCTAAATAAAATAAAAACCATATGTCTACCCCAACTCCTATAAGTGGTGTAAAAGTAAAAATATCAACGGACGTTCAACCAATTTCCATTACAAATACAAGTGCGTCTAAAATTACAACTACATCCATCAAAGAAGTCAGTAATTATGAATATGAAGTTTTGGAAAATGAAAAGAAAAGAAAACTATTAATACTAAAACCAGAATACTTAGCAGTCTTTATAAGTGATATGAAGAATATTATGAAATATGCGGAATCTTCACAATACGTAGATCAAAATACTAAACGTGGTTATAATCCAAAAGTAATGGGTGTGTGAACCCTACAGACAAAAAAATACCCCCGATTTTTTTCGGGGGTAAAATGGATTTAAAAGTCGATTTTGAAATCAGGACTCTGCCAACTTCTGGAAGTAAGACATCGCATCATCCTCGTCCTCGTCATCACTAGAAGCAGAAGGACGAACTGAAGTAGTTTCCTTCGCAGGACGTGAAACTTCATCTTCTTCCTCTTCACCAATCGTCTCGGGGTCTTGATACTTAGGAGTTCCTTTGAGACCAAGTGTATAATCAAGACGTTTCTTCAAATCTTCATAAGACTTGAACTCACTTGGAGAAACAAAATCATTCAAGTTGTTGAGTGATTTATAGATTGTTTCCAGTTCATCATCATCTTCAAGAAGAGCAGAAGATGGTGCGAACTCTGACTTATCGTAGTTCCAATAACCATCTTTTTTCACCAACTTCAGTTTGAAGTTAGCACCCTTCCAGAAATCAAAAGGATTGATTGGTTCTTCATCATCAAACTCTGGTTGCATAGAAGCCATAATCTTATCAAAGATTTTCTTACCAAACTTATAAAGGAACACTCGTCCTTCATTCGCAGGGTTCACAGGGTCTTTTACAACATAAATGTTTGCGAAATAAGAAAGCTTACGCTTACGATCACGAACAATGTTTTGGTTATCCTTACTACCAGTATTCCAAAGTTCACGGTTTGCTTCACATACAGGACAGTTTTGTCCCAAAGTAGTGAGGCAATTATCAATCAACCAACCACCAGTTCCTTGAAATGCGTGAGACCAAACCTGTGCCCAAGGAAGTTCACAACCTTCGGGAGCAGGAAGAAAACGGATTACAGCAGAACCAGTTCCACCTTTATCCATTACAGGTTTCCAAAAACGATCATCATCTTTGGAACCACCATCGTTGAGTTTCTCAACTTGTTTAATGAGTTTTTCAGTCAAAGAACCCATCTTGGATTGTTTTTTAAGATCAGCAAAAGACATTTGTATTCTCCGTATTAGTAGTATTGAGAGTATTGTACATATTAAGTATAGCAGATATAAGGTCAGTCGTCAAGGGTCTTTTCAAGTTTTTCAATTGACTCTTCCATCTTCGCAAAAAACGTATTGATATCATCTCCTGGTTCTAACCCAAACAGTAAAGCAGAATCAAGAATTCGATTTCTCATTTCTACTGCGTCTGGGTCATCAGATAGAGACATTCTAAAAATAAAAACTTTTTGTTTTTCCAAAAATTGTTTCATCGTTTCTAGATGTTCCCTTTTTTTATCTGTATCAGAAAAAGGAATTTCCATCAATTCACTAAAAAGTTTATGTTGTAGTTTATCAAGTTCAAACAAAGATTCTCTGACTTGTTCTGAATCAAAAAATCTACTCATAAAACAATCTCCTTGAGAATTTCTTTATACTTTGCTACGTCAATATTTAGGAATGGTTGATACTTTCGAATTCTTAAACTGACGGTTTCCCACACTGGGTCTGTTAATTTTTTATCAAACTTATTAACATAACCCAATATCATATCCAATATCACCATTGTCTCTAAACTGATTGCTTTTTGAAAATATTTTTTGAGAATCTCTGGGTGCTGATTATTTTTGATTTCAAATAATTCTACAAAACTATCTTTGTTTATAAAAACTTCTGCTTCTGTTTTAAATAAGTAAAAAAGACTTTGAGATTTCTTTAACCAATTTGTATAAACTTGCTCTCCATTTTCAATGATTTCACCAATCCATAAAGATTGAGTATCATTACATTCAGCAAAGTTTGCTACAAAATATGCTTTGATTTCATCATCATTCTTCTGCCTAGAAGTTCGTTCAAAGAAATATCTATCCTTTCTCTTATGAAAAGAGTCCAGAGATGCTCTGGACTTTCCACAATACTTAAAGTAGTCGTAATTTTCTTTTGTAAAATGATTTTTGAATGCTAAGTAAGTTTTATATACATCAAAGGGTGTCACAACGGCAATTTAGCAGCACGAGTAGTTTTTTTCAAAAAATTTAATTCCGTTGCATCATTTTTAAGTTTCTCCTTCAAAGGTTTAGAAACTAATTTAGATATAGTATCAATTTCAATACTATTTTCTTCACAATACGTGACGATTGCATCAATATAATTGATTTTAGATTCTTTGACAATATTCTCTATATCCTGAGCAAACTTTTGAGGACACAAAAATTTGCTGTCTATTTCTTCCTTGATTTTATCATTCATATTGCTGAAGTTTATCTCTAACAAATTCTCTAATATATTCGGTGAGTAACTTGATGTACTTTCCTTTGTCGTATTCTTCATAAATTTCACATTCTCCGTTTTCACAAGCCATTATAATTACAAACTTCTTTACCATTATACCAGTCATCTCGTATAACATGCAAGCATAGGCAGCACACTGTACGAAATAATGCTCAATCCAATCTCTTGGTTTTGGTTTCTTAGAAGTCTTAAAGTCAATAACTGCCAATTCACCATTATATTCTGCAATACAATCAACAGTTCCCGCAATACCTAAAACTTTGCTATACAAAGAGTTTTCAAGTGCATGAATATTATTTATCTTATTCAAATAAGGTTTCGCAATCCCAAATAACATTTGCGAAATTGGAAGAACTTCAGAATTAAATTCTTCATTCTTCAAATACATTTCAGCAAGTGTATGCATATCAGTCCCACGACTGGTTGCTTGCTTTGTGATTTTATTTGCTTGTTCTTCTCCTACTTTCTTTCTCCAATCAGCAAAGAACTGACGGTTCTTATGACTGGTTACAGAAGTAATAGAGACAAGTCTTAATAACTCATCCTCATTGGGAACCTTATAATAACGAACCCCATCAATAGTCTCCCTCTCTAATTGAGGGAGATCCAAATCCACATAGTTAAACATCACAACCCGAGTTCAAGTTTTGCAGTAATATATTCTTTCACAAGTCCAGAACGAACAATATCATCAACACCAAATTCTACCAACTCAAATGAATCCATTTTTCTCAAAATATTCATAAAGTCAACAATACCATTCCTTTCATTTCCTTTTACCAAATCAGATTGAGTTGCATCACCACAGAAACAAATTCTACTATTCTCACCCACACGAGTGATGATAGAATCCAATTCGTGAAAATTAAGATTTTGCATTTCATCAATAATGATGATTGAATTATCAAGTGTTGTACCACGAATGAAAGATGTGCTCCAAAACTTAATGGTTTCTTGTGATTTGAGATTACCATAAAGCATCTCAAAGTCAGCATCACTTGGCATCTGGAACATATACTTTACCATATTCTTATAAGGAATTTGATAAAGAGCAGACTTATCATCGTGGTCGCCTGGAAGAAAACCAATCTCACGAGTTGCTACAAGAGAACGAACCACATAGATTTGTTCGTATGGTGTTGTTTCATCAAATACATCTTTGAGTGCGTTGTAAAGAGTAATAAAGGTCTTACCTGTACCAGCAGCACCATAAGCAACTAAATGCTTACCTTCTTTATATGCTTCAAAAAGTTTTCTTTGATTTTCTGTAAGAGGTTCAACATCAACCAAATATTCAGCACTAATTGGTTTCTTTCTCTTTGTTTGCCTAGTCGTCAAACCAACTCCAATTGGGTGGTTATCATTGCTCCTTCTTTTTCTTGCCATAGTTAAATAGGTTTTACGTTTGCGCCTGGAACTTTTGAAACCTTGTGTAGAACATCATTCCATCCAGGGTTTCTTCTAACATGTCTACTCAATAAATCACCCACCTCCCCAACATTCATTTGTGTGGGAATGAGTGGTTTGATATTTGGATTTTCTTGGAGAAAAGGTTCCTTTTCCGCCATATACATCCATTTTTCAAAGATTTCACCAGTTTCTGTATTTTCGAATCGATAAGTTGGCATTATTTTAATAATATGTAAAGATATTTATTCCAATGTAATAGAAGGTGCATCCATACATTCAGGGCAGTTTTCTCTACCCCAACCAAGAGAAGAAGAGATTGTAGGAAACTGACAGGTAAAGATACAACGGATTGCTTCAGCAACCTCCATATGCTCCTTCTGGGTGCCGTGAGCACTACGAAGGTCGATATAGTGCATCCATGACCTTAGAGAACCCGACATATACAAACGGGTCTGTGTTGCCTGTGGGAGCACGAAACGGGCACATTCTTTTGCTACTCCTTGAGCAAGAAGAAGATTGTAGATATTCAAACTCTCTTCAAAATGATTTTTAATCAACAAACTCATAGTTTCTGTTAGATCACTTCCAAGATCGTCCGTACTATTTTGTCTATTTTTTGTATCTTGTCTCCGCAGATCAGGTACAGGAAGTTCAACTTGAAGTTCCGTACTATCGGCATATCTTTGACTGAATTGTTGGAATGTGAAAGACCTATGACGCAAGATTTGCGTAGCAATCGCCAACGAGGTATTAATTTCAACTGTGAGGAATGCATGTTCAAAGATGCTCCAGTGTTGATTCTTAATACAATATTTAAGCAATCCTTCAAAGTTTGAGTTCTCTTGATTTTTTGGATTACTTACACGGGCACAATAAGCAATATGTTGTTCTGCGTTTGGTGTGGCAGAAATGAGTTTAACTTCTGGTTTCATTTTCCAAATCCTTTTGATGTAAGTTTTTCCAATTGAACAAGTTCGGTTTCCACAACTCTCAATTGTGATTTCATTTCTTTCAGTTGTTTATCTGAATACAAATGTTCCTGTTTGATTAATTTTTTAAGTAGTTTAACCAACTGTTTTGATCTGCTAGTCATCATTATCCTCAAATACTTCATCGTAATCAATAATTCGTTGATTACTTTTTACTTTATGTGCTTGAACGTCTGTATAGATTTCTGCTTTCAAAGAATCTAAAAGCAGTTCCATATTTCTTATAATCAATTTAACTTTTTCTCTATCCATATAATAAAGTTATCTCATCTCATTCTAGCATAAAAAAAGGAGGGAATCAATCCCTCCTAGATTATTAACGCATTGCCATTGCAAGTTTTGCTTGGTGTTTGCGTTGTTCTTTTTCTTTTTGTTGCTTGATTAAAACAAGCTGCCAGTTGTTTTTAGTTTTTACTTGTGACATTAGGTTTTCTCCTTAGTTGTTTAGATTAAAGAGCGTTCCTTCAGTCGGCGTTTGCGTCTATTTTACACCTTTTGGGAGTAACCTTTTTGATTTCCCAAATTAAATCATTACGAGTTTGTGGAGGCATATTTGCCTTCATAACTCTTCCAATAATCAATTGTGCCTGAAGACAACTGAGTAAGAGTGTTTCCATAGATGAACGATCCGTTCCGCGTCGGCTTACTTCCGACCCAAAATGGGTTGAACGTACTGTATATATTAGCATAAACATGAAAAAGTAGCAACAGATATTTTTTTTGTATCGTGCTGCTACTTTTATCTGCGTTTTTTCGTTTCTTTGGGAACATACCCATACATCTTTGGATTTATTTTTCCATCAGTCCATTTAATTTCTTTCAGTGCTCCCTTTCCATACTCATCATAATAAGTATCAAACACTTCAACCTTACCACCTGCTTGTACTATATCATATTTTTCTGTATCTTTTACAAGATACGTCACAAGATAAGAATTAATAGGAAGACTTGTATCTTTTGATAATGATTTATCGCAGTCTTTATGTATAATATTCAATATTTTTCCTCCAGTTTTCAACCTCTATTTCCCCAAACAATATCAGGGTATGCTTCCGAAATAATCTCTTTATTGACTTTATATCTACTTTCAAGTTTCTTATCTTTACACAAACAAAGAATTTCTGCTTCCAAAGGATGCAAACCTTCCAAAAGATTTACAAAAATATTTTCTCTACGAATTCCATTCAATGTATCGTTTCCACCTTTAATAAAATTATAAAACTTAGTATATTCTTTACGAATTGTAGAATATCTTTGATCAAGTGCTCCTATTGATGAACCATTCATTTGCTTGATTGCATCTTCAATTCTTTCAGACATTGTTGATATCTTCATATCATTCTCACCAAAAAATGGAACATCACCTTCTGGTAAAACAGATATTATTGATTCATCAAAATTCCAAATAAAAATTGCTTTTAATGAATCGTGTTCGTAGGTTTTAAGAACTTCTACTTTCTTTGCCTTTGATCTTTGTTTTGAAGCAAGAGCAAGGATTTCAAATATAAATGGATTTGGAGGAAGAATTTCGAGTTCAGTCTCTGTCTTCTTCGTCGTCGTTGTCGTCGTCATAATTTTCAAATCGTACTGCTAAAATTTCGTCTGGTATAAGATTACCGTTCTCATCAAACATTTCTGGATGAGTGTAAAATTGTCTAACTTGATTTTCATACAAGTGAGACTTCGTTAGCCAACCTATTACTCCACCCACAAGTAAAAATAAAAAAGTTAATATAGTGAAAATGGTGAGTTCTGATGCTAACATTTTTTTTCTCCAAGAGATTACGTTTTCTTTGCCACTCTTAGTTCAATTTTAAAATGTATCTCTCGTTTAAAAAGAGAAAACATTTTCCCAAAACTGAACTGTCTGGAATCCAATTCTGGTTGATTTGTCCCTCCTTTTTTGCGAAGTAATAACTCAACACCACGATTGATGTCTGTTCTTCCAGAATTATTTATAGTACTCATTAAAACATATTATTCTCTTGTAAGTACTTCACGGTATCACTACATCCACCAATATGTTTTTGTTCAAAAACAACTTGTGGAAATGTAGAACCTTCTCCAAATTCAGCATAGAATTGCTCTCTTGTAAATTCAGTTCCAAGTTCATAACAAATAACTGGGTATCCTTTTTTGACACTCAAATCACCCAAAACCATTTTAATTTTGTCACAATAAGGACAACCTTTTTTTGAATAAACTGTAAAATTCATAAAATTATTAATAAGGGTATAAGAATTATTAAAATTGAAATTAAGGTCCCCATTACATTTGCTGCAATGGGGTAGATACTACCATCATCCATGAATGTTAAGACGCATTATTTCTTCTTGGTCTATACTTATATAGATTTGAATTTTCTTCTGGTTTCATCCATTTTACTATAGCATCTCTTTTTGCTTCTGTAAAGAAGTCTTGATTATAATACCACTGCTCCCAAGGAGTATGTCCCTTAGATTGATTGCACGAATGACAGCAAGCAACTACATTAGTCTTAATGTCCAGACCACCCTTACACTGTGGAGTGATGTGGTCTAGTGTGATATTGTCTTCTGAATTACAATAGGCACACTTATGTTCCCATTGTTCTTTTATAATCCTCCTCCACATTCGTTTTGCTTCTGCTTTACTTGTTGTCTCTAGATTAAACAGATAGTCCTTGAACGAATGTAGAGGAACCATAAGTATTTGCAACTTATGATTATTTAGAGATTAAACTTACGTCTGTATGCTTCAAAGTTTATTTGAATTTCTTCATTTGTTAATTCACGATTATAAATCATCACATTGTTCCATAAGCAATCATAATTACTTGTCCCTGTTCCAAATATTTTATCCAAATTAATTTCATCAGAGTTGTTCCAATCATTCAAAGAACCTAAAGTTTTAGTAGATGCATTTGTGGATATAAAAGTATAGTAGTTTGTTGTTACTCCGCAAACAACAAAAGTCCAATCACTAAATGATACTGTTTGTGTTGATGGTATGCTTGATCCAATTGAAGTATTATTAGCAAAATTTCTACCATAACCCCAAACAATTCTCACAGCACCTTGACCACCAGTTCCACCACTTCTTACAAAAGTAGTAGTGTTGGCCCTCATCGTACCTCCTCCTCCTCCATAACTTCCAGCAACTGATTTTGTAGTTTCACTCAAACTAGTACCCCCACTAGAATTTCCACCAAAACCACCAGAATTATTAGACCCAGGAAGAGCAGTCTCACCCCCTGGGGCACCAACTGCACCAGTAAATCTAGTCCCATCATATATACCGACTCCACCACCATAATTATTCACATCACTACTTAAGCTACTAGAAACACCACCGCCACCTCCTGCACCATTGGTTCCATATCCACCTGTATTATCTGTGAGATCGGTCACATTGCTTCCTCCATTTCCACCACCAAATCCTGATGTTCCATATCCACCTGCTCCACCTCCTCCACCACCTCTACCACCACGAAAAGCAGAAGATCCAGCTCCACCAGTTCCACCCGATGTTCCACCACTTCTTGCAGTTCCTGTAGAAGAACCTCCACTTCCACTAGTACCAAAATCACCAATTGAACCTGCTACTCCACCACCTCCACCTCCACCTTCAAGAAGTGAAGTTCCAGAATGTGATCCTGTTTTTATATAACTTGATTGACCTGAAGTTCCATTAGTAGGAGAAAACTGAGAAATACCTCCAGTACCTCCAGAACCAACTCTAATATAAAGAGTATCTCCAGGAGTTACAGAAAAAGAACCATAAGCAACTCCACCTCCACCACCTCCTCCAGCACCACCACCACCTGATGATGATGGACTAAATCCACCTCCACCTCCACCACCACCAACACAAACAGCAGTGACAGAAGTTACACCAACAGGAACAGTCCAAGTTGTAGTACCAACTGTAGTTAATACCTGCTCTCCATCAAGAGCAGCACTATCTTTCATCTGCCATCCATTAGAAGTTCCATATCTTCCAAATTGTACTGAAGTTATAGAACTTTCCTGTTGAAACCAATAATTCCATCCACTACTCGTTAAAGTTTGTGGTTTTACCATCATACAAATCGTAAATCCTCTTCCCGTAGAGGCACTTACACTTACATTTGTATTGCTTATATAAGATGAAGATCCTGTTGATTCAAAATAACTTGTTGTCCCTGAAGATACAAATGTTTGATTAAATGCTGTATTAGTCGCACCATAACCAACTAGATTCTTGATTGCTGTTCCAACACCAGAATATGACTTAGTATTTCCCGCATCATTCGCATAAATCAATCCATTAATAACAATACGAGGACTATGTGCTATTGTCATTATACTTTTTATTTTTATTTTTATTTATTTTAAAAATTTAATTTTTAAAGATTAAACTTACGTCTATATGCTTCAAAGTTTATTTGAATTTCATCATTTGTTAATTCACGATTATAAATCATCACATTATTCCATAAGCAACTATAATTGTTTGTTCCTGTTCCAAATATTTTATCCAAATTAATTTCATCAGAGTTGTTCCAATCATTAGAAGATCCCAAGGTCTTAGTGCTTCCATTAGTTGATATAAAAGTATAATAGTTTGTTGTTACTCCACAAACAACAAAAGTCCAATCAGAAAAAGATGTAGATTGTTTTGGTGGTATGGGAGTATTAGAAATACTAGTGGTTGGATACGATCTGCCACTTCCCCAGACAATTCTTACAGCACCTTGTCCACCAGTTCCACCATTTCTTACAAAATTAATTCCCAGAGTACTCTCTGGTCTTGTTCCTCCACCTCCACCATAAAGTCCCCCAGCAGAATCTCCAGTTGTTCCTGAACTTCCTCCACCTCCACCCCTATTAGAATATCCTGATGTGTAGTTTCCTCCAGATCCGTTAGATCCAGATCCATATATCCCAACTCCACCACCAGAATTTAAAATTTCTGTATATGAATTGATAAGTGTGCTGGGTTGGCTATTTCCTCCCCCTCCACCACCACCTCCAAGACCAGAGGTAGCTCTATCTGAAGCAGTAGTCCCAGAAGACATAGCACCAGTTCCCCCAACTCCAGTATATCCACCAGCACCACCACCTCCACCAGAATAAAAACTTCCCCCTCTTCCTCCAATTCCACCAGAACCACCATTAGTTCTAGCAGTTCCACCAGATGTTCCACCAACTCCAGGATTTGGAGATCCTGGACCATCACCTCCTTGTCCTCCAGTTCCACCAAAAGCCTCAAGAAGTGAAGTTCCAGAATGTGATCCTGTTTTTATATAACTTGATCCTCCAGTTGAACCTGCTCCAGCAACATTGGAACTACTTGAAGTTGTTGAAATTCCTCCAGTTCCACCAGAACCAACTCTTATATACAAAATATCACCAGGAGTTACAGATATAGTAGAACCAAATGACAGTCCTCCACCTCCACCTCCACCTCCTCCTTCATCAAAATTATGACCTCCACCACCTCCTCCAGCACCAATACAAATAGCAGTGATAGTAGTTACACCAACTGGAACCGTCCAAGTTGTAGTGCCAACTGAAGTGAATGTTTTTTCTCCTTCTTGTTTTGCATTATCTTTCATCTCCCATCCACCAGAAGTTCCATATCTTCCAAATTGTACGGAAGACCTAGAGCTATCCTGTTGAAACCAATAATTCCATTCACTATTCGTTAAAGTTTGTGGTTTAATCATCATACAAATAGTAAATCCACGACCTGTTGAAGCAGATACAGAAACATTTGTATTGCTTATATAAGAAGTTGAACCTGTTGATACAAAATAACTTGTTGTCCCTGAAGATACAAATGTTTGATTAAATGTTGTATTAGTCGCACCATAACCGACTAAGTTTTTAACTGCTGTTCCAACACCAGAATATGACTTAGTATTTCCTGCATCATTCACATAAATCAATCCACTAGTAACAATTCTTGTCTTAATGTATCTTCCCATTTAATTGCTATAGTTTTTTTTTGTATTTATGAGCACAGGCATCTCGTGCCCATGCTCTTGATAAACTATTTACATAAGAACATGCTTTTTTAGTTTCCCCACAGTATGGACATTTAGTATCTGGGGGATCTTTTAGGTAACCCTCAGGTGTGTACATCCTCTTCTTTTTAAGATTATCAGATTGTTTATGCTTTCGGTGATTCATACCACAAAGGGTTCTTGTTGTCCTTCTGGTAGTTTGATTTGAGGTAGTGGTCCAGGTCCATTGACACCAGTTGCAGTTGGAATTTCCGAAGAACTACCAGTAGCACCTTGGACTATCTCATTGGTAGGAAGTGCTTTGGGCATCACTATATCAATCACTTGACCCATCAGAAACTTATTCCTGGTATAAGTGCGATTGGCAGGATCAAATGCAACCATTGCATGAGCATCTTGTTCGTCACCACAATCTACAATTTTTCTACCAGTCTTAGTCTCAATGACGGAAAAGTAATCTTCGGTATTATACTTGTTCATTTTTTTGGTTTCTCTCTCAATTTAAGTTGTTTGTGAATTTGATTGTACTTGGTTGGTGTATATAGATTATACCACGTATCTCTGATAATCTCTGCGAGTTTATATGGGGTGTGTGAGGAAATCATAGTAGGGACATTAGAAAGAGGAACACTCCGAAGAGTTGGAAGAGTATGAGGATGAGGAGCATTTTTTATTGATTATTTATTATAAATAAGTATAGAAAATACGCATTACAATAATGAAAACTTGCACTTCTTGTGAGATGGAACTATCAGAAGATTTGTTCCATAAAAGAACTTATAGTTCTGGCAAAATAGGACTTCAACCAAAATGTAAAGAATGTTCTACTAAAAATAGAAAGCAATATTATAAACCTCACGAATATATGAGGAGAAAATTCAAATTATCGGAAGCAGAATATAATGAACTTATGAAGCACGATAACTGCCAAGTATGTAGTAGAGATATAACAAATAAAAAATGTATTGACCACTGCCACAATAAAGAAAAAATCCGAGGAGTGTTATGCAATAACTGCAACACTGCACTCGGATTAGTTGGGGATAATATTCAGATTTTATCTAAACTTATCCAATACTTGGAGCAGTCAAAGCAACTTCAGTAGTAGATACTGCAGCAAGATCCAAAGGATAGTTATGTGCATTTCTCTCGTGAACCACCTCAAACCCAAGATTGGCACGATTTAGGATATCAGCCCAGGTGTTTACAACACGACCCTGACTATCAAGGATCGATTGGTTAAAATTCAGTCCATTCAAATTGAAAGCCATCGTGGATACACCAAGAGCAGTGAACCAGATGCCTACAACAGGCCAAGCAGCCAGGAAGAAGTGCAATGAACGCGAGTTATTAAAGGACGCATATTGGAAGATAAGACGACCAAAATAACCATGAGCAGCAACGATGTTGTATGTCTCTTCTTCTTGTCCGAACTTATAACCATAATTCTGCGATTCAGTTTCAGTAGTTTCACGAACCAGTGAAGAAGTCACTAGCGAACCGTGCATTGCGCTAAAAAGTGAACCACCGAAGACACCAGCAACTCCAAGCATGTGGAATGGGTGCATAAGGATGTTATGTTCTGCCTGGAAGACAAGCATATAGTTAAAAGTACCGGAAATGCCCAAAGGCATAGCATCAGAGAAAGAACCTTGACCGAAAGGATACACCAGGAATACGGCAGTCGCAGCAGCAACAGGTGCAGAGTAAGCAACCATAATCCAAGGACGCATACCTAGACGGTAAGAGAGTTCCCATTCACGACCCATATAGCAAAAGATACCAATGAGAAAGTGAAATATAACAAGTTGAAAAGGTCCACCATTGTATAACCATTCATCCAGAGAAGCAGCTTCCCAGATAGGATACAAGTGAAGTCCAATAGCATTAGAGGAAGGAACAACAGCACCAGAGATAATGTTGTTTCCATACATTAATGAACCAGAAACAGGTTCACGAATGCCATCAATGTCCACAGGGGGAGCACCGATGAATGCGATGATAAAACAAGTGGTTGCAGCAAGCAACGTTGGAATCATCAGAACACCGAACCAACCAACATAAAGACGGTTATCGGTAGAAGTCACCCAGGAGCAGAATTCGTCCCAGACATTAAAAGTTTTGCGTGTAGCAATTGTAGCAGTCATTTTTTCGTTAAAGGGGTAGGTAATAGTTCAGGAGGTGCTGAACGGTAAAAGTATTCCTACGCAACCCTCCTGCGTAGGTATAAGGACGGATTTTACTTGCCTATTCCTGGTGCGGCAAGATTAAGAAACGTTACATCCCTTAACATCTATTTATCATAGCATTGTCAGCAAATCCTGTCAACCCCCTTCCTCAAATAAATTATAATGCAGTTAATGCAGTTACTAATCCAATATATCCAGCACCAATTGCAGTGCTATACTTTGAATTTTTTAAATAAGCAACTACTGTATTGGAATGAAAAACGAAAACTCCAGAGACACCAGCAATTGCTCTGTTAGTAGCAGGAGATGTAGGTATATCAAAGTAATTATTGATTGTTACAAGAGTACCAGCAGTCATTGATACTCCATGTCCTACAGTATTTGTTAGAGATGTGCTAGTAACTATAGCAGTTCCACCATCAACTTTTACACAGGCTTCTCCAGCACTTTCAATTTTACTATACTGGATTTGTAGAGTTCCTGTTCCACTTACATTAAATGTAGCAGTTGAACCACCAGTTGAGCAGTTACTAAAAAATGCATATCCTTTACTGACTTTTGCAATATAATCAGTTCCTGCTGTACCTGCTCTGGATAATTGTTGAACTTCTGCATATAATTGAGTTCCAGTTCCACTATTATCCATAAAAATTGCCTGATTTCCTGTAGAACCTGCAATGATATTACAATCATTTAGATAACAACGAAGAGGTGCTGAACCAGTAACTATTAATGAGTGCGTTGCTGCAATACCTGGAATACTTCCAGTATTTACAATACCAAGATTAGAAAGTCCAAATCGGTTTTGATATAAAGTTCCTCCTGTTGGATTGATGGTGACTGTTCCATAAATCCATATGGGCATTTGAGAACCACTTGTAGTATCTCCTTGAATATAAATGTGTCCTGTTGTAAGTCCTATATTCTCTGTTGTAGAACTTTGAAGAATAACAAATTGTGGATTTGCAATACTATCTCCATTATCAGTAAAAGATACAATTCCAGTTTGTAGAGCATTTTGAATTGCACTTAATGCTGCACCAACAGTTTTATAAGGAGCAGCAACAGAACCAGTTGAAGTGTATGTATCAGTTCTATTTGGATTTACATACCAGTGATTATCTGGTGGTGTAAAAAAACCAACTGGCATTATTGGGTTCATAACTATTCCAGTTGGAGTAGAACCATCTGATATTTTTAGAACACCATCATTTGGATTATAAAATACTTCACCTTCATCCCCCACAAAGGTAGTTGGATTAGCACCACCAAGTTTTTCTACAAAAACTCTATAAACGGTATTGGTGGATAGGGACATTTTATAAATTTCATATGTATCTTATTTATATTGAACAAGTACAGTATACTCCACGACACCCTCCAGTGCAGGTATGAGAGATGCTTTACTTCTGATGGTCTCGGTTGCAGAAGATTAAGAAATGTGTTGATTCCTTAACATCTATTTATCATACCACTGGATGCCAATGTTGTCAAGGCATAAAAAAGTCCCCTTTCGGGGACCGTGCATCATTCTGCTACTTCTGGTAGTGGGATTTCTTCGGGTTCTGGTTCTGGGAGGGATACACCTGTTTGTGTAAGATACTCAATCGCACCTTGTACTTTCAAAAATAGTTCTCTTTTTACTGTAGCCTTGGTTTGTAGTCCTTCCAATTCAAGGGATAGGTCTTGTGCTTGCTTTATAAGATTTGCAAGATGTTCTTGTTGTTCAGTCATAAAAATTTAATAAGTTCGACTTATTTATACTATACCATAAGTAGTCAAATATGAAAATGGTGACGATAAATACTAATAGTCCTATTAAACATAGAAAAATGAAAAGACTTCTATTAGCCTTTTCGTTATTCTTAACTACTCCTGTTTTTGCAGGTGAAATTACATCAAGAATCACTGATTCCGTTCAATTAACAGTACAGGGTGCAGCGGTACAAACAGAAAGAATTGGTAGTTCCTACGCAGTTGGTGGAACTAACATCGGTGTCTCGGCACTTGGTGGATTGACTGGTGGCACATCAAGTGCAGCAGCAACGATGAGTGCTGGTACTTATGCTATCAATAATGATGGTCAGGCATTCTCATTTACAGAATCACTAAACGTTGGAGACAGTACTGTTTCATCACAGACAGTTACTAATGGTGCAATTGCATCACCAACTCTATATGGTAAGAATACAACACAAGTAGCAGGTGAGAAAGGTACTCTTGCAGGTACAATTGATACAACTACTGGTGCTCTTACAGTTACTGGTGGTGGTGCTGGAACCACTGCTATTGGTCAACGTAGTGTAGAACTGAGCGTATTCAAGTGAAACATATCCTAGCAGGCATTTGTCTGCTAGGGTTTTCTTTACCATCCCTAGCAGCTCCAGTCACACCAAACTTTACTAGTGGTACTGTAACTTCTCATACTGAATCCACCACAACAGTAAATGAGATAATTAGACAACAAGATTTCCAAACTGGATTTAGTTATACAGTTACTGGAACAAATATCAATATTCCAGGAACTCCAACTCTTGGAGCAGGATATTCTATTGTGAACCAAGGACAACCATTTCAGTTTTCAGAAACTTATATGGGTCCTGGATTGATTAAAGATACAACAGTCAATAGAACCACGACAATTCAATCTGTTACAGATTCAATGTCAGTATTTACCCAGTAAGATGAAATGTCTCAAAGTAATCCTTGCCCTAAGTGTCTTTGTTCTCCCTGCGTATGCAGAGGGGGATACTCCTGTAACTGCAATTGCAAATCCTCAGGCAACATCAACAGGAAGTGTAACAAACCAAGCAGTACAAGTCTTACAGGGTCCATACGTGACCAATTCATACGGTGGTGGAGTAAGTTGTCAGGGACCAACGTTTAATCTTACTCCCTTTATGACCACATCTAAAAGTGGTTCAAGACCTTTTGAAGCATATGCCGATATTGATAATGATCCAACTACCGGAATAAATGGATTGGAAAGAACTGGTCAAAAAGATAGTTTTGCAAATAATTATGGATTATCTGCTACCTTATCATTTCCATTAGATGGTGGATTACAAGCAAGATGCAAGACAGCAGCAGATACTTGGACTGCTAGACAACAAGCAGAAACTGATAAAGCACGATTGGATTTTGAACTTGTAAGATTATTAAAATGTGGAGAAGCAAAGAAAGCAGGTATCTTCTTTATTCCTTCTTCTCCTTATGCAAAGATATGTGCGGATGTCGTTGTGATTCAGCAAATGCCTTTCTCTGGCGTAATCTCTCAGCCTTCTGTTCCTTCTTCAAAAGTTTTGAAGTCTTCTTATCCAGTTCAAAAGCAAAAAGCAACTGAGTCTCGTAAGGCGTCAGATCTCGGTTCATCAATTGCTTTGCCCGCACAAAGATCTGCTGAATAGGTGGTTTTAAAACTTTTACCAACTGTTCAACCAAAGATTTGCCAATAAGAGCCGCAGCAACACTAGCAGTAGCAGTGGTGCCAGATAATACAACCGTTTGTGTAGAGGGGACTGGAATTGGTCCAATATAAGGAACATTAATAGTCGGAGCATCTATTTCTGGTGTTGAAGAATCAATCTTCTGTTGTTGTGGTGGTAATGAAATTGGTGCTTGTTTTAAAGTATCAGTAATTGATTTAGTGTCTGGAAGTCCTCTGGATTTATCTTGTATTTCTTCTTCTTTCTTTGGTTCTTGTTGGGCATTTACCATTTTCCTAAACTCTTCAGTTGTAGGAGCATCAATAGGTTCATAGTTTGGAATACCATCCATAGGAACATCCACAATAGGTTTTGGAAGTGTTCTATTAATTGGTATAAGAATAGGTGGAGGTTCCAAATTACGAATAACTGGAACCTCCACCCTTGGTGTTTCTATACTATTTGTTTTTATATCAGGAATTTCTGGTACGTTTGGCATCTAATTCAGCAAAGTTTTTCTTCTTTGTACCTCCATCGTAAGACCAGGCCATGCCAGCATCAATCATTTGTTCATTAAGTGAGTTTGTTTGGTCATTAATGAATAGGTGACCAATAATTCTTCCATACTTCTCAGTACTATCTGGAAGCTCAGTTTTAATTAAAATGTTCTTAGCATTTTCTATTTTATGCTTCAACCATTCTTTTGACTCAATCCCATACTTTTTCTCATTAACATCTGCCGTTCTTGATTCGGGAGTATCTACACCAGCAAGACGAATTCTTTTTTCTAATGCAATATCAAACCCCAAATCTATTGATGCGTCAATCGTATCACCATCAACTACTTTTAAAATCTGTTTGATTCTGTAAATATAAGGATCCTTATTATCCATCAGAATGGTAACTTAAACTTCGAAGTATTTAGGTTGGGAATGGGTAATTTTTGAAATGCTTTGCCGACTTGTTCTTCCACAACTTTATCTACGATGGAACTTACAAAGTCTTCTGGGTGATTGATAATCGTTTCTGCTTTTTTGTAGGTTATATAAGCACCAACTGCTAAACCTAAAGATACAGTTAAACTGAGTGCTGATAGAATTAGTGATAGTTCTTTCATTCCCTTTCCTCTAAATATGCCATTCTTAGTATATAGTAAATACAATAACAAGTAAAAATTAAACCAGAACCGATAATTATGCAAACTCCCCAAGGAAAATCAGTCATTCTCTTCCTTCCTCTTTGTGTATAAAAACTTTTAAATCTTTAACATACTTTCTTAGTATCTGTGCCTGTTCCTCATGCCAAAAATTACCCGTCTCCAAATGAAGACGGGTGTGGTTATCTATGGCTTTAAGTATTTGATGTATTGGTTTATTCCAACACTCACGTTTGGGAGTGTTCCACTCTCTTGCCATAAGTCCTCATTTTTTCTTGCCACCATTCTTTGCTTTCTTTGCTGTAGCATTCCCTTGATTCTGTTTGGAACCATTGGAATCTTTCTTGCCTTTGTTTACTGATTTTGCCATTATGCCCCTGTGCGAGGTTGAACAAAACCTTCTTCCAATGCTTCAACTCTTTCTTCAAGGGATGTTGTTGTTTCAGCATTTGCTGAAACATCTGGTTCTGGTGAAACAGGTGGTTCTGGAGGAATTTCTACAAACTCTTCTCTCTTTGGTTCTCCTTTCTTTTCATCCTCCTCATCACCACCTTTCTTCATTGTATTAATACCAAAAGTGGCAGCAGATGCAGTGAAGACTGTAGCAATGAATGTGGGATCCATCTTAGATAAAGTACCAGCATAACTTGCTGTAAGAAGAGCAGCAGACCAACCCAAGATACATATACGAATTAATTGTCCCATAGCATTTTCGTTTTTCTTGTTAGTCATTTTTCCTTTGTGAATAGGTTAACCTTTTTTCCAAGATTCACCTTCTGCTTTTCTTCTACGTGCTAATCCTGCTTCTACATTAGATCCAGGATTTCTGTATAAGTAAAGCGCATCGGGAACTAAGTCCCATTCTTTATTCTTCAGTCTTTTAGTGATAGTATTAAAATCACCACTACCATAAAAACCAGCACCCAAATTATAGGCAAAGCTGAGTAGAGCTCCTCTTTTACCATCAGACATTTCACCCCAATGTGGGATTTTACGAAGTGATGGAAGAAAGTTGTGCTTACATTCTTCAATTAAAAGTTCATCTGCTTCTGCTTGAGTAATCTTATCACCTATGTGAAATGGTGACCCATCTTTCTTACGAGTTCCACCCCAACCAATTGTGATTGGAAGTCCTCCAGAAAGAGGATCAGGATAAGCATTTAATCTACATCCTTCAAACTCTTTGATGAGTTTTAGTCCCATCATAGGCATATCATCACCACCAGATGCTGTAACGGCAGGAGCAGATGCTGCTACAGCACTATGCTTTTTTCCTCTATAGATTTCTGCCCATTCAACATCATCTTCAAGATACTTGACGGGTAAATGATCTTCCAACCACTGAATACCCTTCACATGGTTGGGGTTCTTCTCATCATAAAACTTAAAAAAGTTATGTAAATCTACTTTTGCCATTGTCTTTTCTCCTTAATGATTAATGAAAAATACGACCCCAACCGTCATTGCCCCCTGGGCACCAACGATGTTTGAGTACTGCTTTGGTATAAATGGTCTTTTGTCCATTGGTTACAGGACCAGTATAATTATCATTCAATGAACCATAAGGGTCATTGATATAATAACCTTTACCATCTGGAGTAGTACCAATCACTACAACCATGTGCCCACCAGTAGGTGCAGAAAGAGAACCCCTATGAAGAATACCAATAACGACAGGTTTACCAGCAGATAAACTCTTATCAATATCAGCAAAAGAAAGATTGTAACTGAAATGTGACTTAACACCATAACCTTCAAGAACACGGGTTTGAACCGCATGATCTGTTGAGTCTCCAATTGCAAATACTTTTTGAACATAAGCATCATCACCCTTTGCTCCTTTGAGCGTACCTGGTTTTAAAAACTCAAGGCACATGGCACAAGAAGAACTATTACAAGTACGGTGAGCATCTCTATAGTTATCTACTTGATTGAAATAAGGAACTGCAAGAACTGCAGGAGTTGGTGGTTTGGTTCTAAAAATTTTTACCCAATCTGTTTCCGAATCATCCATATATTCAGCAGGAAGATTATCCTCTAACCATTGCACTGCTGCTACGTGATTTGCATTCTTATCATCATAATACTTAAAAAAGTTATGAAGATCTAAGGTCATTTTACCTCATTTATAACACTATCCTATTTAGAGATTGCTGCTTTTATTAACAAAACAACAACAAAAATTGAAAAATAAATTTGGAAAATATGATAAATCATCCAAATAAAAAAAATCCCCACTCGTATTTAGAGCGGGGATAAGTATGATTACTTATTTTATTAGTATTTCACCATACTCCAGGAACTAGTTGCCCAGTGGTTACATATGAAATCACTGCTGCGACAAATCCCATCATCGCAAATCTTCCGTTTAGTTTTTCTGCCCGTTCTGCATAAGTTTCAACTTCATTTTGTTGCATGTCTTTCTCCGTAATGTACATTGTTGGTTCTTTGGCAAACATGTTTTGTTGCCCACGATCATTAGTCGTTACAGTCATTTAAGTTTTGTAAAGTTCTACAACAATAGTATATAGCAAATATAAAGAGGTGTCAAGCACCACATTATATTATTGATTTTTTTCTATCCTATAAGCCATTCCATTTTCATGAAATCCATCAATTTCAATATATTCTGTTTTTTTATTAATGTCATCGTTTGGAGCTAGACAAAGATAAGGTCCAGGCATTCCTTCGTTACCAGAATAAGTTCTATATCCAGACATGTGAAAATGGGAAGTTATAATTTGAAGTCCTGGGTTACGAATTTCATAATTTTCTGATATTAATTTTGCAATCTTATTATCACATCTAGGTTTTCCAAGATGGAAATTCATTTCGTCTGTAACTTTGATTGGGGTTTGGAATGCCCATACATCCTGAGATGATGAATTATTAAATGGTGCGATACACCATTCACCATTTTCACAAAATACTTCCCATCTAGTCAGAGCAATAAAGACCTCCAGAAGATTAACTTCTTTTAGATTTGATATAGTATCATCAAAAATAATATCTGCATTTGAAATAATACAAATTTGATTATTTAAATTTGTATTACAAAACTCAAATAAATCTTTGTATGTAGGACGTTCATCTATTTGGACAATTTCCAATTTATCTGATTTAAAATTTAATTTAGAATCATCGGAAACAAAAACATATATTTTTTCAATATGTTCATTTTCTAAATTCTCGTGAATGCAAGTAAGATATTCACTATGTCTCTGATAATCATCAGATCTAAAATATTCTATTAATAAATTCATTGAGTTTTAATCCAATCCATTAAATTTACTTGAGGTCTCCATCCAAAAATGGTTCTCAATTTTCCATTATTTGCAAGAGTAGTTCTTGACTCACCAATTCTTGCTGGAATATTTATTTGATTATCAGAAATATTATTTGCAATTTCATTAATTGAATAATTAACTCCATTACCTACATTATAAAGTTCTCCATAAAATTCATCATTCACATCTTTTGTTGCCGCAAGAATATTTGCTTGAACTACATCAGATACGTGTGTGAAGTCTCTACGTTGTTCTCCATCACCAACGATTGTAAGAGGTTCACCATCCTTTCGTTGACGTAAGAAAATACCAATTACTGGAGCATATTGACCTTTAATTGGTTGTCTTTCACCATAAACATTAAAGTACCTAAAAATAACTGTTTTAAGTCCAAACAAGTCATTATACATTTTACAAAGTTTTTCCCCTGCAACTTTGGATACTGAATATGGATTTAAACAATCATCAGGTTGATTTTCGTTATTTGGTGGTTCATTAAATCCATAACCAGAAGATGTAGATGAATAAATTACTTTCTTCACTCTTGCTTCTCTAGCACACTGAAGAACAGTACAAGTACCAACACAATTTTTAGTGACTGCCTCAATTGGATTTAAAATTGCTGGTTGAATACGTGATTCTGCGGCAAGATGAAAAACATAATCAACCCCATCATAAAGAGGTCTAGTTTTTTCATAATCACAAATATCATACTTATAATTTTGAGATTTATTATTCCAATAAAATTCTTCATTGGATTCTGCACTTTCATTATCAATTCCGATAACTTGATGCCCCTGTTTGATCAATTCATCAACAAGATTTGAACCAATAAATCCTGCTGCTCCTGTAACTAAACATTTAGTCATAATTTTTATTTTCTATTTTTTTTAATAAAACTGATTCGTAAATTTGTGTTTTTAATTTTGTGGATGAATATTCATGGGATTCTCTATCTAACCAAACAATATCAATTGGAATATCTTGTCCCGTATAGGGTCTGGTTTTGTAATCAGTACCTAGAAACCTCATATCATATTCACCACTGTTCAAATAGTCAAGATATTGTTCTTCTATTTTATAAGTGACTACATCATTAATATATTTGATACTTCTAAGAATTTCAATTCTTTCTTCAACACTTTGAATTGGTTGAAGTTTGTGTGATCTTTCTACAGATGGATCTTCATGAAGTGCAACCGTCAAATGATTACAATATAATTTAGCATCCTTAAACATACGAATATATCCAGGATGAATTACATCAAATGCACCAGCAAGTATTCCTTTCATACAACTCCATGAAGAAATATTTGATGTACACATTCAACAATTCCATAATCTTTACTATTAATATGATAGTCCCAAAGAGCATTATTAGCAATACTTCTTGCTTTATTTGTAAAATTAAATCCAGTTAAAATACCATAAGGAATTGCATTACTTTCACAATACCTGATACAATTAATAATATTCTTAGATTCCCCACCTGAACTAATTAAAATACAAAGAGTATCTGTCTTAGCATAATATTGAAGGAATTTAGAATATGCATTCTCCATTCCAAAATCATTAATAAAACACGTAAGCATTGATGGATCAGAAAAAACCAAAGAATTCTTATTGTGAAACTTCACATAATCTTGAGAAATATGTGATGCAACTGAATTACTTCCACCATTACCAAGAATTATAATATTGTCATAGTTGTTAAAGGCACATTTAAACTTAGAAAATTGCTCTTCAATATGAGCACCTTGGAGTGCTTTAATATAATTTAAAAAAGGATTCATAATTTTGTTCCAACTACACCACTCGATTCTACATCTATTTTAATTGATTTGTAAGGAATTTTCAAGGTATTTGGTTTTGAAAAAACTAAAAAAAACCCCCCATTACCTGCACCACACAACTTATGAGCAATCACGTCTTTATTATTGGAAAGAACTTTGTCTATTTTTTGTATTTGCTCATTTTCAGTTATCAGAGAACTCGTTGCTTTTTTATGTCCCCAACTTTGATTCAATAGTTCCAAAAATGAAGGATAGTCTTTTTGCGTTAAAGCATCATATGCATCATCCACAAGTTTAAGTAAAGGTAAAGATTTATCAATATTGGCAGTCACATCTTGAAGAACATTTTTAGAGTTTCTTGTCACTCCAGTAAAAATCAAATGAGCATCATAATGTTTAAAAAAATCTGTTGATAAGAAGTCATATTTAATAATACCTCCTCTTTCAAAATCAATTCTTTTAAATCCACCAACACCACAACCATAAGGATCTTGATACCCACAATAGGGATTCATTTCCTGTTCTAATTTAAGAGATAATTTACAAATTTCAGTATCAGTCAAATGTAGTTCACTAAAGATTGAAATGCACTTAATAAGAGAAATAATATAAGATGACGAAGATGCCAAACCACTACCCTGCGAATATGCATCACTTGTCATACTCACTGTTAATGGTTTACATCCAAAATAATTCAAAACAATACGAACAAGTTCATTCTTAATATCACCAACAAATTCAGTCTCTTCTCTTTTAGAATAATTTACAATATACTTACGACCCTGCATATTATACCCAAGTTTATCTTCATGTAAAGTAATGTAAGTTTTTAAGTTGGATGTAAAACTTATCACAGAACCTTTACCATATTTTTCAACAAAATATGGATTATCAGTAGATCCACCAAAAAGAGATATTCTTAAAGGACAACTTGCAATAATCATCAATGCCAATCATGTAAATTTACACCACATCTTCTGATAGAATCTTTAATACTATTTTCAGATTCTATAGATTCAGAATCCATCAGTCTAGTATGCCATTCTACAAAAAGTTCATTTATTTTAACTATTTCATTGCCTTCCAAAAGTCTTCTACAAACTTCAAATTCAGAACCTTCAATATCAAGTTTTACAATAATATAATCATCTTTAGAATATTTTTTTAATATATCATTAATATCAATTGATTCAACATCTACTATATTATCATTTAACCTAAATTGATTGGAATTTGGATCTATACATTCTTCTAAATCCAATAAACCCAAAACTGAAGATCCCTGAGATGCCTCTTCCCATTTTTCACTTGGGATACAAAGAGAAAATTTTATTGTCCCGTTTTTATTCCACACTGCAGATTTATGTAATGTCACATTTGGCAAATTAAGTAAATCTTGTTCCAAATATAAATTTGGTGTTGGTTCATAGCAATGTATTTCCCACTCACTATTAATATTAAACATATTAATAAATTGCCTCAATCCTTGCCCAACATTAGAACCACAATCAATAAAAACTTTTTTCATTTTAAATAAACCTCTTCAAATTCATTCATTACTTTTTCTGCAGTATAATCACTACAATATTTACCCCATTCTAAATTTTTTATTTCATTTTTATCCAAATTTATTAAAATAAAAAGTAATTCATTTTCATCATTATAGTAAATAGCATCATCTTTCATAAGATAAATATGCCCAGTATCATAATGACTTGGAGGATTTGGTGGATTCCAAGTTATAACTGGTTTATTTCTAATTGAAAATTCAGCAGTAGACAAACTAAAAATTTCACCATCATATCTAGCATGAATCATTGCATCGCATGTATTTACGAATTTTGCTTTGTATTTTTCATCCATAGTCCAAGGCAAATAAATTACCCTTTCGTGATAGATAAAAGGATTTGTGTTTAAAAAAACAAACCAAAGATCTTTTCTTTTCTCCAAAGCAGATCGAATAGAAGAATGTGCAAATGACAAATTAAAAGTATCATATCCACCATGTCTACCAAGAACTAAAGCATCTTTAGGAATGCCAAATTCTTCTCTAAAATCATCTTCAACTTCTGGTGCTTCCTTTTCTAAAATGTGATGAACATATGGATGTATTCCACCATGTTTCTCTGAAATATACTTACACACCCCAGAATACACATCTCCATGAGGTTGATCCATTCTAAAAATACAGTGTGCTAATCTTTTAGTATTAGTTGGCATAAATCCATCATCTTCTCCACCTTTAATAGCATAAAAAACATCTACATTATTTTTTTCGCAAATATTTTCTAAAGTATTACGAAGAGAATCATTTTTACCATCATTGATCCACACATCTGGGTAGAGAATAGTTTCAAAATCTTTAAATCTATCCAAAGATGGAGTAGGTCTAGAACTAGTAGAAATAATAATAGATTCATTACCTAGAATTTCTCTATTGTATTTTGCATACTTATACAAACAAATTTCAGTTCCCCGATCGCCCAGTTGATAACTATGGAATGCTATTTTCATTTAAATCTCAATTTATGTAAATTTTTTAATAATTAATGATGTATAGTAAAATTTTTCATTTCTACAATCTGCTCTTTTATTGTTTTTTTAACAGGGCAACTAAATTTTGATGTTAACGTCCTATCACAATATTTTTCTATTATTGGAATTATATTATTATTCAGTTTATAGATTTCATTTATAAATGAAATCAACTGATATTTACTAACATTATCATATGAATAATAATGTTTAATCCCTTCCCAGTATTTATGTTCAATGATAATAGTTTCAATCTGTTTGCTCAATTCTAAACAAGTAACTCCATTCCAAAAATGATTAATATATCCATTTACATCTGAATTTGATTTAGAGCAAATCCACTCAAGAAGAGATTTTTTATTTCTTATTTCTTCTCCTATAATTGAGGTCCTAATAATAGTTAGATTCTCATTTTCACCTAAAGATTTACTTTTCCCATATTCATCTACACAATCATGAGGTGAATCTTCATTATATCCCCCATCTTTTCCACTAAAAACACAATCAGTTGATATATGAATAACTTTACAATTATATTCATTTTTCAACTGAGATAAAAAATGTGGAAATAAACTATTAACTACAATCAATTCTTCATAATGAAAATTCCTTTGTTTTATTATACCTGCAGCATTGATAATAATATCAGAAGAATTGAAATCATATTTTTCTTTTAATAATTTAAAATCGGATAATAAATCAAATTCATTTCTTGTGATTGGAACTACATTGAAATTATTTTTTAAATATTTAACCAAATAGGTTCCCAACATTCCACTGGAGCCAAAAATAAAAATTCTCATAACGGTTTATAAAAATTATTAGCTTTCAAAATATTATACAATACTTCTCGACTAATGACAAAATCTTGTGAGGAATATTGATTATTTTGAAACTGAAGTTTATTATAAATTTCAGTTTGGTGCATTAAGTATACGTTATTCTTCTTTTTCATTCTAGGTAGTTCATCTGAAGATGCCATTATTTCATGATTCTTTTCACAACTTCTTAAAGTTGAAACAGAATATTTTAATCCAAATTCTTCTTTAAAAATATCAAATAAATCTTTAATTTTAATACTGTGAATTATGGGAATAACATTATATCCTGTATAATTCAAAGCTGTCTCAATTAATTCAACAGCATCCTTAACTTCTATAAAAAATCTAGTCATATCTTCACCATAAAGAGATAAACTAAATCCCTCCAAAATACTTTTCCAAATAAGTGGTAGAATACTTCCAGTGCTATTCAAGACATTACCATAAACTACTGTGCTTAAATTTACGTTTGATTTTTCATAATTTGAAATAAAAGATTCTCCAGCAACATACTTCATTGCCCCATAAATTGTTGTTGCAGACCTACTCTTATCACTTGAAATGAAACAAGCAGATTTAAATCCATTATCCTCCGAACATTTTCTACTATTAAAAGCTCCTTGAACTATGACTTGATTTGCCTCTTCATAGTTATCATGGCAGGCTTGTATTTGTTTAAATGATGCAGCAAAAATTCCAATATCGTGACCTTTAGATACTCTTTTTAATAAATCAAAATTTCTAACATCACCACAAATACAGTTCAAATTAGGATATTGCTTTTTCAAATAATACTGTTTAGCTTCATCCCTAGAATAAACAGATATTTCATGAGTACCATAGTATTTTTTTATTATTTCTTTTCCAAGAAATCCAGTTCCACCAGTTAAAAATATTTTTTCCATATTGATATCATCCTATAGTATTATCTACAAATAAATCATCATTTCCACTTAATCTTGTAATAAAACAATAATCTTTATCTTTCATATAGTTCCTAACAGTTTTTTGATAGTTTTCTTTATTTGCGGTTTCTATTAAAAAATATTTAGGTCTTATGTTGGAAAAATCCATTCCATTTAAAACTGATATTTCATATCCTTCAACATCCAAAGAAAAAAAATCAATTTTAGATATTTTATGTACAGTCAAAAGTTCATCTATCGTTATTACGGGAACTTCTATTATCTTATTATTTTTTACTTTTTCATTTCTGTAGTATAAAAGATTATCATCTTGATAATCACCATCATCAATTACCATAGACATAAGACTATTTTGACAATCTTGATTGTCAAAATCACCTTTTATTGTTTTATGTGTGTAATTTGAACTAACTAAAGCATAATTTTCAACTATAGAATTTTTTCTAATTTTTTTACAATCAAGATATTTTTTAAAGTTTGGTTCTACTAATAACCCGTTCCAACCGTAATCAAATTCATACAGAGCAGTATTAGATTGAGAAAGTCCATCATTGGCACCGGCTTCTACAAAAAATCCATCAGTATAATTGATATATTCCAACATCAATGTATCCAAATTGTGTAAAGAGTAACTCATTTTATCTCTAAGTATTTTTTTAAATTTTGAATCATATTTTTAGCACGAGCTAAAGTTGTTCCAACATTATACAACCATTGTCTTTGTGTGTCAATCATATCCAAATATTCTTGTGTTGGTTTATTATCCACTACTAATTTGGACATCAAATTATATAGTTCATTTTTAGTTCTGTAAGAAAAGCAAGGTAGTTCCTGTGGTGAGCATAATTTTGGTTTTTTATCATAATCTCTAAAAAGAAGCAAAGATCCTGCAGCAATAATTTCATAATGCCTCAAACAATCCCATCCACCTTTTTTGCAAGTAAGACCAAACCATGATCTAGAAAGATCATCGTAATACTCTTCCTCAATTTCAAATTTATGATGAGAAAATCCACCACCAATGTCATTTATATTTTCAAATAAAGAAAATGCTGGAGCAGTTTTTTGATAGAGTTGATCCTTAATAGAAAAATCCATTTCCATTATTCTTTCTTCTGGAATACCAAATCCTGTAGGAAATACTGTATCATCATCATCTTCCTCAATTAATTCTCGTTTAAAGCAATTAGTAAATTGAGTTCCTATAATTTCTTCACCATCATATAATATTTTTCTTGGGGCATTTCCATATAAATCATGACCATCAATTATCCAAGTATTTCCATCTGCTAATTCATTTATACCCTCAATATATGGATCTTCTCCATACATATGTCCATCACCATAAAGAACTATATCAAATTTTTGATTAAAAATATCTCTATTTTTAATTTCAGATATTGGAGTTGTCAGCAAAGAAAATCCTCTACCATGAAGAGTTTCTTTGGGTGTATCAGAAAAATCATGATACATAATTTTTTTTCTTGGATAATCGACACAATCATCACCTAACAATTCTCTCAATCCACGAAGTAAGGATACTTCCAAAAGATCTCCTTGTTTTGTTGGATTTTGAGTTGTTATAAAAAGAATTCTCATTATTAAATTAATACTTTATTTTTTTACAATAAAAGCACATCTAGAATAATCTTCCCTAATATGCCCAAATGGTTTATATGAGAACTTATTTCTTTCCAAAAATTCCAAAAATACCTTAATGCTATGATTTTTATAATTAGGGAAATTCAAAAAATCATCAAATATAATTAGACAATCATCCTCAATGCGATTTTCAAGTTTTTCAAGAACATAACTGTGGGAAGAATAGATATCACAATCAAGATGAATAAAGGAAATACTAGATGTATAATTTTCCAAAAACTTTTCCAATGTTTGATCGTACCATCCAGCAATAAGATTCACATTATCATTTACAATAGGAATTTCAGTTTTAAACCATCCAGCAGGATGTATGCTATGATCCCCTCCATCCCAATCTTCAGGAAGACCTTCAAAAGAATCAAATCCATAAAAGATTTTATCTTTTAAAATTGAAGACATAAAATTAATAGTTCCACCCTGAAAAACACCAAATTCTAAAAATAAACCTTCCCTATCCTTAACATATTCCATACATTCTGTATAAAAAGTATTTCTTCCACATGGAATTGGAAAATCATCTTTTGGATACTCTTTTGAGTTAAGAATATCAATTTCTATTTGATCAATGTTCATTAAATACCTCTACAATGTTTCTATTATTTAAAATTGCTGAACCAGAAGGACCAGATCCAGGTCTATAAATCTGATTATACATTATATTTAGTTTAGATTCATTCCAAGTTTTCCAAGAATTTTTTATATCTTCGTTGGATTCTCCCAAATTTATATCCCATTTTGGATATTCTTCTTCAGATATTTTTTGGTAAACAACATGTGAATTGGATGTATCATATTTTTTATCCCAAAATTGTCCAGATAAAACTGCTCCAGGAACATTCAATGGAGACTTCCAACTCATATCATAAGTACCTTCTTGACTTTCATATAATGCTAGATTTGCCTTTTTGATTCTCCACACCCAATCACGATCCTCCCATCCACCATAAGTAAATCTTTGATCCCACCATCCAATGGTTCTTATAAGTTCTTTGGAAAATCCCATAAATCCAACATTATAAAGAAGAACACACGCATATCCACTTTCAAGAAGTCTAATCATTTTTTCAACTTCATCAACAGTTGGATGTGTTCTATCATTAATTAAAATAATCCATTCATCATTGGAAGTTGCAACAGAATGATTTATTAGTTCTGAATAAGATTCATACATTCCAGGATTTCTATCAATCCTATTATTCCACGACACTTTATACTTTAGATTCAAGGAATCTAATTGTTCCATTTGGTAATTTACAATTTCTCTACTGCAACCACAGTGAAGACATATTGTGATTTTTTTAATTTTTTTCATTTTTTATTCAAGAAATTTTTTAATGTAATCTAGAGTTATATTATTAGAATTTAAACATTTATCATCTATTAATACATCATAACTTATTTTTCCCATTACAAGTTGATGAAATTGTACTCCCCAAGTTTTTAAACAATTATAAGTTATTTGATATAATTCAGAATATATTCTAGAAACATCCCCAGAAAACTGAGTCATTCCTCTGGCAGTATAAATCACAATAACATTTCCTTTATCGTATAACTCATTAACAATTTTAATATTTGTTTGAATTGGTTCGCAATGAAGATATTTTTTTGGACCAAGATAATCATATTTTAAATGACGAGTACAAAGAACGTCATCCAAATCAAATGCAATAATTTTTTGTTTGTTCATTTAATAATTTTAATTTAGAATTAATTTTTTTCTGTATTAATTTATCAGCATTTTCAAAATGTTTTTTTATTTTATCTTCAAACTGTTGATCTGATAAAACATAATGACAACAGGTGATGATGATTTGTTCTTTTGAGACTCTATTTAAGTTAAAAATCCATTTTTTCCATTTACCAGAAGTATAGCATATTTCATATAGATCATCAAATAAAGAACTTCCTTTACACTGTTCCAAATAAAACTCAGACTCTATTTGTCCAAATTCTGGTGCAATATTAATTGCATCAAGTCCAGAGGCATAACGAGTCCCAACATCAAATGAATCAATTAAGTAATCTCCATTATGCTCTTTACTCATCAAATTAAATTCTTTTACAACTTCAATAAAGTTAAGAAGTCTGTTATTATTAAAGTTTCCAGTATTAGTTCTAGTTGATAAATCAAGTCTTGTTCCAGATTGAACAACAGCATATTTAATTTGTAAAAATTCTTCCTCAGTAAGATATAGTTTTAAATATGAAAGAAACCGATTCAAATGTTCTGGTTCATATTTAAAAATTGCTTCTTCTGTTCCCACTTCATAAAAAACTTTTGGATTTTTTGAAAAACAAAGTTTTATGTAAGATACGGTTTTTTCTGCTGCTTCATACACAGAAGTAGAGTCTTTAAATGGATCAATGTGAATTAATTGTAAGTTTTCACAGTCATTTAAAAAAGATTCAATACCATCATCTTCATTTAAACCTTGTTTTGGTCCACCATGATCTCTACATAGTAAAACTTTTTTGCTTTTGAGGTAGTTTGAAAAACTTCCAGTATCCCATTTATTCACATAACCACCACAATAATCCACCTGCCTTCTTGATGGAATAAGACCAATAGGATATTTTTGACTGTGTTCAATAACACAGTCAACAACATTTTTACTCATCGGTCCTATGTAATATTTTGGGAATTTCATTTAGATAACGATAGAAACAAATTATACTTTCCAAAATAATATAAAAACATATCAAGTGGATGCTCATGTAGGGGAGACATATTAATCCATATTAAAGAAGTAAGTATTTCAATACTATTAAAGTTTATATCATTCTCTTCACAAAATTCTTTAAGAATACTCTTACAGTCAATTAAAGATTTTTTTACATGAACATCACAAGTAATACTTTCAGAAAAATAAATCTCAAAATAATTATGATATAACATGTCATGATTTAACACTAAATTATGATTTAACTTAGCAAGATCATAATTCATATCACCAGACTCAATTATGCCATTAAAATCTTGTCTCCAATCAATTAATGTAAATGACTCTGAAGTTAAGATGTTATCAAGAATAAAATCACCATGAAATCCTGTAGGTCTTTTACCTACAATATCTTCAAATTTTATTTGCGAGATGAGATCTTTAATTTTAGGAACTTCAATACCATTGATATAATCCACTTTATCTAATAAATTATGTTTATCTAAAAACTTTTCAATTCTCATTAAAGTTTTATCTTTGTAAAAAGATAGTGCATTATCAAAAAAGTTTTCTTGTTCTTTAGAAACCCAGAGGTTTTCTTTTGCCCAGTGCAACAATTCAGAAAACTTAATACGGTTTACAACATCAGATAACAAGTCTGCTACAACATATTCATACTTATAAAAGTTTTCAGTGCTATCTAAAAGTTTAGGAGTTAAACCACTTAAACTGGCACTTCTTAGCACCCTATCATAACAAATCTTTTTATTATGAAAAAACTTAATCACAAAATCATCAAAGATAAAAATATTTTCATCTTCCTTATCAAGAACTTGTATTGTTTCTTTCATTTTTGAACGAGTTCTTTTGAGTGCGTCAATATTTCCAATATCATGCCAATCACCAATAGATACAACTGAAAAATCATTCATCTTGCGAATAACATGACAATCACTTAAATCATTAGTATTAACTGTTTTAAGAATATTTTTACATGTGTTCCAGAAAATTTCATAATCATAAAAACCAGAAACTCCAATATAAACATAGTCAAAGTTTTGCTCACCCTTTTCATTGATGGATAAAATTTTTCCATTCAAACAGTTAAGAGTTCTATATGACTGACTATTGTTTCCAATTCCACCAACAGACCAGTTAGATGAAAAATCAACATCAGCAATATAATTTTTTGGAAGAATTGTATCGCAAGCATGAAAGACAAAAGGACACTGCAAATATTCTTCACATAAGGAAATGGAATAGAGCAAACTACTACCCTCTCCCATATAGTTACCAACTTCAACAAAAGTAATATTACGATCTGGGTGTGCTAAAGACAGATACTGTTTCACATGAGATCCATAATGCCCCAGTGTTACAATAAACTCAACATCTTTAGGATATGTCTCAATAATATGAGAAATCACTGCTTTATCACCTACTCGCACCAAACTCTTGTTAGTAAACTTAGTTATGTTTCCAAGTCTAGATCCAAGTCCACTTGTTGTTAATAGAACCTTATACTCTACCATACTTATCCTCCAATCTTACAATATCATCTTCACCAAAATACTCACCAAGTTGAACTTCAATAAAAATTAATTCATCTTCACCAGTATTTTTTACTTGATGTGCTGCTTCTTTTGGGATACGAATAACATCACCAACAAAATGTTGTATTACAACATCATTTATTTTAACTTCTGCTTGACCCTTCACAATTATCCAAACTTCACTTCTTTTAAAATGATATTGATAACTAGGTGCTTCTTCTGGATTGATAATAATTTTTTTAACTTTTGTATAATCCTCATCAAGGAGATTTATATAAGAACCCCAAGGTTTTTTTATTGTATTATTCATTATTCTAAAGCAACTTTAATATATTTTTCATGTGGAGGATATAAAAATCCATAATATTTAGAATTTTTATCATAAACATCTTCTAAATTGTATTCTTTAACATTATGTCCATCTGGAGTAAGCACAACTCTCGCAAGTCTCCAAAAAGGTGCTTTATATCCACATTCATCACCAGGTTTATTTGGATACATTGCATGGTATCTTATGCCATTTTCCAAAAATTTATAAACCATATGATGTGTAATACATTTATGTTGATTATTTTTATAAATTTCAATAGCATCATTTAAAAGATTTCCTGATATTACAATAAAACAATCATCATTTCTTGTAGGAACTGAAATAGCATTTTCTGGCAAATATATTTCAGAAAAATCATTCAATAAAACAATATCGAATCTTGTTAAAATTATATAATCATACTCAATATTATTATCATTTTGATACTTCTTAATCTGTTCAAGAGAATCAATTATAATTTGAGTTACATGTGAAAAATTATATTTTTGTATAGATGAATTAAATTGTTTTAAATTTATATCTACTGGTTTTAATTCATTTATATATTCACTCAATCTAAGTGAATCATATGTATTAAAAAACACATCAACATTATTTTTCTTTTCAACTAAAGGATCAATAAGATATTTTTTATTAGAAGGAAGACATTCACAAAAATCTACATTGTAAGAATTAAGTCCTGGTTCATTAAAATAATTTTCTTTATAACTTATTCCTCTATAACAAATAGCATATTTCATATAACTTCAAGTCCATCTTCCCTAACTACAGAAAAAACTCTATCTATGTAATTAACCGCAACCCCCATATTATTCAGATATTCATAATAAATTCCTTCTGGACATGGTTGCAAAATTCTTTCAGTATTTTTATAAATTTCATATGCATTCATATAAATATCCATTATCTTTGTATTTCCATATACAACCCAATCCCCATATCCACCACAACCACCAGGTCTATTAAGCAAATATATTAAATTTTCTTGAATTTTTGGTATGTTTAAATCACCTTTAAACATCATATCATATCTACATTTTATAACCAAATCATATTTTACATTATTGTGTTTTTCATATTCAGATTTTAACTTATTTGATTCACAGATTGAATATAACATACTCTTGGTATTCTGATCAAAAAAAGGAAAACTATATTTTAATGATTTTGGTTTATAAAAATCAATAACATCTTTTATTTTTTTATCATCAAAAATTCCATAATCACTTGCACACTGAGGATTATAAAAATTTTTATATTTTTCATTATCATACTTATGCCAGAAATGGCAAAAAACATCACAATTATACAAATCAAGCAAATGTTTTTTTATACTACCTTTAACTAATTCATGACTTCTTATTTGACCACTAAGACACAATGCAACTTTCATTGTTCAAACCACTCCTTTCTCCATTGTTGACCACCAGCAAAATGACGAATAATTACATCATCTCTTGGTATTTTATTTATTAAAAACTCACAAGAGGATTCTCCCTCAAGTTCAGTAACATTCCAAGCAGTCGGAAGAACTTCAACATGTTCATAAAGTTCTTCCAAAGAATAAATTGTCCATTCATCTTTTGATGAATGCCACCCAAAATCAGATAAATTCCAAAATGGTTCATCAGAATGTCTTTTAATTCCTGCAAGAGAATACCAAGATGCTTGTTCACGAAATTCATGCCAAAAACTATTCACATATCCAAATCTTTCATGTTTAGATACAGCATCATTGAGTGCTTTATATCTATCTTCTGAAAGAATATTTAAAATTAATTGTCTAGACCATTCATTAATTTTAATAGAAAAAGATCCCATACAATGAGTATTTCCAGAATCAATAGAATATGAAAAAGATTTTGTTGTCTCGTATGGAATATTTGTTTTTGCAACGCACATATCAGCATCAATATGGGTTACTATATCTCCATCTTCAATGTATCCCTCTTCAAGCATTTGCTCAAGAATAGTAAATTTTAACCAAGTATAACTTCCACGATACTTATAAAGATTTTCTTTCAATTCAAGATATTCAAATCCATGCTTTTCTGCATATTCTTGATTTCTTGGAGACATGTAAGTATCAAAGAAATTTTGCCTTTGATCTTTATAATCAGCAAAAACTAGTAATATTTTTTTCATTTAATTCTTTTCACAATATTTTTAAACATGCCTTCAAGAGCAAAATACTCTTCATATACCTTTCTTCCATTTTCTAATAACTTATTATATTCTACATCATCTATTGATTTTAGTATAGTATCAATATCTTCAATCTCATCTTCATTTACAGGAACACAAAAGTCATTCCAATCCAATTCATCAGTCCAAGGAAGATAATGAACATCTGAAATATAAACTGGGACAGTTCCTAATTGAAGAATTTCATACATTCTAAAACTACTCTTCCCATAACCTCTTGGAGCAAGTCCAAATTTACTAGAGCAGGTTATGTCCAGAAACTTCTTAAAGTTGTCCATAGGGACTGTCGTAGACCAATTTCCAGCAGAAATCTCATACCCTTCCTTTCCAGACAAATGATTACACATATCCATACGAATTGGATGAGTATCTCTAGAACCAACAAAAGAAGCAAGAATAGTTTTTTCTTTATTTGGAATTAATTCTTTTGGGATAGAACCACAAATCAAAGGAATAGGAATAATATTATCCCCTTCACGATTTCCACCAGCAGAAAAAATTAAAGTGTCTTCTGGAAATTTCTCAAAAGGTCCATCATCAAATTGAGATACTGTAAAATACTTTCCATTAGATGAAAGGACAGAATCTAATTGCTCTTGAACGTTTTCGTATTGCTGTCCTGCAAACATAGAATTGCAAAAATTATTCGTCCAAAAGACATCAATATACTGTCTATCTGTTTGAACATTTTCTTCATTCCATCTTTTGAAAAAATATTCCTCAAGATATTTTCCAGTATGGTATGGAGGATATGTTGGGGAAATAGATGCAGGTCTTAACGCATCATTATTCATAAGAACCATAATTTTTCCTCCTTAAATCTTTTAGTCTTTTCTTCTACACCTACCATCCAATTATTATGAACAATTAACGCATTCTCCTTTTTACCTTCAGTATAATACGCATAACCATTTGGAAACAAATCACGATTTAAAATTGCAGCATTATTTGGATATTTGTTAATCATTATTTCATTTATAATTAACTGATCATCGGCATCAATCGCAGAAGCACATTCACTTACTATTTGTTCACACTCTTTGGACTGATTAAATACCATAAACCCTGAGCACAAAGTAGATCCAGGACTATCTCCCTGAAAAAGAATTTCTTGATGTCCTGTTAAGTATTCAATTGGATTTTTAACAAAAACAATATCAGTATCAACCCAACACAATTCTTTATTTTCTTGATATATTTTTTTAATAATTTGCCATTTATTTTTTACAATTTGACGAAATCCACTACTTTCGTCAAATGTCCAATCCTGATACTCCAAAATAGATTGATTTAAATACAAAAAACAATTTTTATATTCTTTAAGTTGCTGATAAGAATTATCATCCAAACAAGCAATATAAAAATCATCCATATTGATTCCCACTTTCTCAGCAGAAATCAACATGTTTTTACAGATGTCTATACATCCACTATTTAAAAATGTTAAAAATTTCATAGGTTCATAATTTTTTCAATAGTTAAAGTTCTACCAATTGTTTTCCACCATTTTAAAACTTTTTGATAAGAATCAATATGATGTCCTTTGTGTGTTTCTTTATAAACTCCTGTATCTTCTCCCCAATATTTTGATTTTCTATCAAAAAATGTAGTAGTGAATTTTATTTCTTCTACGAATAAAGGAAGCACAAACACATTATATTGTAAGTCTTGACTATCTATAACACTTTTGGGTGTGTAATAAATTAAATGCTCTGCCAATGGAACCCAATCAAGGTTGCCTGGAAATTCCAATAAAAATTTACCATCCTTTATAAAAGTATCAATTAAAACTTTTGCAAACTTTCTTGAAACAATGTAAGCACCAACAGAAAAATCATCCCAAGTTCTTCTTCTCAATCGCACATCATCAGAATTTTCACTTGCACACATCAATTGAATGGAATCCCAATCTTTTGGTAGATTTTCAATAAATTCATTCCAAGTAAAATTCCAATATTGAACAGTTTCCAAACTTAGATCATCTTCACAAAAGAAACCATGAGGTTCATCAGTATTATTATACCAATAATTTATCATTCTAAGGTGTGAGGTTATTGCTCCCTTTGTCCCATCATCAAGATAATGAGTTTTTAATCCTTCTATTACATCATTTGTATTTTCAAATCTTTCAGATAAAAGAAATTGAAATGATTCAATACCATTATCTAAAAATTGTTTTTTTATGTTTTCTTGTCGTTCTTTGCTTTCTTTTAGACTTGCACAATAAATGTTTGGAAATTTATTAATTGGCATTTTCGAGATACCATTCATAAGTTTTTTCAATACCTTCACGGAGACCAATTTTAGGTTCCCAACCAAGAGATTTAATTTTATCCACGTTTAGAACTTTTCTTGGAGTTCCATTTGGTTTTGTTGTATCCCAATTAATATATCGGTCATAACCAACAACATCGGCAATTGTTTCTGCCAGTTGCTTAATTGTCACATCTTCACCAGTTCCAACATTGATATGTCCTTCTTCATCATATTTTTGCATACAAATATAGCAAGCTTCAGCAAGGTCATCAACATGAAGAAATTCCCGCATTGCAGAACCATCTCCCCATAGTTCAACCTCCCAATGTTTGCTATGACTAAGAGCATTATGAAACTTAGCAATCATCGCAGGAAGAACATGTGATGTTTTCAAATCAAAATTGTCATTAGGACCATAAAGATTTGTAGGCATCAAAGAGATGGCATTAAATCCGTACTGCTGACGATATGCCTGACACATTTTAATTCCAGCAATCTTTGCAATTGCATAGGCATCATTAGTTGGTTCCAGAGCACCAGTCATTAACTGATCTTCTCTAATTGGTTGTGTTGCAAACTTAGGATAAATGCAAGAAGAACCAAGAAACAGAAGTTTAGTTACATTCCAACGATTAGCAGACTCAATAATATTTGTTTGAATACGAATATTTTCAGTTAGGAAATCTGCCTTATAGTTATTGTTTGCCATAATGCCACCAACTTTGGCAGCAGCAATAAAAACATATTCTGGTTTTTTAAGTCTAAAAAAAGTATCAGTTGCGTCTCGATCTGTAAAATCTACAACTTGACGAGTACCTTTGATGATATTTTTATATCCTTTACTCTCAAGGTTTCTAACAATTGCAGAACCAACCATCCCATTGGCACCAGCAACCAAAATCCTACTATCACTGTCCATGAATACACATATCCTCAACTAATTGTTCAAAAGAAATCTTAGGTTCCCAACCTAGTTTTTCTTTTGCCTTAGAAGCATCACCCAATAAAGTCTCTACTTCAGTCGGTCTAAAATATTTAGGATTCACACGAATAACTGGTTTTCTGCTAAATTTTTCAACTCCAACTTCTTCAAGTCCTTCACCTTCCCATTCAATATGAAGACCAAAATAAGGTCCAGCAGCATTTACAAATTCTTTAACTGAATACTGTTTTCCAGTCGCAATTACAAAATCATCAGGTTCATCCTGTTGAAGCATTAACCACATTGCTTCTACAAAGTCCTTAGCATGTCCCCAATCCCTTTTAGCATTAAGATTACCAAGATGTAAACAATCTTGCATACCAACAGAAATACGAGAAAATGCTTGAGTAATCTTACGGGTCACAAAAGTTTCTCCTCGTCTTGGTGATTCGTGATTGAAAAGAATACCCGTACAAGCATACATTCCATATGCCTCACGATAGTTCTTTGTGATCCAATACCCATAAACCTTAGCACATCCATAAGGACTACGTGGGTAAAATGGTGTAGTTTCTTTTTGTGGAACTTCCTGCACTAAACCAAACATCTCTGATGTAGATGCTTGATAGATACGAACCTTATCTTCCATTCCAAGCAAACGAACTGCTTCAAGAACACGAAGAGTTCCAAGAGCATCTGTTTGTCCTGTATATTCAGGCATATCAAAAGAAACCTTTACATGACTTTGAGCACCAAGATTATAAATCTCATCAGGTTGAACTAACTGAATAACTCTAACAAGATTTGTTGAATCAGTTAAATCACCATAATGCAACTTTAGTTTATTGTAAATATGATCAATACGATGGGTATTAATGAGTGAACAACGACGAATAATGCCATGAACTTCATATCCTTTTTCTAGGAGCAGTTCGGCAAGATAAGATCCATCTTGACCTGTAATACCAGTAATTAAAGCAACTTTCATATAATAAAATATTTTGTACTATTATATCAAAAAAGGAGAGTTTATGCAACTCTCCTTTAATGTATGTAAGCATAGGGTCGTATTAAATACTGACTCCACCAGTACTTTTAAAGTCTCTCCGTGACTATGGGAATACTGGGAGTTGAACCCAGACTAACCCGTTATAAGCAGGCCGCTCTGACCATTAAGCTATACTCCCAAAAATTCAACAACCCTCTTCGTGATCCGTGTGTATTCGGATAAGGTCGTCAACTTCTTTATACTCACCATAAGGAATCATCATAGCATCTCCGTATTCGCTAGTGATAACAAAAGACTCTCCATTTTCTACTCTTTCTATTAGATTATCAAAGTCTTCTTGGAATTCTTCTACCGTAAACTTTTTCATTTGCTTCATTAATATAAGATTATCATATCAGTTATTGAAAGGTCTGTCAATATAATTATAAAAAATTAAAACTTATTCAAATGGTCTTCCAATCTATGTAATAGTTTTTCCATTTTAGGCATATCTGGAACTTCTAAATTTGACGCATAAAGATACTCATCCAATGCGATTGTAAGTAATTCAATATCACCCTTAGACAGGTTTGGGGATTCCCAACTCATTTAATTTCAAACTCCATTTTTCTAACTTTACGGTTTCTTCTTGCTTCTTGATATGCAAGATCTTCTCTTGTAAAAAGAGAAGAAGAATTATTTTTTAAATTTGGATTTGATATTAACTCTACCAAACTTAAATCTAATGCAGTAATTTTATCATCTTTTACTGTGGTTAAATTATCACATCCACAACACTTAGTCTGTGTTTGATGAGAGTGCAACTCTTTGTTGCACATTTTACATCTGACCTTTAACATTTTATATCATTCCTTTAAATTAGTCAAGTATTTACATTATACCATTAATTTTTATTCTAGAAAAGATCTCAACATCCAATGGAATTTGCCGTGCGTTTCCATTATAGTTTGAACTAAATTTGAAGTTGCATATTGTTTTTGTTTATCTGCTTCTTCTGAAATTTCTGTAAATATTTCTACAATCTTTTTATTATCATCTCTCAACTGCCTAACCATTTCCATAGCACCAATATCTTGGGCACTATTTGATGCTTGTTCAATTTGAGTTACTTCAGTAATTCTTGTGAGAGTGCTGACTGGTTTCATTCCCAAATATCTCATATGTTCTGTGAGAGTATCAATCTCTTCAAACATTTCATTATATTGTTCACCAAAGACAGTGTGTAGTTGATGAAAGTCTGGTCCAACAACATCCCAATGATAAATCCAAGTTTTTTGAAATAAAACAAAAAGTGATGCCTGAGCATCACTAAGTGATTTGAATAAAGTTTCCATTATACTTTTTGAAGTATTTATAAATGACCAAATACCAAAATCCCCCTTGTGGGGGATAAATGGTACTTACACCTTAAAGGTTATCAGAACTTGATACCAAGACCAGTTGTGAACACGGGACTATAAGTTCCGTTTGAACTACCATAACTGTTACCAGCATTGGTAGTGGGGAACTTAAGATCTGCAAAACCAACCAAGGAATCAGTAATACGACCTTCAACACCCAAAGCAAGAACAACTTGAGTCTGAGAACCAACAGCAGATTGATAATTGGAAGTGGTGTTATTCACAAAAGGAGTTTGAACACCAATACCACCATAGATGTTTGCACGACTTACTTTAGTTCCATTTGCAAGATTCTTGCGTGAAACGGAATAATCATAAGTAGCAAGAGCACCACCAGCAGCACCAATCTGTCCAGCAGGGTTACCAACAAAGTTGCCATAAGGGCGAATTGAAACTTCATTTCCCCAAGCAGTAGCAACAGGAAGACGTGCCTGAACAGTAGCACCGGAGATGGTTTGATTAGTACCATTACCACCGCCAGCAACTCCTTGCTTATTCAGCAGAACGCCAACACCTACATACTGACCAACTCCTTGTGCCTTACGAGCAGAAGCAACTTCCAGAGTCGTTACACGAGTATTAGTGGCAGCAATTTCTTTGGAGAATTGAGCACGAAGCGCGGCAGCAAGAGCAGCATCAGCAGCAGTCTGATACTCACTAATGCGATCCAGGCAAGCACTAGTCAGTGCAGCAAGTTGGGCACGAGTGGCAGGTTGTCCTGGTTGAAAAGTTCCATTAGGGAAACCAGCAACACATCCATAACGCGATACCAGATTTGAAACTGCCTGATAAGACCAGTCAGTAGGTTGCACATCACTCAGTTGAGAAACACTGGTGACTTGTGCCATAGCAGGAGCGGTCATTGCAGAAACAACAACGGCACTAGCAAAAAATGATTTAAAATTCATAAGATTGTATTAAGATTTACAACTACGAGGATTATTTAGTATTCCCAAAAAATTGGGAAAGCGAAATAGGAGATTCGAACTCCTGACGTTCTGCTTGGAAGGCAGACATTCTACCGCTGAATTAATTTCGCATCTTTTGGGCAGTCATCAACCCATGGAGCACACAATCTCATTTCACCTCCAAGAACTGATTGGGCATAAGACCCGTCTTGTGGTTTCTCTGAGTATCGTGGTGAAGGTATTTTAACCTTTCCATCATCTCCTGTCAATCGTTCATACTCTGCGATTGCTGCATCAACATCACGATTGATTCTTCTATCAAGTTTCTCTGGATCTTTAATCACAAAGTCGTTGAGAATAGTTTGTGGGAAATATCTTCTTTGAACTTCGTCAAGTAAGTCCCAAATACTATCTTGCTTAATACCACTACATTGGGAAAGTGTTGCAATAATAGAACTCAATACAATTCCTATGATTGCATATTGTTTTATATCTGGTTTTTGTTTTCCAAATTTAAACATAAGAAAGGAGAGCAGTAACACTCCCCTTATATATTAGACTTCTACTTGAACTAGTCGAGATGCATAATCATAGGCATAAGATGTGCGAGCACCATGATGCCCCCAACCAATCCAACTGTACGCATAGTCCATGTAAGAGTAAATTGATTTGCCGGGAGTTTTCATCTTCTCCTCAATCCTCTTCCACTGAACTTCATTTGTTAGATAACGAAGTTGCGTTTGAAGTGATGATGGAGAACCACCATACTTCTTAGCAAAATCACCCAATCCATAATAACGATTCGCAGATGTCCATTGAATCAAACCATAACCACCTGAGCAATTATAGTATGACGTTATACTACCACCTTCACAAACACTAGATTGGAATGTTGATTCCTGTTTAATGTTGCCCATGATGGTAGCAAGGGCGTTTCTGTCTTTGATTCCAATATCTTGGAAGTAATCAAGAGCATTTTGCTCTACATTTGAACACCCTTTACAAATTAACCTTTTCTCTTTTGGTTTTTCGGGAACAACCTCTTTGGTCGTTGTCTTGGTCTCAAACTCCTTAATCACAGAAAATGGTGGCGGGGCACTCAATGGGGGAGGAGGAAATAAACCAGGCAATGTTGCCGTATTGGTCGTAACCGCTGCCAAAAGGGGCAAGGTTACTGTAAAGAAATTTTGCATTTAAATTAATTGAACTCTACATCCCAATAGAAAGGGGGTACACCAACCCTCTCGGGAGGCACTTTCCTGGGCTCTAATTTTCACAATCAAATTCTCATAATATTAAAACCTACTCATAATAGGAATCCAAAAATGGATTTTTGCATTATATCAGAGTATTTAGAAATCATTAAAAATCTAAAAATTTTCCACTGATATAATCAAGTGATAATACTTCAAGGTTTTCTTTTTGAATTACCCAATCACGGATCTCATCATAGATACATTTCGCATCTCTTGCTCTACCCTCTTCACACAAATCGTGCATACGATCAATATGTTGTTGTATCGTATCATTACAGATTTTCTTGATATGAAGTCGCATTAAAGTAATCCTTCCTGAAATATCGATTCATGACATTTGAATTATAATACGCAGGAACTCCACTGTCAAGTGCTTCCGTCAGGACGTTATTTAAAAATAATTGCCTTGTCTCTTCATAGTTTGTCTTACCTAATGTCTTATGAAGAGACACTATAGTTCTTTGGAACTTATCCTTTCCATATTTCTTTATATCTTCTTTTAATTCAGGACAAGAACCATAATAATTTTTCCAATCACTTTCTTGTTTTACTTTTCTTTTCTTTCCTTTTGGTGTTCTAAAAGACCAAAAGTATTTTCTTCCCAAATATTTTCTTTGAGTTTCTTCACAACTTATCAAATAAACAAATCCAAAATTCTCTTGAATATCTTCTGTCTCAAAAACTTTTCCTTGATATAACCAAGGGTTTTCATAACTCATTCGGGCCCTTAATAATCTTCAAGTTATTTAGATATAACTTATCTTTCAACCCTAACAGAGTGATTATAGTCATAAAAAAAGCACCTGTCAAGGTGCTTTAATGAATTGTAATATTGTATCAATCTTCATCTTTTGGTTTAAATCTTCCAATTTCAGGCATTGAATGCTGTTGCTTACCACCTCTCTTAGCAACACTTGTTCTTACACCATTGATGTTATCAAACCTTTCAAGTTCTTTTATTCTTGCCTTTCTTTCCTTAGAACCAAAATCAGTTCTTAGTGCTTGTAGTTGTCCCTCTTCATTATCAAGGAGCTTGCTTTCCTTTCTTTTCATTTTAGCAACAGGAAGAGGTTTCTTTTCTTCCATAATACTTTCAAACCAACCCTCACTCATATTGTTGATAATCACATTTGCGTCATCAACGGTTGATGCAAAGTTATTCTCTAAAAGATATGATGCTACAAACTCATATGCTTCATATGCCTCTCTATTGAGTTGCTTTTTTTCTCTTGGGGTTAGAGCACTTCTTTGTGCTCCTCTTGCTGCCTGCTTTGCTTTTACTGCAGGGTCATTGGACTTGTGAGCATATCCACGAAGACCAGGAGATGAAGAAGTTGTATTACGGAAATCGCCTCTTTGCTTTCTTGCAAGATTTTCTCTACCCTCTTTCTTTTTATTGTCACCATAAGTTTCACGACCTGCTAATGCAGTTGCTTTGTCTGCAAACGCACCAGCACCACTATCACCAGTTTTATTAGCAATTGTATTACGAATTGCAGTCTCATCATAACCTCTCTTAGCCATCGCAGTTGCTTCATAAATCTCAAACATATCATCCCAAGTATATCCACTTAGGTCATAACCTTCTTCAATAAGTTCATTTACCCAAAGTTCAACTTCTTCATTATAAGATTTGTTCTTCACCATAGCAATTGCTTTTGCTTTGGGAACACCAGAAGCAATCATTCTCGCAATTCTTATATCCGCAAAATCATTATCACCATCTTCGTCTTGGTCTACTTTTTTCTTTGCTTCGTAAATTGAAGCATAAGCACCTGCAATTTCTCTAATTGTTTTTGCAGAAGGCCATTCGTATGAATTCATTTGTGGTTTTGGTTTTGGTGCTTCTGTTGGTTTGGGAGGTGCTGCTTTGATTGCGTTTGGATTGTTAACTAAACTTTGATTACCTGCACCAAGTTTAGCAACTGCTGGAGACTGAACTGAAGGAGAGTTCATTGGAAGATTTGACCTCATATCCTTCATTAAAGGATTATCAGTCTGTTGAGTTCCACGAATTCTTGCTTTTTCATCTGCCGCAGCAGCAAGTTTTGAATTTGCTGCTCTCCATTGGTCCATTGGAGAACCTGCTGGTTTTGGTGCCGACGCAGCAGGAGTTGGTGAAGATGGTTTTGGTGCCGACGCAGCAGGAGTTGGTGAAGATGGTTTTGGTGCCGCTGGTCTATTAGAACCACCAGAACCACCAGAACCACCAGATGCTGTTTCTGCTTTTGCTTTTAGTGCTGCCCTTCCACGAGCAACTACATCTGCAGCGGTATATGAGTCACCAACAGCTGCGTTACCACCACCAGCCCTAAACTCAGCATTTTGTTTATCTCCTAGATTTTTGCTGTTATATTCAAAAGGTTTTGGTTTTTGTACTGGTGGTTTTTGTACTGCTGCTGTTGGTGTACCAAATGCGTTTCTGTATGCAGCAATATCATCTGCTCTATTTTGTGTTCTTTGACTTTGTTGTCTAGCAGAAGCAGCTGTTTGTTCTGCTCTTTTTTTATCACCAATTTGTTGAGACTTTTGCATATATTTTTTTGCCCTAGCACTGTCACCAGAAGCCGCAAGTGCTCGTGACCATCCAGCATACCCACCCATTGAGGCAAAGTCATCTCTAGCTTGTTGTAATTGTTGAACCATTTGTACTTTATCAGCACTATAAGGTCCTTCATTCAATAACTGCTCTTCATCATAAACACTTAAATATAACTCGTTCAATGCGTCTAAATCTTTTTTATTCATCTTCTTAGGAGCAGTAAAAAGTACTTTTCTATATTTATTTAGTGTTTTTTAATATCAATCAATAAACTGTTTCCAGTACTCATAAGAACTCATCTCTTCTCCCATACCTCTTCTTGCTCTTTGTCTTCTTCTTTGTGTTTCTTTAGTTGATTTTGATGGATTTGTGTTTGCTCTTATTCCTATATTAGTATCTCCTGGTTTATTTTCCTTACCAACTCTTTTTGGAACTATATCTCCAACTTTTCCTTTTCCTTTTGGTTTTCTTGTAGAAGGTCTTGATTGATATGCTATAACTTTAGCCTGTGGAGCAGCAGCACTTGCGGCAGCAGCCATAGCTCTTGTATTACCAAGGTGATCATCAGTTGTAATTAGTTTTTTATCACTTGGGTCTACAATTTTTGAAACTAATTTACCCTTTTTTTCAGGACCAGAAAGACCTCTGTTTGATCCTTTATTCATTCCACCAGTAAAATGAACATCTGCTCTTTTTAAACCTCTCACCCCAATTCTATCTCTCAAATCTCTCACAAATGATCCTGGGTCATCCATAGGAGTGCTAGGTTTATTGCTTCCAAATGGAGATCCTCCACGAGCAGTAACAACAGATTTTTTTGCGGGTCTTCTTGGACTATCTCCCATTCCAGCTACTTTTGTTTTTTTAGTAGTATCTTTAAACTTTTTAGAACTTCTAAATTCATTAAATCCATATTCATGTTTGAGTTCAAGTGGGGTATGGGCAAATTCACTGGGGGTCATTGCTTTAACGTGTTTATAAGAACTTGAGTTCTTTTTGTATAAATCAATTTTAGCAGCATCTGGATGTCTTTGGTCTGCGACATTATCATCCACATCGTGTATAACGTGTGTTGTACTTACTCTGGGAATTGGATTTCCTTTAGCATCATATCCCTTTCTTCCAGCATTTGCTGCTCTTCTTTCAGTTCTTGAACGTCTTGCTTCTTCAATATACTCTTCAAGGATAACTGCCAGAAATTCACTACTCATATGTTCAAATATATTTTCCGCAGTCTCATAATCTTCTGCGAATTCACTATCAACCAAAGTTTCAATTACATAATCATAAATGTTTTCTGTTTCTTCTTTTTGTGCCGCATAATAAGCACCAAGTGCTCTCTTAATTCTTTGCTTCTTACTATCATCCTTAAAAGTTTTGCTCTTTGAATGAAAGAAATCACTGATTGTCGCACCAGCATCAGCACCTACATCAATTGATTCATTCTGTCTCTTGTGCTTCCAAGAACCTTCCCAATAAGTATCCCAACTCTTCTTATCTGCCTTTGCTTGCTCTGGTGAAGATGGCGTGAAGGTCGCACTATTCTTACGAACTGAACCAAGTGGTTTTCTTTTCTTAGGTCCAGATGCTGCTGCTTTCGCAGCCATTTTTTGAAGTTCTGAGTCAGTTCCAGTTCTCTTCTTATCACCAACTGTTTTAGTTACGGGGTCCCAATGTGCTTCACCAAGTTCTACTTCTTCTTTCTTTAAAAATCCAGGAAGTTGTGGTCCTGCTTTCTTTGCTCTTTCTTTTCTTCTACGAGTAATTTCAGCATCTGCCTTATTCGCAAATTCTGGTTGTCCCGCAACATCTGGATGCTCTGCTGCAACACCTTCACTATAAATTCTTTTAAACTTAAAAGTTCCAGACATATGAGTAAGCAATACCTTCTTTTTATTTATAAAAAAAAGAGGGGTCGAAACCCCCTCACATCATAGTTGAAATCCAGCAAATGTATCTTTTTCTACATCTTGTTTAATCCCACCAACCACATAACTCTCAACTTCCGTTTCTTGTGGTGCTACTTGAAGTCCTTTGGAACTAATCCAATGCTCCGTCCAAGGAAGTGGATTGTTTTTAGCAGCAATATCATAAATTGGTTTAATACCAATAGACTTCATACGACGATTCGCAATCCATTCAACATAACTCCAAAGAAGTTTATCGTTCAATCCAATCATTGAACCATCCTTAAACAAATATTCTGCCCACCTCTTTTCCTCATTCACACAATTCTCAAAGGCACCTTTTACCCATTCCTCTTCTTCCTTAGCAATTTGTTGCATTTCTGGATCATCTCCTTCACGCCATTTATTGAGGATGTTTTGAGTAATAACAAGGTGCTGATTTTCGTCTCTTGCGATGAGAGAGATAATTTTAGCGGATCCTTCCATAAGTTTGAGTTCACCAAACGCAAACGAGCAAGCGAAAGAGACATAGAATCTGATACCTTCGAGAATATTGACATTTGCTACTGCACGATAGAGTTTTCTTTTGAGTTCATATCTTTCATCCTTTGCAGTTCCAGCACCTTCTTGTGCATGAACCCAAAGATTTGAGTTTCCATAATGTTGTGCGGAATTAATAAAGTCATCATAAGCACCAGTTACTGATGATGCCCGTTCAAGAATTTTTTCATTACTCAAAATAGAATCAAAGACTTCTGTGGGATCAGAGTAAACATTCTTAATAATGTATGTATAGGAACGACTATGAATCATTTCCATAAATTCCCAAACCTTCATACACGCTTCCAATTCTGGAAGAGAACAATAAGGTGTAAAAGCCATTCCAGGTCCACGACCCTGAACTGAATCCAAAAGAATTTGATACTTCAAATTAGAAGTGAAGATGTGCTTTTGTTCTGGTCGAAGAGTTTGATAATCTGCACGATCTTTCTGTAAAGAAACTTCTTCTGGTCTCCAGAAATATCCCAACTGCTGTTGAGTCAGTTTATCAAAGACAGGATACTTATATGAATCATATCTTTGAACTCCAAGAGGAGCACCAAAAAACATAGGTTGCTTTTTGGCATCTATCTCTTGAGTATTAAATACGGTCATTCCTTCGATCATTTTTTCTTTCTCTGTATTAACTCTAAATTTTACAGGATTCACAATCTTCTTCTCCACCTTCTAAAAGTTCTTTAACTAAATCATCAATACTTACTTTATCTTCCTTAACTTCATCAGTCTTATTGTCATATGTATTTTGATAATATGCCGTCTTATGTCCCAGTTTAAAACAAGTAAGCATATCTTGTGCCATTACGCTAACAGGAACTTCATTATTGGCATAATTCTCTGGATTATACGACCAGTTTCCAGAAATTGCTTGATCAAAGAACTTCTGCATAACTGCAACAATATTAATATACCCACGATTGCTAGGCATATCCCAAAGCAACGTATAGTTGTTTTTAAGATGTTGATACTGTGGAACAATCTGTTTGAGAGGTCCTTTTTTAGATTTCTTAATTGATAAGAATCCACGAGGAGGTTCAATTCCATTAGTTGCATTTGAAACTACAGAACTTGATTCTGATGGCATTTGTGCTGTAAGAGTAGAGTGTCTCAATCCAAACTCTTTAATTGACTGTCTTAGTGCTTCCCAATCGTGCTGAAGAGGAACAGAAGACACTTCATCTACATCTTTCTTGTAAGTATCAATAGGAAGAATACCTTGTGAATATTTAGTACGATTGAAATATTCACAAGCACCCTTTTCTTTAGCAACTTCATTTGATGCTTTAAGAAGGAAATATTGGAATGATTCAGACAATTGATGAACTGCATCCCAAGATTCTTGAGTATCATAATTAAACCCAAGTTTGGCAAGATAATGTGCTAAACCAATGTAACCAACACCTAAAGACCTACGTGCTTTAGTTCCAATCTCTGCAGCAACTACAGGATAGTTTTGATAGTCAATCAATTCTTCCAAACCACGAACAGAAAGATTGCAAAGATCCTCAAACTCTTCATCTGATTTTACTTTACCGACATTAATAGCAGAAAGAATGCAAAGTGCAATCTCACCATTAGGGTCATCAATATGTTGAAGTGGAACTGTAGGAAGTGTTATCTCCTGGCACAAATTACTCATTTCCACCTTATCCAAGAAAGAAGAGTGTGAGTTGCAGTGGTCAATATTCATAATGTAAATACGACCAGTTTCTGCTCTTTCTTTTAGAAGGTCCAAAAAGAGTTCTTGAGCTCCGATAGTCTTTCTAGGAATAGATTCATTTCGTTCTGCAGCAACATAAAGATCGTCAAATCGATCAGTCCCAAAAGCAGCATAAAGACCAGGAACTGCGTGTGGAGAGAAAAGTGAGATTTCTTCGTTTTTAATAAATCGTCCATAGAACAGTTTAGAGATTTGGATACTGTAATCTAACTTACGAACACGATTATCCTCCGTACCCTTGTTGTTTTTTAAGACTAGAATGTCTTCGATTTCTTGATGCCAGATAGGAAAGTGGACTGTAGCAGAACCACCTCTGATGCCGTTTTGTGTGCAACATCGCACAGTTGCTTCAAACTTTTTAAGGAAGGGGACCACACCTGTGTGTTGTACCTCTCCACCTCTGATTTTAGCGTTGATGCCACGGATGCGACCTGCGTTGATGCCGATGCCTGCCCTTTGAGCAACATACCTCCCAATAGCCATATCACTACTGAAGATGCTATCCAAGGTGTCATCAACATCAACAAGAACACAACTAGCAAACTGCCTGAGAGGTGTTCTAACTCCTGCCATAATGGGAGTTGGGATGTTGATTTTGTGTTTTGAGATTGCGTCATAATACCTCTTCACATATGAGAGACGTGTTTCTTTTGGATATCTAGCAAAAATAGTAGCAGCAATCATCATATACATGAACTGTGGAGTTTCATATACTTGACCACTACTGCGATCTTGAACCAAATACTTATCAACTACTTGACGAAGACCAGCATAGGTGAAAAGATAATCTCTACTATGCTTGATATAACTACCAAGTCTATCAAGTTCTTCTTTCGTATAATTGGTCAAAATTTCTGGATCATAAACTCCAACATCTACACAACTATTAATGTGTTCGACAAAATCAGGATGATCTTGAACTCTTCCGTACAAAGATTTTCTTACAGAAAACAGAAGTAGTCTTGCTGCAACAAACTGATAATTTGGATTATCCAAATCAATTAAATCAGAAGCAGAACGAATTAAAATCTCCTGAATTTCTGCTGTGGTGATTCCATCATAAAATTGAATACCAGATTGCATCTCTACCTGTGATGCAGAAACACCAGAGAGGTCTCTACATGCCTCCTCAACCATCAAGTGAAGTTTATTTAGATCAAGAGGTTCATTATCACCACTTCTCTTAACTACTTTTGTGCCGTTGCTCATACTCGTTTCCATCCAATAAGTTTTGCTTTTGCTTCTAGTCCCATATAAGTATTTTCCTTGATGATTTTTGGAGCATCAATTCCTGATAGGATCATATCATTAATATCCTTTTCTTTCAAGTCATTTGGCCAAATGACAATTGGAAATCGCATTTGTATTGCTTTTTCCATTCTATCAACAATTTGTTTATTCCGTTTTTCATTATCATATACCATTACAAAATCTGTTCCAAAGTTAGAAACAAAAAACATTTTGTCAATGTCTGCACCAACCATAGCAATTGAATTATCTAAAAACATACTATCAAATGGTCCTTCAACAACATAAACAGTTTTATCGTAATCTGGTTTATCCAAATTGTAAATTTTTGGAGGTACATCATCAAGAATAATTGTAATGTATTTTACCTTTGAATTTTTATTTAAACTACGACCTTGAAATCCAAATATTTCTCCTTTATTGATTAAAGGAATAATGATTCGTGGTTCGTCCTTTTCTACTTTATCAAAGGTGTGTTTTTGAGTATTCGTCCATTCTTTAAACTTCTCACAGAAATACAATTCACGCAGATAGTTGTTGGGTATCTTTCTATCTTCTAGGTATTTTCTTGCGGAGTGTTCTTTATTTAGTTCTGCGATAGTAGGCAGGTCAAATGCCTTTTTTGAAAAGTTTGGTTTCTCAAAATTAAACTCTGGGTTCTTTGTTTGAGACCTTTTTCCAGTAGTTCCCTCTTTATATCTCTCCATTACATACTGGTCGTAAAGAACAGTATCCATATCTTTCAAAAAGTTCGTAAATGTTCTAGAAGTCCCACAATTATGACATTTAAAATTGTGATCATTCTTTAATTGGTAAATATATCCTCTCGTTTTACTTTTTGTCCTTTGACTATCACCACAGTAAGGACACCGAAAGTTATAAAGACCTTCTTTCTTCTTAGCAAACTTATCCAGTCGGGAAGAAACCAACCCGATGTATTTGGAATCAACAAAACTCATTGCAAAAGAATACTATTTCAGTCTCTCTATTCTACCGTTGTCTTGTGCTGGTGTCAAGATTTTTCCAAAGAAATCTGCGTTTCTAACTACAAATGATAAGCAAAATACTATTCCAATACCTATCCAAACTTTCTTTTCTAATCCTTGCAACTTTGCCAATACCGCAGTATGGTCTTTATCCATTTTATCCTTTAACTGATCTATCTTAGAAAAGAGTACATCTTCCATCTTTTCCCCATTATTAATCTTTTCTTCATGAACTATAAGCATTTTAGTTACATTTGCATTTACTTCACTTATCTTTTCAATCGCACTCTCAATACGTTGCATCAATTGCTCACTTGTATGGATTTTCTCCTCAAGGATTGCAACCTTTGTTTCTATTGTTTGAGGGGGACTATACATTGGATTGATTATGGTTGTGGGTTTCTTCGTTGTAACCAATTTTTGCGGAATCCCGCTCCATATATGTATTTATTCTTCTTTCTTACTGGGGGATTATCTGGTGGAAGACCCGCTATATTTATTTGACCTGGTGGATTTGTGGAATTCGTAGGAGCAGCAGATACTGACATTCCATCTTCAACAATATAATGCCTTACAATTGAAATAATTCTGTCTAGGGTAGATTCTTTCATTAGATTAAATTAAGTTGTTCTAAACATTCTATATCAATTGGAATATTATGAATTTTGGTTTTTGGAACTTCCGGCAATCTTCCAAGATAAACTACAAAAGTTTTTACAATACTCCAAAATTCACCATCTATTTTATAAAACAATAAAGGTGTTGCTGCATCACCAAAAACATTATAAAGAATAATAAAATGATTAATCAAAAGGTGAGCGTTTAGCTCACCCGTTGTTTTATGTCTTTTCAATAATCTTTTTATCCACTTGAATCTTTTTAGGTCCTCATAAAAATCATCTTTGGTTGCAGCCTGTGGATTATCATAATGTTTAATAGCAAACATCAAATAATTATCTTCATTCAACTCATCAAATCTCATATTATATTTTAGCTAACCGTTAATGTAGTAGTTCCAAGACCAACACCAGAAGTTGTTCCGGCACCAGCAACGTTGCGAATAATGTTTACAAATTGTTGTGAGAAAGAACTAATTACACCAACACCATTAGAACCATCGGTAATAAGACCAATAAATCCTCTACTTGCATCAATAAACAATTTCGTAGCAACAGTTCTTGTGCTAAATGTAACAGCAGTTCCAATACCAATCACAGATCCAACTGTAGATGCGGTTCCAATTGTAACAAAGGTATCACCAACAGAAACTACAGGTTTTGTTGTGATTGCAGTTCCCACAGTAATTGAACTTCCTGCCGAAACACCAGTCAAACTACCAACATAAATTACAGTAGAACCAAGAGCAACTGTAGTATTAATAGTAGTGCTCAAGAATGAAACATTTGTAGTAAGACCAACACTTGGAGATGTAAATGCAAATGCTACTCTGTTTGTAATTTGACCGTTATACCCAGTAAATATCCCTGGTGAACCATGAGTAGCAGCAGTTCCAGCCCAAGCATATTGAGTAGCATTTGGACTTATTGATGCTGCCGTTGCAACAATTCTCGTTGTCTCAATTCCAGATACACCGTTTGCATCAAAGGCACGAATACTAACAGTTGCTCCAGCACTTGCGAAAACAAGTTCATTAAAAACAACATGAACATAACCAGTAGTATTTGTAGCAATACCAGTAGTTGCTCCACCACCAACAGAAATTGGTGATGCTAAATTTGGATCTTCAAAGAACACTGCAACTGGACCAGCAGTTCCAATACCAGCAAATTGGCTACTAATACCAGTATTAGTAGAGTTTAAATCAGGAACTGTAACCAATACCTCATCAAAATAACGAGTAGAAATTCCAGAATTTTCTCTAGTCTTATATCTTCTTTGAATCCAACCACGAACATCTGCGAAAGTATTCCAAGGGCTCGTGTTGCGATCCAGTTCATTTTGAAATTTCGGAATAGCGTAATTGTTTGCCGCAGTTTCCGAAGATGTTGAAATACCCCAAAGTGCCATGTGTTTTCTCTCTAGTTTTTTTTCCTAAAATTATTTATAAAAATAGGGGAGCAACAAACTCCCCAAAATTATAATCTATCTATATGCTCAAGGAGTAATGTCCTTTGCACCTTTTGCTTTTAAAGCATTTTGTGCTTGAATAAGAATAAGTGAAAGAATACCATTTGCCTTGACCTTTGGATTTGCTCCAAGTGCTTCAGAAACTGCAAAAAGAACAGTTGCGATAAGTGCTTGATTAGCAGTTGCCCAAGCGATGATTGCTGCGATTGACATAATGACCTCGTGTAAATGTTCCTGTATTATTTATCAACAATTCCATTTTCTTAACGAAAGTGCTTTTCTTGTTGGTCTTCCCTTTTCATCTTTCATAGGACCAGGCATCCCACCCATACGAGCACAGAAAGACTTTCTGCGTTTTGCTGCTTTACTACCTTTTTTAAGTTTTGATGGTGGAGTAGTCACAGCAAGAGAGAGTTTTGAACCTGGATTTTCTCTACGATAAGACGCAATCCCCTTTTTGTTTAAACCACCCTCGGGGTTCTTCCCCTCCTTACGTTGCCAAGCAGCACTTTCCTCTCCAATAATTCCCGAATTCAATTGAAAGTTCTTTTTCTTTTTTGCGTCTATTGCTTTTTTAATAATCATCATCGCAAGAACTTTTTTCTTATCATCCTCACATCCACATTCTTCTGTTACATCTTTGTTCTTTTTCTTTTTCTTTTTCTTTGGTTTTTCAACATCGGCATTCACTTGTTTCATTAGTTTCAAAACACCAGCAGTTCTATTTCTTCTTTCACTTGGAGAAAGAGATGAAAAAGGTTCACGAGAATGCTGACGGAAAGTTTCATATTCATCATCATATCCTTCCGAAACAGGTTCAGTTTCACCAGACATATAATCAGCAACAGTATCAATATGATCTGCTGCTTTTGAGATTTTAGATTGAACCCAAGCAGGAAGTTGTTGATTTGGAGATTTTATTTTTTTACGAAGAGTTTTGACTGCTCTTTCCATCGTAGCAAGTTCATTATGAGCCATTCCACCTTCTTGGTCCTTTTCCTCTTTCATATTTGGATTGAGTTCAACTTTATTTTTACCACGCATTACATCAATAATTTTTTTCCTTTTTGCTTCTTTATCTTCAACTTCAGCAACAAATTCTTCCCTTGAAAAAATTTTACCCACATTAGATAATGCCTTAGTATAAGCAGTTGCTGATGAATCATTAGAACTAATTGGTTCTTCACTACTACTTGAAGAACTTTGAGAGTTTGAACTATTGTCCCCATCACCCAATTTATTCTTAACTGTTTTTTTAATTACATTAGATACTTTAGACCCAAGACCAGTTTCCCCAGCAGCTGCTGCTCTTCCTGCCCCAGAGGCAACAGATGCGGCCTCAGCAGCACCACCCGCTTCCAATGCAGCAAGAAGTGCTGGTAGGAACTCATGTAGATTTTCTATAGAGTTGTTTTCTGAAAGTAGTTCTTCTCTCCAATCAAAATATTTTTCTTTGATCGTTGGTGGTTTGGGTGGTTTAGGTGCCTTGAATGGTATAGGAGAAGAACGTTTTCCTTCGATTTCTGATGCTTCTTTCTTTGCCTTGTGTCTTGCTATACCATAATGAATTCCTGCTTTCGCAACTCCACCAAAAAGAGACCCCACATTTCCAATTGCCTTTGTATAAGCAGTCGCATCACTATCTTTATATGATATTGATTGTGGTTTACTAATACTAGAAAGAGCAGCACTCGCAGCTTTTCTTGGTTTATTTTTAATATTCTCTAATTCCTGCTTTTTCTTTTCCTCAGCATTTTTCGCAGCTTGTCCTATAACCCACTTGGAATGTGCATCTTTTCTTTCATTTTCTTTTTCTCTTGTATCTTGTCGTCTTTCTCTTACTTTTACATCTCTTTCTCTTAATTTTAACTCGTCTGGAGTTAATCTACTCTTTCTTTTTTTCTGTTCTTTTGCTGAAACCTCACGATTCTTTTTGTGTATGGCGTAAGTCCTTACTAATCTACCTGCCCTTTCTGGACCTGTTTCTTCTCCATCATCATCATATCCTGGAGCAATATATGTTTTATTAGATTGTCTAAATTGATTGGCTTTATTTCTATTTTTTTGATTTGGAGTTTTACCACTTCCTGGTAATTTTTCAGTTGGTTCATAATATCTTTCATAAACATCACAAAATTCATCCAAAGTATAATCTTTGTTTCTATCTCTTGCCTCAGCAATAATTTCGTTCCAAGGTCTCATTTTGCTTAGATACTTCTTTTCTTACTTGTATTTATCTTATTCGTAAAGTTCACGAACGTCTTTCAACCAACTCTTAAACATCACACCTTCTTTCGTTACACAAATTAAATGATTTGCTCCTCTACGAAGAATTCTTCCAACCAATCCACTATTTAAATTTTCTACCAAAGCACCAACATCAAATAATCCATTCTTCTTATAATTCCATCTCATTCCTTCATAATCCAATTCTGGAGCAATCTTCCAAATCTCAGTATCTTCACTTACTTTCATCGAACGAGAAACAGTATTAAACATTTCATGTTTCTCGACTGTATCCATATTTGCTGGAAGACCAGTAGCAAATCTTTCATAATCTCCCATTGCTGCTGCCGTTCTCATCATCGCAGAAGAACCAGGACTTTCAACATCACTATCGGGGTCTTTTACACCAGATGGTACTACTTCAATATTATTAAACTGATATTGTTGTCCGTCTCCTTTGTGAACTAAACTTTGGAATTCTCCAAGTCTGTCTTGTCCCGTTACAATAACAACATCAGTATAACCATCATTATATACAGAACCCAAAACATCAAAAATAGTTTTTGTTTTATCACTATCTACAATATATTCCGCATACTCTGGGAACATAGATTGTAGATAAGAAATCTTTAATCCTGGATTGAGTGGATTTGTTGCTCCATCTTCAATACGACTTGGATAAACTCTAAACTCAAATTTTCTTCGAGTTGCTTGTGAATATCCTGCCTTTAATAATGCTCCGTGATTTTTAGATGGAGGATTAAATCTTCCAATCACAATCGCAACACCATTAACCTGCTCTGCTTCTGGTTGCTGTTGCTGTGCTGCTTGTTGTTGTGGTGCTGCCTTTTGTTGCTGTTGTGCTCCTGCTTGTTTCTTTTCTCCTTGTTGCTGTTGAGCATCAGCACCACCTTGACCGAAATACTTTAACTTTCCACCTACAGTTTTTGCTACAAGATTTCCTTGATTATCATACCAATCACCGTGACCATCTCCTTTAAGTCCGCGATTCTTTGCCTCAGTAGACGCAAGTGTTTCTACTGCTTCTTTAATAAATCTAGCAAAACTTTTCATTTATATGGTATTTTTAGTTATTTATTCACTAGAAACTGCTATAAAGTAATCTTAAATCATTAGCATCATCTAATGAAAAATTACTTCTCGCAACACCATCACTTTTTAATGTTAATGTTGGTCTAAATGTTCCATTACTAACACTCGACTTTCCCCTAATTACCAAACTAGCAGAAGATGGAGCAAATCTTGGAATATCAATTGGAAGTTTTGAATTCAAACCCATTTTATCACTACCAAGAATATAAAATCCTTCATTTTTTATCTGTATATAATTAATACCCTTACTATTATAATAAAATATAATTTTAGAAACGATGTCTGGTCCAGATGCTATCGTTGTTTGTGGAAATGGATTTGAACTTCCAGTTTTTTCAGTTAAAAGTTTTTCATAATATAAAACTTTAGCAAGATTTTCATTATTCACAATTTGTTGTAACTCAGTCGCAGACAACTTATTTCCTGGTAATCCCCAAGCTTGTTGTATTTTTCTATCTACATCATATTGCGAATAGAGATAATTATACAAACTAACTATTGATTGTGGTTCTGTTCCATCAAATTTTGCCACCCAAGAAGTTCCATTAAAAGTTATTGCCTTCTGTCCAAAGTCAGACTGTGTGGTTGTTTTTGCTTCAACCAAAAGTGCCTGCCCTGGATTAGTAGCAGAAGGTATAGTTAGGTCTGGACCACTTCCAAATCCAGCATTTTTTGGAATATTTTTAAAAACTGATTTTAATTTATTCCTAAGGGTAATCTCATATTGTTTTCCTGCTAGTGCTGGATTGGCCATATAAAAATTCCCCCTTTCTTGTATTTAGAAAGAGGGGATATATTTTTTACAAATTTTTTATCTTTTTCTTAACCGATTCTGGGGTTGCTTTTACACGATACTTAACTTCATCTCTTCTGGAAAGTTCTGTAAGAATTTCAGCAGAAATATCCCATAGTTCTGAAGAATGTCTATGATTATAAGGCCAAGATGTTTCAGTCATCAAATGTCTCCTACCTCACGATTTTCACTATAGTATGCGTCAAAAAATCCTTCGGGATAACGTTTCATTAGTTTATTAATATTCGTTTGAATGACTTCATCAAAAGAAACTTCAAGGGCAATGCAAGCCTGGGCAACATACCACATTGTATCACCAAGTTCTTTAATCAGGTGAGTGCGGGTCTCATCATTCCAAGGTTTTCCTTGAAATAGCATCTTCTTTACAATTTCTAAAAACTCACCACCTTCGGCATTAATTCCAACACCAGCAGTCAATAGTCGTTCAATATTAGCACCTTTCTCATCAAGTTCTACCATACGGTCAGAAAGAGCAAGAAAATCTTTAGATGCGTCACTCGTAACAGCATCTACAAAGTTTTGATATTTACCAAAATCAATTCGTTGAGTCATATTAGTTAAAATTTAAATCCAGAGAATTTGTCTGTTTTTTTGTTTTCTTCATAAGTATACTCTTCCTCTTGTCCAGAGTCAAGTATATCTTTTTGAGCACTTTGTTCTACATCATAAAGACGCATTTTTGCTCTATCAATTCCAACTACAAATCTTTTATTCATTGTTGGGTCATTATATCTATTCTTCAATTGTTTTACCATAATCTGTCCTAGTCCTTCCAACTCTTCTGTGCTAATAAGGGCAAACATAAGATCAGCAGTAGCAGGAAGACCAAAGGATTCACTAGTATCAGTAAGGTCAGGATCAGAGCTAGAAAAACCACTACGAGTAGTCTGGGTAGCGGAAACAATTGGAACATTTGATTCAACTGCGAGACCACGGAGTTCTTCCGCAATTGCTTTAACATAAGAGTAAGAATTGACTGAAAAATTACTCTTATACCTTGAGGACCCACAAATATTAAGGTAGTCAATAAAAATAATATCAGGTTTAAATGATTTCTTAAGAGAGAGTTCATTTAGAAGTGCTCTGAAATGTCCTGCGTGTGCGGAAGCAGTTGGATACTCTTTGATAATCAAAGTTCCTTGTGTCTTCTTCGCAATATTATTTACTTTCGTATCAAACATCATTTTTGGTAATGTTTCGATATCTTTAATATTTACATTCAAAAGGTTTGCGTCAATTCGTTCAGCAATTTTCTCTTCTGCCATTTCAAGCGTAATGTAGAGAACATTCCTTCCTTGGAGAAGAACTGATGCTGCTACGTGACACATAAACAAACTTTTCCCAACTCCAGTTCCAGCTAAGGCAATATTGAGGGTCTTATTAGGAATACCCCCTTTGGTAATTTTGTTAAAATATTCCAAATCAAATGGGATTTTATCTTCTTTTCTGTGATAAGAGTCATATCTTTCTTGGTAATCTTTTAGGTAATCGTGTCCAATGTGGCTATCAAATCCAATAGCAAGTGCTTCTTGTAAAATTGTTGGAATAGAATCTCTAGATTTCTTTTCATCTTGTCCATCAGCAATTTTAATACTTTCCATAAGAGCAAGATAAATTGCTCGGTCTTTACACCACTTTTCAGTAGTATCTATCAACCATTGCTTATCTGCTGGGTCATCATTAAGATTGGAAATATAATCACAAATAATTTTGTAAGTATCTTCTGTAATATCAGTTCTTTTTTCTGTTTCAATCAAAAGAACTTCCTTTGTTGCTAGTTGTTCATAAGCAACAATAAATTTACAAATCTCTTCAAAAACTACTTTCTCGTGAAGATTTTCAAAATATTCATTTTTAATAAAAGGTAATACTTTTCTACAATAATCATTATTGAAAAGTAAATTACGAAGAATTGTAGTTTCGACTTTTTCCATTACTCCTCTAACTATGGATTTCGTTTGTGGTGAGGAGCATCGAATACAAAAGTAATTCTAACCTCATCACCAATATTTTCAGCACTATGGGGAAGTTTATTGTTAAACCAAAAAAAAGTTCCTGGTTCAACAATCATAGTTTCGTCCCCAACAGTATACTTGTATTTTCCCTGAATGGAAAGGTGGTATCTATCCTTTGTAAGATAATAAGTCCCCTCGTCAATATGAGTTCCAACAATCTCACCAACAGGCAAAGAAAGAAAAGCACAACGACGTATTTTCTTAAAATATGTCTTTAAGAATTTTAGAACTTCTGTGTGTTTTTCGTATGCTGGTGTTTGAATACAAATTTCAGTATCACCAACATATTGTCCTTCTTTTTCTATTCCACCCATTATTAATTGAAGAACATCAACCGTAAAAATATATTTTGTCGGGTCAAGTTGTTCTATCTTTTTATCTTTGATATTTTTTTGCGAACCCCAGTCCTCTGGATATTGTTTTATTTGTTCTAATATTTTAAACACATCAATTCCAGTTTTTATAACTCGAATGTTTTTCATTTATAATGTAGATAAGTATGAAGCAAATATTTGGGATTACTTACAGGTGGTTCTGCTTTATGTGGAAACATCCAGAATGGAGGAAACATTACAAGTGTTCCCTGTTTTGGAATAACTGAAACATCTTTAAATCTTGTTTCTCCACCAGTTTCAACATCATTCAAATACCAAAAGAAAGATAAAAATCTTCTTGCTGTTGCGTGATTGACTACATCAACGTGTGTATCAAATTTATCTACACCATCGTTATTATATCTTTTAATTCTAAACTGCTCAAATGCGTGAGTTTCAGGGAAGACACGAGCATCAGCAAATTCATAATACTTATTCTTATATTCAAACGTTTTATGAATTAGATAGTTATGAACGTTTTCTACTTCTTCATTTAACTTACAATTTTCTGTAAGATTAAATTGAGTGAATTTTTGTTTTCCATTATTATCAATTTCTTCATACCTGTCTGGAACTTGTTCGAATAAACTAATAAGAAACTCACAAACATTAGGTTCTATTGAATTTTCATAAATGTGAATAAAATCATTTAACTCATCCATAACTAAACTCTTTTCTTGCTATTTCATCAAGTGCTTGCATTACTTCTGGAGTAAAATACTTTTCTGGATTTTTCAGTATTTCTTTTGCGTAAAGTTTTTTACCGTCCATTTCGTACCTACCCGCAACATTCTTCCACAATCCACCCATTTCTCCAAGTTCAAGCAAACCATAATACCTATCAAGACCACGTTCATCATAGAACAAACGAATTTCAACCTCTTGATTTTCTTTACTTAAACGTGACTTAGCAGTCTTTGCCTTGATAATGTTTCCAATGACTTCTGTTCCATCTTTCTCCTTTTTCTTTGAGAGATGAATGATGGTAGAAGCAGCATACTTAAGACCACTACCACCTCCCATCTCTTTAGTAGGAACGTAAGCACCGATAACATCGTAGGTATGATTTGTTACAATCATTGGAATATTTGCTTGACCAAGTTTCAAAGTAATCATACGGAATGCACCCTTGATCAGTTGGGATTTAGTCATGTCCCTAACTTCCTTATCGTTTAGGGCATCATTAATTTCCTTACTAGTGGAAAGCATTCCCAGAGAGTCTAACACAAACATACAAGGGTTACGTTCTGCTTCCGGTTTTTTCAAATAAAGGTCAACTGCTTTCAGTGCCTTACCACGAAACTCTTCAACTGTGACCACATTGACCACCACGACTCTAGTTGTGTCGATGCCTCTGCTTTCCAATAAGGATCTGGTGATTGCAGCTTCAGTATCAAAATACAAGCAGTATCCAGTAGGATTATTATCAAGGAAATTTTTGACCACTGCCAAACTAAAGAAAGTTTTTCCTGTAGAACTTTCACCTGCGATTGCAGTAATTTTGTTACCAGATACACCACCAAAGATACTCCCAGACACAAGAGCATTAAATATGTACGAACCCGTATCCACATAAGTTTCAGTCTCGTCAATATCTGCTGCAAGTTGTGTGTATTCTCCACCAATCTCTTTTACAATGTCTTTAAGAAAATCCATAGTTATTTACCTTTTTGATATTTGTAATTGAACCAATAGGCCCAAAGTTTATTATATAACTGTTTATTGCCTTTAACAGATTCTATAATATATTTACATTCTTCTTCTGTAATTGGAAGTTCCATTATCCAAAAAATGATTCAAGGTTTACTGTTTTTTCTACTTTCCAGTTAATTGCATCCAAAATTACTTTCATTGGTTCCAAAAATGCTTTACTGAATTGTAAGTCATAATCAATATATTTGTCTAGTCCAAATTCTTTTGGGAATTCTTGAATATAAGAAATAACATTCTCACGAATTGGATTTGGAAGTTTTAAATAGCAAAATTTAATCTTCTCACCATTTTGAATCTTTGCATATTTCTTATCCAATTTCTTTTCTTTAATTAGATGATTATAAAGAATTGCTCCTCTTGCGTGAATAGGAGTTCCCTTACAATAAAGAGTTGATGAAGATTTATGTTTATCTACGTCATTAATTGAACGTGGAAATGAAATTTCTTCTGGGGGAAGTTCATTAAATGCTTTACGAAAATTATCTATAAAAGAAATCATTTCGTCTTCTGTTTTAGTCATTACAATTTTAAGAGCATCCTTAATCTTTTGACGACAAGGAGCAGGAGTAGAAGATTTGACTGCTTCCAATCCCATAATTTTTAATTTAGGTTCATCATACCTAACACCCTCACTATCCCAAACATTCAGAATGTATCGTTTTTTGGCAGTCCAGATTCCACGGTCGGCAATATTCTCCCGTTTCATCTGCATCTTCTGGTCGTATGCATTTACATAGTCTGCCAGTTCTTGGTAAGAACTCTCAATATATTTTTCAAATTCCACCTCACAGACCTTATCAAGGAACCCAACAATTTCTTTAGTAGTTTTTTCTCTTCCTTTGTATACAGTCTCGACAAAAGGACCCATATTAAGGTAAATAGAATCAGTATCTGAAGCAATAACATAATCAACATCATTTGTTTTAAGAATTTTGTTTA
>Ga0209400_1000094_pt1 | contig 75995 bp, 110 predicted proteins | sample M_130807_EF_Meta_FD_187313 | JGI IMG/M metagenome (GOLD analysis project Ga0209400, IMG submission 187313) | Freshwater microbial communities from Lake Montjoie, Canada to study carbon cycling - M_130807_EF_MetaG (SPAdes) (version 2) | ecosystem: Environmental > Aquatic > Freshwater > Lake... | reverse complement strand
ATCCAGCCGCACAGGCTCCGGCTATAGGAAATCCTAACTCTGCTACTAATTTGAAAAAGTCTCCCATTTTTTGCTCCAGTGTACTGTTATTTACTGTATAGTTAATAGAAAAAATATACGCAGTTAACTTGACATGCCGGATTAAATAAGTGTACAATGTATAATCCGACTGTAGTTCAATGGATAGAACGGCTCTCTCCTAAAGAGTAAATGCAGGTTCGATTCCTGCTAGTTGGACCAACTTATAAAATAATAATGAAAATAGCTGTTTTACTGCAAGGTGACCCGAGGTTTTGTTTAGAATTTGATCATTTTTTGGAAAAATTATCCGGTTATGATCAAGTAGATTGGTTCTGTTATCTATGGGGTGATAACGATACTACCTCATTTTTAGTCAACGGTAGCGGGCATAGAGTTATAGCGCCGGCCTGGCAACAGCCCGATCCTGTATGGGCGTTAAACAAGCTTCAAAGTAATCTGCCCGCCAACCATACTGTGGTAGGGTTTACACTAGCAGAGCAAAAACATTTATCCTGGCCCCCTATATTAATCAATTATGCAAGTGAAAGCCAACAGCCTAATGTTTGGAAAATGTGGTACAGCCAATTCAAAGCTAATGAGCTAAGAGTGGCTCATGAACAAGCTATGGGGTTTGAGTATGATCTTGTGATCAGAACACGGCCAGATGTTGCGTTAAACGATCAAATACATTTACCATCGGTTAAGCAATTGCTGGATACACAGCCTAATCTGGTATTGATGCCACGGGATCATCTATGCGGTTATGGAGTTGCTATATGCGACTTGTTTGGTATGGGGTCATCGAAGAACATGACCATATACACAGATATCTACAATCAGGCATTAGATCATCATGCTCGCGGTTGCAAGTTTCATCCTGAAACTATGTTAGCTCATCATCTAAGGCATAACGGTTTAAATTACGGATCTTATAACTTTGGTATAGAGTTTCGATGGTTTGGCCTTTGGCATAATCGAACCACTGGCCAAACATTTAAATCAACTGAATCGCCCGACTGGGTACAATGTGAGTACCATTCTAACTTTGGGCGCTGGCAATAATCTCTTTGATAGCTTCTATGTAATCACTACAGATAGCATAACACTGGTGCCCTAAAACTGTTTTAAGTTCTGGATCTTTCCATTCTGGCATTAGTCTGATGCTACGATCAGTTAATTCTTTTTCTGGGTATGTCCAAATGTAACCGTTGCTGGTAATAACACAATCGTCATTCTGATGCCAAAAATAAGCAAGGTCTGTAGTAGATAGATAGTGTAGTGCGGTTAGATTTTTAGCGTGAATCCATAGCCCCGGTCTTTGTATGAATTCTTCTTCTACTTGGTAGTCAGGATTATCATGTCCTAGATAAAACTTGCCGTCAATGACCCTTAGGTCAATTTCGCAATCATACCCGTTATGTAATGCCAATATAATTTGACTGGGTAAGTTTTCTAATTTTTGGTCTGGGCCATTTATTAGCCCTCGGTGTGCAATTAATTTCATCTTACTACAAATCCTTTCTTTTCTAAATCTTCTACATCATATTCAAAATATGGATAATTCATAAACACAGGCGTAGCAGGTCCAGTTGGCGGATTCCTGAACAAACTATGATACCATCCATTGGCTTCGACGCCGGGCCATTTGGTAGAGAATACTTTGGCGCTGTGATCTTGATATCTATAACCTCTAGCATCGCCCGGTTTACGATCAATCCTAGTGGCCACTGTAGTGGTAATGTTTAACATTCGATAATGATAAAAATCATTAATGGTAGTTTTATCCCTATTAAACAACCATGCTCTTAATAAGAAATCAGCTTCGTAATATCCTAGAGAACACATACTTTCATCAAACAGCCCTATAGTCTTAATGGCATCGGGCAGTATGCTTAAGAAACAATCACCCCAGCTACACTGATAAAGGGTATATTTTTTGTGTACCTCTCGAAGCTTTGGTCTCCAGTCCTGATGCCACACACAGTCGTCCTGACAAAGAATAATTTGTTCGCAGGCAGGATCTTTAAGATCTTTAAACCCCAATACCAAGGCCTGATTCCAATCTCGGCCTGGACTGCCGCATCCCCAATCTGCCCGTAAAGATTGATGGTGTACCGTAACTTTGTCTTTAAATCGGTCATTCAACTCGAATTTAGTTGAATGATTATTAATTATATGTACATCAATCTCTCTGGGATCAACATAACTGTTAAACAAACTGGTTAAGTTTTGATCCAGGTCGCTGGGGCTGGCATAAGTCAATATAAAAATTTTAATCATTTTCACATTGCACAAATATTATTTTCGCCAAGCAAACCCTATTCCCCAGTCATTTGGGCATACATTTTCTTCCACATGCCACTTGTCTCTGTTTAATGCTTTGACAAAATAGTGCGGGCCAGGGTGCTGAGTTGTATCGTGCCACCCAACGATTCCATCTTGAGTCAACAATTGAGTATAATCCCATTCTGTCAATACAGCATTAATACTGTGCCAGCCATCGATAAAAATAAACCCAAAATTTGTAACACCGAATTCTTTAATTTTAGCAAGGTTACTTTCTACTTCCATACTTGACGCTTGTATTGTGTAAATATTTTTAGAAGGATCATTAAGGTAAGACTTGTCCAATACGTCTATACCTATATAAATTGTATCAGGGTGTTTATTATCCAAGATAACACTGGTAGTTGTTTCTTTGTTAGATTCTCGGTTAACACCAATTTCTAATATTGCCTGACACTTATCTCTAACACGTAATAACCGCTCTTTTAATGCGGCACAGTTATCGGAAGAAACTTCAATAGAAGGATATGTCCATCCCGCTGGTGTTTGTATCCTTCCGTGTTCAAAATCAGAGTCGTCAAACCCGCTGTGTGTTCTAATGTCGTGTGTTAAGTCTTGAACCCATCTCATACATATTTCCTTTATTTTTAACTTAAATTATTCCTGCCACTACAGGATGATGATAGTGGTTATCGGTATACTGAGATCTACCTTTGGTAACAGCCGGTGAAGTCCCGGCCAATATATGATAAAAATCTCCGCGAGTTTGTTTTTTTCCGTTAACTGCCAAATGATATCCTAGTATATGTTCCGATGCCCATGAGTGAATATCTTCTTCCCATTGAGGACATACTTCTGGAACATATTTGCCAAAGTTGTCTGCCATCTCAGAATAAAATTTTATTCCATCGTGTGTGCCTACAACAAATTGATCACATACTTCATGTCCCGGTATACCATGCACAGGTCCCAAAGGAAACACTAGTTCATTATTTACTAGATCTAACTGATCAACATGTAAATTTTTTTCAAGCATTCCGTCGGGTCGTACCTTTATAATTGCATCGTATTGTTGATCAATTAAATTGAATGCCATTTGAGTCGACTGCCACATGCCTAATCGTCTCTTATATGCCCAGTGAACATTAGGATAATACTCCGGAGGGTGATTTAACCTGTGCGGAGGAAGATCATACTGTGGTTGATCAATAATTTGTAACTTAGCTAGCCTATATTTTTCAGGCAGAATTGTTTGTATCCTTCTAGCACCTTCATAGACATCATTGGTCCACCCAATATTCCAAAAGCTAAAATACAAATCTGCTTGGTCAAACCCCTGCAGTTGTGAGAGCAAGACTAAAAATTCGTGGGTAAATCTAGGCTGTCCGCCGGCGATCAGGGCAACTCTCATTCTGTAATTTCAATCCAAAAATGTATGCCATCAATTATATGTACTTCCAATCCCGTGCCTTCAACAGCATCGAATGCCGCTCTTCGAACATCTTCGGCAAAAGCATCATCACCTGTAATGACTCCACCAACTTTCATTTTAGGTAAAAAGTTTAGGATGTCTTCTTTAACAGCTTCATATGTATGATCGCCGTCGACCATTAAAAAATCAATAGTCCTATCTTGGAATTGATGTACAGCGGTACTACTTTTCTCTTTGATAAGATTGTAATAACCTTTAACGGGTTCCAGTCTCTTGTGAAAGTCTGTTTCACTATAACCTTCAAACACTGCGGGCTGTTCTTTGGCAGACTCTGCATAGTGCGATAATAGTTCTTGCGGATCAACACAATTAAAGTTGATTTTTTTACCGCTGTTGGCAATTTCTACCGCCATGTAGGCAGTGCTTCGTCCTTTGAAACTTCCGATCTCAACAAAGACTGCACCATCCTCTGCTCGTGCTACTGCATCTTTATAAAGATAATCGTAACTAAACCATCCATCAATATTTTCGTAAAAGTGTTCCATATTTAAAAGTACCTAATGTTCATTCTTCCGGGGTAATTAATTTCTAAACGTTCAAACGGTTCGTTCTTACGTGTCTCTACCCACATCGTTTTTCCCAGTGCTAATGCTACAGCACAAGGTGCGCTCATACTACAGACAAATAATTCACTGCCTTGTATAACACGAGCAAGTTCCATAAAGTCCGGTGTACGGTAATGCGGTACCCGGACCTTAAAGCAATCTTCAAACCAAGCATGTTCGCTTTCTAAACCAACATATACTGCTTGGTCACATAACCCTCTATCAATCATATCCCGCCAAACGGGACTGTCCAATTGATTACCATCTTGATAATGTGGGCCTCTGGCAATTACAATAGGTCGTCCTGGAAACTTACGCACTTCGCGACATTCCATATAAGGCTCTACCTGTAATTCTCTGTAGTGCAAGTCCATGTCAATACCTTGAGCTAGAGCATGTTGATTTGGAAAATTGCGTGGAAATCGATTTGTTTCTAAATTTAGAGCCGCATTTTCTAACTCATGGTCGATATGCTCGCCCTTCCACGGTTTGAAATCTGTGATGTACTTTTGATGCAACATGAACTCACGCATAATCTCATAATCATGTTCAGTCATGCGACCACTGTGCCTACTGCCTGGAGTTAGTCCCCACCCTAGTTTTTCATGTAACATATTTTCTAGGTTATGCAATCTTAAATAAAATTCACCACCGCCTAGTATCTTGACAGCAACACAACTGCTAAAGGTGTCTCCGGTGGTTCCTGAATGGCTAAACGTTTTCATACTTTCCTTGCATAAAAAACTAACTTACCGGGTATAGGCCTAGTGACCTTTGATATTTCAAAACTATTTTTATTCAGTACATCAATAAACTGTGCTTCTGTGAAAAACCAAAGATGTTCGATGTGCTTCCAATGATGTTGCCCCTGCGGAGCAAAGTAATCCGGAAGATCTATAATAGCCTGCCCGCCTACTTTTAATATGGTGTGAACTTTTTGTAGAGCATCGTTAACGTCAACCATGTGTTCAACGCTGTCATGCATGGTTATAAAATCAAAATGTTCAGGATTAAAATATGTATTATCCAGTGTTCCTCGGATAGTAACATCGTCATCGCCTATGTCTAACCCTGGTTCAAGTCCTATACAGCTAAGGCCTCTACGTCTAGCCTGATGGACAAATGCACTATTACTACTTCCAATATCCAATCCTATAGAGAACGAGGGCAACTTGTAAGCATCTAATCTCAAATCAGATACTCTGCAATCATGATCGTATCGTTCCTGATATGTCATTGTACCTCTATTTTTTTGATAGACCAAATGGTAATCATTTTTATAAAAATTGAGATACTTTTCAGGTGTCCAATCTTTTAGATGTTGGTGAATAACATTGCATTTTTCACAAGTAACAACCTCTAGTTGATTAACAGTCGACACCGAGAAATCACTGTCGTTTCCACAGGTGCATTGTTTAATTAAATTATTTGTTAACATTAGTCTCGGTACAGGTCAGTTACGTGAAATGCCGCGTCCGGAACAATCATATGTTGCCACTTGTCTAGATTTTGTGTAATGCATTCTGGGAAGTAATCATCTACTATCACATATTCAAAGCGTTCAGGATTACTGGGTCCATGGTGCCCGCACTTGTTTTTTACAAACCACTCGACATCGTGTTTGGCAATCATTTCCGGAGTGTCAGTTTCAGTGTGAGCAAAATTTTGAATTTTGGTGATAGCATGATCATTATCACCAAAGTAGGTAAAATGCCACCCTGCATGATCGATGAATACTAGATCATTTGGTTTTTGTACCCAGGGGAAAGTATATTCACGCTCTTGCTGTGCATGGGTGTAACATCTGGCACGAGTTACCATGATATTAGGTTGTTTGATCAGCTCATGGATCTTCATGTAATTGATCTTGTATTGGAACATAGGAATGGTTAAAATATAACGATCCCAATTGTTCTCATCTTCTTTGATCATAGCAATAGCATCGGCACGTGGAATTTCATCAAGGTCGCTGGTAATAATGATGTCATCGGCCGCAACATCAGTCAATCCTTTAGTACATGACCAACGCTGATATTTTTCACGTACCCAACTATCCGGAGTGTCTGGCATGTCATCCACTTGTACTCTGCGAATCTTACTAGCGTACTTGGCAAAGCGTTCTTTGTTGTTTTCAAAGATATATTCCTTGGGCTTGCCACTGTGACTCATATTGGATTCTGCTAGGACAAATACGTCAACAACATCCCATAGTTCTTGTAATCTAATTTCTAAAACATCCAGTTCATTGAAGAACGGGAAACAATCATAAACTTTCATCTTGTGTCCTGTATAAATTGTTGGCATTGTTGTGCCAATTGTACCCTTGCGGGGTTAGGTAGTCCGGGCCAGTGTATAACAAAGTCTCCGGGATACCACTGACCATCTTGCCCCAACAGATCTATTCCTTCTACATTATACATTTTATAGTCGTAGGAGTTCAACCATTGTTGTGGAATAATTTTAAATAGATCTTGGAACTTGGGATAAAAGTCAATAACGGCCTGCTGTTCAAACCATTTCTTGTCATCCTTGTATTCTTTCTTTTTGCTCAGTAAAAACTCTAACCATTCACGTCCTTGAGCACTGTTACGCACAATAAAACTGCCTGTGTTCAAGGCCGCAATGTCAGTGGGCATAACAACATGATAATCGTTGTCTACTAGATCTTCTACCTTGATATCAAAGTTAGTGATCATGGCGTCATTGTCTAACCACCATACCCAGTCAACATCGGGATTATTTTTCATTATATCCAGTATGTGTACAAACTTGTCAAAGTGAACTTGTTCTGGACTAAAGTTATCTGTTTTAGCCTCAGCCAGGTACCCATGTTTTTCAGCGTACTTGACTTTGTTGTTATACCATGTTAGTTCAGCAAGGTCGGCATGCTTCTCGTTAAAGATACTAACAATGGCCATTTTAGGTTTGTTACTATCTTTCCATAACTGAGGTACGCTGTCCCATAACTCATCAATGTCAATATAGGGATCTTTTCCTGACTCGTCCATAACGTGAAATGCCAGGCCGGGTATGGGACTGAACAAGGCAACATCTTCTTTGTTCCAGACTAAGTTGATACTTTTATTTTCCACATAGTCTGCCTTTTGATCAGTTAGAGTAACAACATCTTGAAAGTGATTTCGGTATTTGTCATATATAGCCTTGCTGGCTAAACAGGTGTAGGTAGTATGCCTAACTGTCCTGTAATGTCTATAAGGACCATGTAATAAGAAACTTGGATAAATTTCGTACTTGTAACGCCATACATCATCATGTGGATTGACAGCAACATACTTACCAGTCCTTCCTTCAAAATCATCAACAGTATCAATCATATCGTGGATGGCTTCTGGATAATGCAGGTAATCGTCTTCGACATGATACCACAAGTCTGAGGCCTTAGCTTCGACTTGTTCGAAGACTTTCTTCATTGTATAGGCATTACCCGTACCACCTTCTACTGGTATAAACGAGGTTTTGAATTGACAGTGCGATAATATTGTTTTTATATCCGCTACGCAGGCATCGTCACTGTGGTCATCTAACACTATTAGTTCAACGTCATGACCTTGTACATGATTGATACTGTCGACAAGACTACTAACACATACATTCACCAATTGAGATTTGGGGACTTTAATATAACGACCTGCTCCGGTATCATTTATCATGTTTACTCGAGTGCAGGTTCGGAGGATAATCAGTAGGTTTCTTTTCATAGTAATGCACTATTTAAACACCTTGAGAACTTAAAGTCAACGATTCTGACTGGATAAGTAGCTGTATGAAAGATTTATTTTTATTAAATCCGTATAATGCAGTAGAGTTCGAAACCCAATTCCCAAACTCTCCTCTCTATCCGCGGGCTTTAGAATTCGCCAAAAGATCATCAGAGTTGGCATTGAAGTTACATGAAGAAAATTTCTGCCTAGACTACGGATTTGATGTTCACCCACGGCACTACATGACTGCAAGGCTACGATTGAATGCGGTATCGATGAGTGTGTTTTATTACATCGAACGTCTATTGGAAAAAAATCCTGTTAGGGTAATAGATATAGGATGTGGAGAAAATTTATTCAAGCATGTTATAGACGGACTCTATGGAATTGATCCAATATTCCCTCAAGCTGACGAACAGGCTGAATTTACCACAGACTGGGCAACAGAACACAAAAATAAATTTGATGCGGCCGTGGCCATTAATTCTCTGCATTTTAACCATCTAGCCCAATTTGAAACCTATATAAAAGATTTTGCCAAAATAATTAAACCCGGCGGGAGAGGGTTTATTACATTTAATTTACCGAGGTTAATCAAAAACAATTCCACTACATTTGAGCAGGCCGCAATGCATTGTGATAAAGTTATACGAGATTTCGATCTTAACTATATTATAGTGGATCAAAACTATCACGATAATGAATGCAGAGCCAACGGAAATATAAGATTGGTATTTGAAAAATGACTCTGGTCACAGTGACATACCATGCAGAAAAAGAAATGATGCGACTTCAGGCAGATAGCCTTGAATTATTTTTAGACAAGCCATGTACGCATATTGTGATTATCCAAGATAGAGTAATGACACGGCATGAATGGTGGTCGTATCTCAAACCGCATTATAAAAAGCATAGACTTAAACTCTATTCGATAGAAGAAATCTGTCGATTAAACGATGACATGGGCGGATGGTACCAACAACAGTTGGCCAAAATATATGTATCCTGGTCAGTCGATACTGATTCGTATCTAATACTAGACAGCAAAAACTTTTTTATCAAACCTACGGATTTGGATCAATGGGCTGTACAAGAAGGCAACGGATTCCCTGCCCTTCCAGAAATTCCATGGAAGCAGGTACTGGACATACCTTTCAATGAGATGATTGAAGACTTTTGCCGACTGATAGAATTCAACACCCAACTGCCCAGACCTGAATTTTTTCTAAGGCCGCATCCTCCTTTTAAGATAAACACTGCCCATGCCAGGAGCATGAGTGATTACGATCTTATCCCATTGTTTACCTATGAGGGAGTGTTGCCCAGTGAGTTTATCCTGTACCAATACTTCAACAAAGATACCTGTAAAGACGATCGTAGGATGTGTGAAAACTTCTTTACGCCCGAACAGGTAGTGGATAGGATGGATCTTGCAAGGATAGCCCTCCATGATCAGACCAGAATGCTGGGCATTCACCAGCGTAGCATAAGCCCGCAACTTAGTGAGAAGAAATTAGTTGACTGGTTGATCGCAAGAGGATTTGAAAAAAATGTTGTGGAGTTCCTAGATATGTGGCACATTTACAACAACAAGGTTGACACAGAGACTAAATAAACTTATACTAGAGACTAGTTAGAAGTTCACACAGTAGACCAAACTTTTTTGTTCAAAACTTAAAATAGTGGTTGACAGCAGAACTAAATAACTGTACAATAGATACATAAACAGCAATAATGCCGTTTATGAAATTTTAGGAAACATTGGAAAAGCAAATGAAAAACTGTTCGATACATTTACAAACACAAGGAAGCGCCAAACAGGCGGGCTTTATGCCCTCTAATTGGTTTGCGAATCTGTCAAGTTATGATCGCACACCAGAGATTTGCCCGGGGTCCCAGGAGACCATAGTGTAACGCAAAAGTACACAATAACTCCAAAGGACCCCAGGATTAAAAACCCTGGGGTTTTGTTTTTTCGAGTGTGAATACGTGGTAACGAGGACCACGCCCTGCACTATAAACATGGGGCGAACGGGCGGTGGCGAGGATGGCTTATCTTCTTGTAGATAAAAAAATTCGTCATATTAAAGCATACTATTCGCAGGAGGACAATGCCTCTGTAGCTACTGGGAACTCAGCGTGAAACTGGGGTAGTGCGATTTCATTAGTATGTTTTAATATACACATTCTCTTTCACCTTACGACGGTGTCAAAACGCATAGCGGAGAGTGTGTTAACAAATTGGAGGCGTGGCAGAGTGGTTGATTGCACCAGACTGTAAATCTGGCCCCTAAAAAGCGCGGTGGTTCGAATCCATCCGCCTCCACCAAATATGTAGTGTGTTCCCTGTTGCCGGCTGTAACCCGGTAGGCCTCGTCAAGCAGGGTGGTTGCCAAGTGGTTCGATTCCATCACGCTACACCAATTTTATCTCTGTGTAATGTCAATCTGGTAGACGGCCTGATCTGGAGTCAGGAGGCTGTACGTTCGAATCGTACCATGGAGACCAATTTAATGCACCTTTAGCTGATGTGGTCATAGCGGCGGCCTGAAGAGCCGTGGAAGTTGGTTCGATTCCAACAGGGTGTACCAATTTAGCCGCGTAGCTCAGAGGAAGAGCACTCGCTTGATAAGCGATAGGTCGACATTTCGAAATTGTCCGTGGCTACCAAGTTTTGTAAGTGTCAGCAAGAGAAAGACTCGCTAGGAAGATTCTTCGAAGGTCAACCTAGTGCAAAAGTAGGACGGGTTCAAGTCCCGTAAACGCAGTGGAGCACCTATGTCAAGTATTCCAAGTGACTTACCTCCTCCCGTCCGGACTTGCATGAATCGGGTGAATGGTTGCGATTACAGAGGTGCAACTACTTACAAATTCAATTCTATTCCGCAGAATCCGAGCATGGTGCACGGACTTGACTGTTAATCAATGATTAGCTGGGATCGTTACCCAGATGCGGAGCCATTTAGACTTCTTAGGTGTGGCTATGTTGTAATGGTAGCAACCTAGACTGTGACTCTGGTAGTTCGGGTTCGAGCCCCGATAGTCACCCCTAAGAAGTTTTTTATATCGCGTTGGACTTCTGGGAGGTCAGTAGGCTTTCAACTTACGTAGGCGGGTTCGATCCCCGTACGCGATACCAAATTTTGGGCTGATAGTGATAATGGGAGCACGCCGCGTTTGCACCGCGGAGGTCGGGGTTCGATCCCCCGTTGGTCCACCAAAATAAAATTATAGTGCGATGGCAGAGAGGCCCAATGCAGTGGATTGCAAATCCGCAAAACCGTCGGTTCGAATCCGACTCGCACTTCCAATTTATACCGTCGTAGGACTCTGGGAGTTCACCTGACTGTCGATCAGAATTAGGCGGGTTCGATTCCCGTCGGCGGTGCCAGTTTTAGGTTCCTTACAGCAAACTTTAAAAACTCAAACTCGAAATTTGATCTCAAAAGCGGAACCTGTTTTATTTTACCCCTGTCGTATAATGGATGCATACACTGTGCTACGAACGCAGGAATGGAGGTTCGATTCCTTCCGGGGGTGCCAGTTTAGGGATAGACGATAGTTTAGAGTCCCACCCAACCTAGCATAGTGGCTCAGCTATGTGACAGCGCAAGAACGGTTAGGAGTGGTCTTAGACTTGGCTATTCGAGACAATCCAGCGAGTCTTCCCAGGAGGATAGTTGGGCGCCCAATCTATTCAGTTCCTTAGTTTAATGGCAGAACAATGCCGTGACATGGCGTAGATGAAAGTTCAATTCTTTCAGGAACTACCAAGTTATGTATCGCTAGCTCAATTGGCAGAGCACTGGTCTCCAAAACCAGGGGTTGGGAGTTCGAGGCTCTCGCGGTACGCCATATCTTGCTCTTGTAGTTAAATGGTAGAACACTACTTTGGTAAAGTAGAAATTCAAGTTCGATTCTTGACTAGAGCACCAAATTATAGTGATGTAGCATAGCGGCTAATGTGCCTCCTTCATACGGAGATTATCGTCAGTTCGAGTCTGACCATCACTACCAAACATGGAAGGTTATCTGGGCTGGGCCCGGCACTGTCTTGAAAACAGATGGATCGGTGATGAGCCGGTTGGAGTTCGATTCTACCATCCTTCCTCCATTTTTAGGTTGCGTTCAGCAAATTTACCAATTCAACTTTTAATTGAAAAATAAGCAACCTGTTTTATTGTTGGGGGTTAGTTAAATGGTATAACAGCGGATTTTGATTCCGCTATTAATGGTTCGATTCCATTACCCTCTGCCAATATTTATTTGGAGTAGGTTCGATCCCTAATGCGCCTGCCACTATATTAATTTTAATATATCTTCTGCTAACTTTTGATTAGACATTACACCAGGGTGAGCCAGGTCTCTGGCTAGGTCCAATCTTTGAAAAAGGTTACAGTCATGTTTGACAAATTTGATTTGATTTTCTGCACATACCTGTTTTATTGCTAATACATTTTTAAGGCGATTATGATATGGATTAGTATCATCAGATCCCCATTCGGCCATAAAATTAGTAAATTGTTCAGCATGGTGTTGAGGCGTGATCAAGTGTATCATTCCAGACGACACTATTTCAAACCTATGGTACGGTGTTACTAACAATACAACTAGCTTAGGTTTAATTTTTGGGATCCAATGAACCCCTAATCTAAAAGCAGTGTCATTAGATCCGCCGCCCTGCCCAAGATTTGCTGATTTTAAATCAAGAGATTTGGCAACCAGTGAAGACCAAGTTTGTTCTATAGGCATGCCGATGCCTACAGTAAAACTACAACCTAAAAACATAACTGTGGGATCTGATGAAAATTCGTCACATCTAAATCCTTCAGAATTAAAAGAGTAATTGAATTTATTATCAATCCACCCGTGCTTTTCAAGTTCGGATCTGTGTGATAATAAATTTTCTTTGTATTTTTCTTGGGTGTCCCCGGAAACCCAGTCTACAGATTTTTTTGAAAATCCTTTGTATATTGAATTGTAATTAAGTCTATCCATACAAATATTTATTAATAAATAAACACACATATAACTTATGGAGTTTGAACAACTATGATGCTACTAGACTGGGTTTTTGACACACCGAATCAACGATTAACTTGTAAAATCGGAGACGATTTAGAATACGAGGCCTTTGAGGGCGGAAGTCTGGGTTATAAAAAAACCTATCGAGGTGAAGTCACTGTGCTTACTGAAAACGATTGGTACGTTGAGAAGCGTTGGATCAGTGATAACTTCAGCGACATTGTAGGTGTACACGAAGAAAATTATGAAGACCCCATAATTGTTGAACGAATTCCGGGACGTATAGAACGATGTACCAACGGCGTAGGACCGGATGGTCGCTATCTAGATCATTTGCAAAGAATGCAGGCTATACTAGAGTGTGAAGACACCGCTGAAATTTTTCATCGAAACAATACTATTTTTGAAACTCCGGATCGAGGAAGGACCATCTTCAAACGTACTCCTACCAGAGATACGCACTACGAAGACATGACCGATCCCGATAGACAGTGGACCAACATGGGCATGCCCTGCATGATGCAACCTCGTGCCAAAGGTTACGAACTTAGCTCTTATGAAGAAATGCTAGAGTTTGGAGTGCCAAAAGGCATGGTTGATATTTGTCGTGCAGGTAAATGGGATGAACCGTTACGCCCAGAACTGCAAAAGCATTACATTTATCCTACAAAATAATTAATAACAGCCCGGATCAGGGTATGCGTTTTCTGCGTATCCCCAGGCCCGCTCTTGGCATTGCCAGCACTGATTACATCGCACAGTTTTTTCCGTACAACTGTGTGTAAGCGACACAAGGTCGTCTAGATCCAAATCAATAGATAATTTCACAGTTTCTTTTTTAGTCCAATTGATAAATGGTTGGAATATTTTAAGAGCTCGTGTACGTGCAGGAGCTGAACTAAGATTTGTCAAATGTGACGGATTAGTAGTCTCGGCGATGATTATATTCGGGCAAATGCTTACAGCATGAGCAATCCCACTTTTGACCACTTGATTATGTGCAAGATCGGGATCGCCACATATTGTAGGAGTTAGGTCTAGACAAAATCTGTTACCCACCCATGCGGTGACCATTCTTGAATATCGTTCAGAATCATTGTGTAATGGTACTGTAAAAGTACTGATGCTGACAGCAAGTTTGAGTGAGGACTTTACTAGACACAGACTGTACAACAAGACTGCACTGTCAAATCCGCCGCTGACCATAACTGCTACACGGTCTTTAGACTGTAGATAGGGCAAGGCAATAGATTCAAATTCAGTGTAGAGCATTTGACTATTTAGGCAATTTTAGACTTGACACAAGGGTAAAATGGCAGTACAATATATACTTAGACAGTTAGAAATAGCTGTCATAGCTCTTTAAAAATTAATTGCAATTTTTACGTCCCGTTCATCTAGAGGCCTAGGATATCGCCCTTTCACGGCGAGTACACGAGTTCGAATCTCGTACGGGACGCCAACTTTGCCCGAGTGGTGGAATGGTAGACACAGCAGACTTAAAATCTGCCGCATTCAAAAGCGTACCGGTTCGAGTCCGGTCTCGGGTACCATTAATTATGTTGTCAAGGAAAATGGCTGTGTTCACCAGCCCAGTGTCATTCAATGCAATATAGGTGAGTGCCGGCTCATTGTAGAACTTAGTTCTGCTATAACCTTAACCGAAGCGGAGACGACGAATCATAGACTTAGCGGTCTTAGCAATAAGCGTCCTGGACGGTATCAGAACTTCAATAATATTATGCTAAACATAATAGAATATGATACGGTTGACAAACGACAGTAGGGCGATTACTGTCCATAACTCGACAATATAATTAATGGTCTCAAAGTGTTCATGGACGCACACAACACTGTCACTGTTGAAGAAGGGGATCGTTACCCCTTGAGACCGCCAAATTTTTTAATGTTCAAAAGGAGAACGACATGAAACGTGCTAAACGTTAGTGTCATCCTAGACCCCCGTATGGTCCTGGATGGCACGTAAAAGAAAATCAATTACGAATCCATCCACGCTAAACTTTAGTGGCGAAGTACCCGGCTCTTAACCGGACTAACTGAGTTCGATTCTCAGAGCGTGGACCATATGGGGGTATAACTTAACGGCTAAAGTAGTAGGCTTTTAACCTATTAATCAGAGTTCGATTCTCTGTGCCCCTACCATATAAAAACACATTTAGCCTAAATGTAATTTAGGTTGTAAGGACTTCACACCACTGTCGAGAAAAGTGATAAGTGTGTTTCTATATGATAAGTAGAGTATAATGCCCCGGTGACGGAATGGTATACGTGTTGGTCTTAGAAACCAAATCCTAGGAGTTCGAGTCTCCTCTGGGGCACCAAATTATAGTGACGTGGGTGAGCGGTTTAAACCACCTTCCTGCTAAGAAGACGATTCGGCATAAACCGGGTCCGAGGGTTCGAATCCCTCCGTCACTGCCAGTTAGAGCCCTTATAGTTAAATGGTATAACGGCGGTTTTGTAATCCGCAATTTGCAGTTCGATTCTGTGTAGGGGCACCAGTTTTAGGTTAATTACAGCGATTAAAAAAAATGGCTGTCTGCTAGGACGTTAAACTAGTATTAACCTGTTGAAAACCCGGGCACTCCTGCCCGTTAGCGAAGGAGGGTGGGGCAGTCACCATAGAGAGCGCCAGGTGTGTAATGCATTGACCATCCGTACTCTGTAGAGGAGTGGCGGGAACGCATTAGGTGAGGTATAACACCTTTCCAAAAGAATAAATGTTATGGACAGAGTAACTGCTCAGTCTAGGGCCTATGTGGTGTAGGTAGCTAGACACTTTATTGAAGCGCATTGTGGAGAGCACTGTGTAGATTGGGAAGGTTTGATTCCGACTCACTACATCACTCGGTATCCTGCGGCCGCAACAATGTGTTTCAATAAAGTATGCGGGGTTCGTATAGTGGTAATACCTTAGCCTTCCAAGCTAATGCTGAGAGTTCGATTCTCTTACCCCGCTCCAGTTTTTTAAAAGAGGACAATATGAAAGTAAAAACACTTAGTCGTGGCACAGAGATAGATATTGAAAAATGTGTTAAAAATTCCGGCAATGATAGATTTTCTATGGTCCTGGCCTTGGCCACTCGAGCCAGAGAAATCGCAAGGCAACATAAGAATAGTGAAAGCAGAGATCAGGTATATCCATGCGTAACTGCTCTTAAAGAATTTGAGAATGGTGATTATTCTCTCAAAGACTATTTGAAAAAAATTAGATAACGGTTTTTGCCTCGTTAACTCAGTGGTAGAGTAGCGCCTTTACACGGCGAATGTCGGCAGTTCGACCCTGTCACGAGGTACCAGTTTATTCGGAGTGTAGCTCAGTCTGGTAGAGCACTGCGTTTGGGACGCAGGGGCCCAAGGTTCGAATCCTTGTACTCCGACCAATGTCACCCTTACACACGGTGTACAATAGGATAAGTAGTGTGTAAACGAATATCGCGGGAAGGGTCTGGTCACCAGCGAGGTCTCATAAGCCTTTGCCATCCTTGGTTCGAATCCAAGTCCCGCAACCATTTTATTCCCTAGTAGCTCAGCGGTAGAAGCACCTGACTGTTAATCAGGGTGTCGGTGGTTCGATCCCACCCTGGGGAGCCAATTGATTTTGTGACGACAGTTGGCCGCAGGCCGCGCCTATATCTTGTCCAAAAGAATATCTTTGCCTAACATCAAAATCTAGATTCCTAAATCGATCAACTATTTCTTTAATTTTAGATTGGGGTGTACAGGTAAACATTGCATCGGATATAAAATTCCAAGGTATTATCTGTATAATAGAATGCTGTTTGTATGGTGTTAATTGATCTATAACTGTTGAAATCTCTTCATCGGTATCATTGACTCCAGCCAGCATGGTCAATTGATACATGATTTTTCGATTGGTTAATTGTGCATACTGTTGAGAGCGTTCGATCAATTCTTGTACACTCATTAAATTGGCCATGGGAATTATAGATTTTCTAGTGGCATCTATTGCAGAATGCAGGCTGACTGCTAGTCTGGGTTTAACCACTGCAGATTCTAATTTATCAAAAAACTTATCTGTGCCTATGCTACTGACAAGAAGTTTATCTTTATTTTTTCCTCGATGAACAAATTCTTCAACTGCCGTTAGTACAGCATCAATGTTGTGGGCAGAATCGCCCATGCCCATGAACACTATAAAATCTATAAATTTTTGTTCTTCGGCGATGGTCAATTGATCGATAATTTCGTCAGCGGATAAATTACGCTTCAGACCATCTTGACCAGTTTTGCAAAAAGTACATCCTACTGCACAACCTACCTGAACGCTGATGCAAAGTGCCGACGGTCCCAGTGCAGACTCGGGCATTATCACACTTTCAACAACGGCTTGATCATGCAATGACAGGATCAGTTTTTTACTCAAATCTTTACTGGTGTATTCTTTTAAGATGTTAATCATAACGATATTTATTCCCCCGCTAGCTCATGGAGAGCAGGTCGGCTTATAACCGATTAATCTAGATAAGGTCCAGGATGAGGTTCGATTCCTCAGTGGGGGACCATAAATAAAAACATGCGGGATTAGTTTAATGGTCAAACGAAACCTTGCCAAGGTTTAGTCAGGAGTTCGATTCTCCTATCCCGCTCCAAATTCTTTGTACCATTGTCTGCTCCGTCGAATATCTTCTTTGGATATTTTTTCTATAGGAGCAACACTGATAAACAATCTCGGAACCTTGACTCCTAAAAGATTGTGATAAACACTGACATCTAATCTAGACCAGCAGTCTGGTGTTAATGCTTCCTTACTGATCAAACTAGCAGGATCGCTAGTTTGATAGTGGCAAGAGTAAGCTATTTCTCCAGGATAGTCAATTAGATAATTATAAACTACTGATCGACCATAATCAATGTGTATGGCGATGTCCCCTGATATCAATTGTACTTTTGTATGGTGCGGAAAATCAAATATACTACGAGTGTATTCTGAGATTGATTCAGTAGCATCAAAGATTTTGTAAGCTGAATAGTCTTTAAAAATAAAAACATTTGGATTGATCTGTGTGCTTAACTTTGCTTCTTCGATCAGTTCGGCAGGCAATTTAGGCAAATCCAAATATTCAAGAAGTCGGTTCATACAAATATTTAGTTTTAGGATGATTACAGCAAACCATTTTACTCGCTCCACATTTCGCGAGGCCGTCCATTTGGGGACATTGTCTGAAATAGGGTTCGATTCCCGGCCATGACAGCTCATCCTGTTTTATTTGACCATCTAGGTTCTTTTCAGCAATCTTATTAAAATCTTTCTGTAAAAAAGACGGGCCAGGTTCGAATCCTGGGCACTGCTTGGTCAGCGGTGTTGGTGTAGTGGTAGCACAAAAAATGAGAACCTGTTTTGCCTCGTTACGCTAATTGGTAGTGCGGATAGATTCAAAATCTGTTGGCTCTCAGTTCGAATCTGAGACGAGGTACCATAAAATAAATACCTGCATGACTAAACGAATACTAATCATGGGATTGCCAGGCTCAGGTAAAACAACACTGGCACAATGGGTTGTTGACTACCTTCAACGGGAAGGCAAGCGCATTGGTTGGCTCAATGCCGACGATGTACGTAAGAAGTATGACGATTGGGATTTCAGTGAAGCTGGACGGATTCGCCAGAGTAAGCGTATGCGTGAACTTGCCGATGCAATGTCAGATATGGACTATGTGATCTGTGATTTTGTAGCACCCTTGGCCGAGATGCGCAATAACTTTAAAGCAGATTGGACCGTTTGGGTAGACACAATACGTGAAGGACGTTACGCCGACACCAATGCCATGTTCCAAGAACCCGAAGTCTATGACTTTAGAATCACCGAACAACGTGCCGAATGGTGGGGCGAGTTTATTGCCGCACACATTTTAGACAATCGTCGACGCCCGGTGTTTGATTGGCAACGAGAAACAGTACAGATGCTGGGTCGTTGGCAACCTTGGCACGAAGGACATCGAGCCTTATTTGAACGTGCCATCGCTAAAACTGGACAGGTCTGTATTATGATACGAGACTGCCAAGGCTGGCAGGGCAGTAATCCGTTTGAACTTGAAAAAGTTACTAAATTTATTCGAAGAGATCTTGACCCTAAGTACCAGGGACAGTATACTATACAGGTAGTGCCTAATATTGTTAACATCACGTATGGTAGAGATGTTGGGTATAAAATTGAGCAAGAATCTTTTGATTCTACAATTACCGATATCAGTGCTACCAAGATTAGAAAATCTCTAGGCATCGAATAAGATTACCTGCCCGTAGTTCAGTGGATAGAACAACAGCCTTCTAAGCTGTGGGTCGGAGGTTCGATCCCTCCCGGGCAGGCCAGTTATTTGTTTATCATATCTAGGATGTCCAGTGCTTTATAAAAATGAATAAAGTTACCAGGATGAATTAAATCTCTAGCATATTGATTTGAGGCCGGATCCGGTCTTTTTAATTCATAAGTACATCTGTCGCTCGATAGATTGGTCTTATAGGTCGAGACTTCAACAAATTTTGTTTGGTTGATATCACAGAGTTTTATAATGGCCAACAGGTTTTTCTTATAGTTAAGCACACTATTTTCTTCTGCTGATAGATGTGTTAGATAAAAAGGGTGTGTGTCGGGCAAAGATGGCACAAAATTCATAACACTGTCCATTGATAACAGCTCTACCCTATCTTTTGCCTCTGAATCAAACACAAGAATTTTTGGTTTTAATTTGCCTATCCAGTGCAATGCCATTCTAAATGACGTGTCGTTTGAAGTGCCTGCAATAGAAAGATTTGCACATCTTAATCCTAATACCTTTGATACCAAAGTAGGATAAATTCTTTCGTATTCTAAACCAATTCCTATTGAAACGCTTTTTCCTAAGAACATGACACAATCATTATTGTCAAACTGGGGACATCTAAATCCTTCACTGTTTATAGAATAGGTAATTTCTTTTTCTAGCCACCCGTTTTTTTCGAGATCAGATTTTTTAGTTTTTAAATTTTCGTTAAACCGATTTTTGTTATCTGACCCCCACCATTCGAGGGTGGTATTTCTATCCGCATACACTGGATGGAATTTTGGATCATTGATGTTCATACTGTATTTATGGGTTGATAATTTTGACTAACTTGTTGAAAACTATTTGATTCCCATCAGTGTCAAAATGATTTAGTCCTTGATTTGGCTTGGTCAAATGATCAAAATCGATCATCTGAGGTATTTGAATTACTTTATCTTTTACAGGCTCTAAGAGTTCATCTATCTGTTTACATATTAAAGAGTGTACAAAATCAGCATATTCAAAACTGAAATATTTTTCAAAATAATCTATTATAGGAGTTAGCTCTTTTGATTGCTGAGCTTTGACATCGCTGTAGATAAAATCACAGTTTTTGTGCAAAACATCTTTATTGTGCGTAGGATGTTCTTCAACATAGATCCGATAAGGGCTAGTATGCCAAACAATAATTTTATCGTATTCAAACAAATCCACCGACTGTATTTGTTTTAAAATTTTGTATTCACTGCACCCTGCTTGAGCTAGATTGGTTACTTGATATAGATCGGCCAGCATGTTTGGCCAACCTGTTCCTTTATGTTTAACAGTCCAATCGGCCGCAAAACTATCTCCGCAGATTAAAATTTTCATTATGCCCCCATGTTTAATTTATGGGGCAATTGACTATAGGCCCACTCACGTTCTTGACAGTTAAAACATTTCCCACAATAACCTGCACTCTGCCAACCACAGGAGTGTGTCATTGATAACACTTCTTCTATCCCACACTGATAAAAACAATCGATTAACGTATCCTTAGTATACTCTTTAAAAGGATATCTAAGGATTTCAGTTTCTTCAAACCAGGCAAAATGGAATGGGCGTATGTGATCAGGATATTTGTTTTTGCCAGAAAGGATACTGTCAAAAGTTTTTACATCAGTTAGATATTGTACCAGTGGCCCTATAACTGCATCCTGCGGTAATTCAGAACGCTTCATTTCTGTTAAAGTAAACTGGTGGCATCCCAACAGATCACATATTCGTTTATGTACCGCAAAGGCGTAGGGTACCGGTTGATTAAAACGTTCTGTGACAAATAAATTTAGATTGATATCTAATTTTTCATCTAGTATTTGTCGTGCGGCCAAATAAAATAACAGTGAGCTATCAGAGCCTCCAGAAAATGTCAAGGCTAGATTTTGACCATAAGTAGTAATATCAAATTGTAAATTTTTTAAATTGATCATATGAAGCCCATTATCGTAAGTTATCAACCAGGAATGTTTGGTGAATTTTTTGTTAGTCTTGTACACGCAAGCGGCAAAGATTTTTACCACGTGCCTGATCTCGCGACTACAGAATCTAATAGAGTACTGTTTCCAAATTATTTAGCGGCCATCAATTTAGATGTAAAAACTTTTCCCAGCAACAAAGAATGGCCAATTAACACTGAACAAGTTGCCAAGTTAGAATCAACGTATGGTGATCAATCATTTTGTGTTCCTACACATTGGTTTAACAACATTTCAATGACCAACTTGCCCTGTCAAGGTATACGATTGTATTCATCGGATACTGAACATGTCGATCGTGCCTATTGTCTAAGTTGGATCAAATCAAACATCAGCGACTCACAGGCCTGGCCCGCAAGACGAAAAGAAATAGAAGATCTAATATACTCAGGGCATCAATATTCGCACCAGCTGACAGACTTGCTCGATGCTGATCTTTATGAAAATTGGAAATTCCTTGCCTACAAATTAGGAATATTGATTAACGGGCAGGCAGATCTTGAACACTATATTAGAACAAGATACAAATGGTATAAGACATGGTCTACTACCAAGTACGATGGCTGGTTTTATTTTGATATAGGGCAACTGATTTGCGGCAATAGACTTAATCAATATATCATAGAACAGCATCTTAACATATCGATTGATCAGGACAAAATTATCTCTTACAATAATAAAAATCTTGCTGTGTTAGAAAAAGAAATAGGAGTTTCCAATGATTGGATATCACTATTAATTGATCATTGCAAACGGCGTCTTAAATAAAGTATGAATAAAAATCTTGTCTGGTTTACCGGAGCTCCGGGATCTAAATGGTCCGGTACTGCCAATGTGTTTCAGGCCATTGAGCATTTAAATTTTAATACTACTGATCGAACTCCAGAACGAGAGTATCGTCATGTAGGACCTACCACCTTAGCCCGTAGTATTGTGCATACTGGAGTGTACTTTGGACCAGGCCACGGGTTCGGAGAAGATTGGAATAACTTTACTAATTTGGATCCTTCACACATTGAACAACAGGTTGTTAATGAATGGCGTGATCCTAGTTGGGGACGCCTACTGGTTAAGAGTCATTTTTTAAGTCATCATCTTGATTCTATTGCAGAACGTTGGCCAACTAGCCCAATCATCATGGTGTTCAGGCCCGATGATAAGTGTGCCCAAGGGTGGTATGGTGCAGGAGGTTGGGATATCAGCTACCCGGATTATCGTCCGTTTTACAAAGACGATAACACCATGCATAGGATGATCCAAGAACACAATATTCTAATGAGAAAGTTTTGCAAAGCCCGCAATGTAAAAATTAACAAATTTACCAGAGAGTGGTTTGCAGAAGAATTTAATTGGACCGTGGAAAGAATTGAAGACGAGACCTATCGCAAATTTGTCGATGTGCATCTACATCATACCGAACATACAGCCGATGTAGAAATTGCTATCTACAATCGTCATCTGTTAGATTAATTTTTCTTGTAGACAAAGTACAAACGGTCTTTAGAATCTTTCTTAAAAGTTTCTAATTCAAGATTATACTCAGAAGCCAATTGGTAGGCAAATTCAAAAGACCAAGGAAAAATATCTACATAAGGTCCTGTCTTATGAGGTAGCCCGGGATTGGCTCTAAAGTACATACGGCCGCCGGACATCAGTAAACTTAGTAATCTTTCAAATCTTACTTTGATCAGTGCTTCATCGTTAAAATTAAGGCTTCCCAATACCAGTATGTGATCATAACTTTCTGGTTCAACTTTAAATTCTAAAATATCAACCATATAGTCTGCACAATTATTGTAGGGATCAATGCCCACTAGATTTTTAATTCTGCCTTTAAACTGGTTGTAACCACATCCAAAGTCTAATACTGCTCGAGGATTTTGTCGATTGATTTCTTCGACTAGGGCCCAACCACTATATTGGAATTCATCTGTACTAGGTTTCCAGATCTGACCAAAGAATCGATCTAGGTATTTTGCATCAAGATCGTTGACTATGGATTCTAGAGTATCATCCAATTTAAGGACGGGCAAGTCTAACTCAGTACTGATTGCCTCTTTAAATTTTTCAAGGCGTGCCGGAGTCCAGGGCAAAGTACTTATCACTGTGTCTTTACCTAGGGTTTCTCTAATTTCTTGATATTTGGGTAAATTAAAGGCTAATTCTAAATTTTTCACAATTAATGCAAAAATTTTGTTATTCATTGTATTTTTTCCTTTTTTGATAAATATTTTTAATGATACACCAAAAATTTATTTGGTTTTCAATTTTTTATTAAATATATTTAAGGAGATTACATGAACATGAAAAAATTTTTAACAGCAATTTTATTATCTGCTAGCACAATATTTGCACATGCCTGGGAGCCGACAGCACCTATTACCGTTGTTGTTCCTAACGCACCGGGTGCAGGCAACGAAATTGCATTTAGAATTTTAGCTAAACAGGTGGAAGAAAAAGCAAAAGTCAAATTTGTATTTGATTATAAACCAGGTGCAGGCGATACCATTGCAATGAATCATCTTAATACCCTAAAAAATGACGGGTATCACATTGGTATCCCCGCATGTCAAAGCACATACGTTACCGCAGAAATTTGGTATCCAACTTATGTAAAATTTAATGCTATGGATTTTACGCCTGTTACAAATATGGGTAAAAGCCCATTAGGATTTTATGCCAAGTTAGGATCAGATATTGATACTCCAGAAAAATTAATTGCCGAAATTAAAGCAGGTAATCGTCCTATTAATTTTGCTGTTGGAGGATCTGGACATAAATTAGCAGTCGAATACATGGTTACAAAAATTAAACCTAGCAAAGATACTGTTGAAACTGTGATGTATAAAGGGCCTGCGCAGGCCATGACTGATGTATTGGCGGGACAGGTTGAATTTGGAGTATTTCCTATTGCAGTGGGAGCCCAGATGGTCAAATCAGGAAAGATCAAATTAATTGCACTTGCAGGGGAACAACCTATGCCAGGGTTAGAAAACGCCAAACTAATGAAAGATTACGTTCCTGGACTAAATGTTTATGCTTGCTGGAATTTAATACTACCAAAGAATACCCCAGAAGACGTACAGGATTGGTATCATAAGAATTTTATTCCTGTACTTAATTCAAAAGAAACAAAAGAACGATATGATGAACAATTTATATTCATTAGTCCTAAAGAACAGACTCCAGAAGGTGTTCGGGCGGCCATGCACAGACTACGTGAACAATGGCAACCATTTGCTAGAAAAATCAAGCCTGAATAAAATTGTTTGAATTACTAATTGCCAATATTATATATGTTAGCTACAGGCTCATAGTCAGTGGGCTTATAGTTAAATTCTTAAACAAATTCCTGCCGTTTTTTGCGGCAGTTTTTATTATGGCTCAGGCTAGTTATGCCTACGATACTTTTGTCTTCGGATATTATTTCAATGCAACAGCATTGCCTGATGTGTTAGATTATCTACAGCACGATGCATTATATACCCTGCGTGTGTTGGCGGCTTGGTGGGTGATACGCAAACTATGGGCGTGGATTGGCAACTATTGGGTTGCAGTATTCTTAGGTGCAGAGTTAACCTTTATCTGCGACTATTTTATTTTTAAGAATCTATTTCATTAAATTAATCCAGTGACTGTCTAGGTCATCTGAATCTAAGAATTTAAAGATTTGGTCAGCATCAAAAGAATTCCAAGACACCTTTAAGTATCTGTCTGAATTATACTCGGCCCTAAGTTTATTATTAGCAGTCAGCCGTTTTTCAATAGCAGTTCGATAGGTGTCTTTAGAGTTTTGATTGTAAATTTTCCACAGATCTTGTTCTGTAGGTTTTTTATACAATGTGGTCAATGCTTTGATTAACTTGGCATGACGATTGAGATACTGAGGCCTTACATCGGGCAATTTTAAATCAACAGGAAATTTTGCAGTGGTTTCCATGTACCTATCAACAACTGATTCAATATCGTCATCTATTAGTGCAATAAATTTAGCCTGTGTAAATCTGCGATGCAACACCTCGGGAGTATCATGCAGGATCCAATGCAGATATTTGGTTTCTAAAATTGTTTGAAAATTTTCCTGGGCAATTATCTTAGCCCAAGTGTGATTATAGAATTGGCTAATGTCAGATGCGTCCCACCATTTTTCAATGCGTTCTCCTAATAATGGAACATGCTTTCCGTCAACTAGTCGATCATAATGGTAAGGGCTTATATTCTTCCCTGCCACCCCGTCGGTGTTAAACACATCCCAAGGATTCAGGCCGTTTGCCGGATCCGAGTACCAATGTACATTGTCAAGACAGCTGATGATCCTACCTAACCTATGGCCTCCGGCACCCTCGTTGGCCAGTATGAAAAGGTAACGATTTGAGTCAAAATATTGTGGCATGGGGTATTTATTGACCAATTTAAAGATGTTATAATTATATGATGCAGATTAATTTTAAAGATATTCTCGAAAAAGGTATTACCATTTATAGTAGTGGTACCAGCGGAGAGCCAAAACCTTATTTTCAAAACCCTGACAAATTGGCCATTAGCAGTCGTGTGGCGGCTGTGGCGCAAGGCATACGGCCAAAGAGTAGAGTTTATACCTGTTGCAAAACTACCCATGCTGGTGGACTATTGGCACAGACTTTGCCTGCATTGGCCGTAGGAGCACATGTCGATGTTGTAAATTTTTCAGCATATGATTTTGTACGTGACATTAAAAATTACACGCACACTCACATTACCCCCAAACATGCCAAGGCTATTATGTTAACCAAGGGGTTTCAAGAGTTAGACCTCAGTGGAATTTTTATTACCTGCGGTGCTGATCCGGTGACCTGGGATATCATAGAAGCATTTGTTGCCAAGGGAGCAAAATTTATGGTCAATTGGGGCATGAGTGAAGTAGGCCCTATTGCTATTAATATTACATTTGAAGATCTTGATGAAGTATATTATCTAAAAGAATCTGCACCTGCCGATACTACTATCATGGGAAGAAACAAACATTGCCACTACAAGATAGTCAATGATGAATTACTGGTCAAGGGAGACATCTGCATTTATGAAGGATGGTACCCTACCCAGGATCAAGTTGTTGTACAAAACGATATTTTATATTATGTTGGACGAACCAATAAAGAGGTAGATCTATGGAACCCACAGAAAGGCTAACCACTGTTAAGTATAGAGATCAACTGCGGTGTGATCTTGAACAATATTTTAAAAAATGCTCATCCCATGGCTTTAAAAACAATGCCAGCGCCGAGGCACTAAAATTAGATTGGTGTTTAGATCTAGGTGGCCAATTTTTCTTAACCTATGCCGACGATCAAGTTGTTTCCGTAAGTGGATGCCACCCATTGCCAGAAATTGGAGAAAAAGTTTATAGGATATTATTTAGAGGTGCCACTATACCAGAATATCAAAACTTTTTAAATGTGGTTTCCAAAACACACATGAACAGCATAACGTTCTTACATCATGTACCAAAAGAAATCGATTGGGCAAAAGAAGTAGGGTATACTAAATTTGTAGTAACAACTAATTGGGATAACCCAGACATTCCCAGTATGAATAAGAGCCATAGGACGTTTAAATTGTTAGAACGACAGGGCATTGTAAAATGCCTAGAGGAAAAGGTAAAACTTTTTTATACCGATCAAACTGTTTGGGAACTAGATGTTGAACAATATCAAACAGCTAGAAACAATTTTTTGTTTAGAAACAACAGTCTAATTAGTTGACTTCTGGTAAAAAACCTAGTATAATAGTGCATAAGGAGAAAAGATATGCCATGGATTCAAAACGTTGCACTGAGTGACATCAAAAAAGGGTTCCACATCAACCCGGGCGAGAATGCCATGCTGATCCAAATTGTGGATCCTCCTGGTGATTTTCCAACACCTCTGTACAAATTCAAAGAAGTACATCAATTCCAATTTTTGGACATTGAAGAAAAAGACGAATGCTTAGACGAAGAAATGCGGTGTAGTCATGAGCAGGCGGCCAAGTTGGCACAGTTGTTACAACATGCACTAGACAATCACATGAACGTTATCGTTCATTGTGTAGCAGGTGTATGCCGTAGTGGTGCAGTTTGCGAAGTCGGCGTCATGATGGGATTCGATGATACCGAAGTATTCCGTAGTCCTAATCTGTGCGTCAAGCATCGTATGATGCGGCATTTGGGTTGGACCTATGATGAGAACGAGCCTCACACCATCAACGGTGTGACGCTCGACTCTGGTTTGATTGTGCCTGCAAAAGCAATTGATTGGACTAATGACAACGAAAAGGTTTTTACGTTGGCCGCGGAACGCAGGGAGCGTAGGAAATTAGAAGGAGATGTATAATGTTTTTATGTAGAGAAGAAGTTGTTAAAATTTTAGAGACTATGGACAAATTTCCAGATGCCACTAGCTTCGAATTACTGCAAGATAATTCTAGCGGAATTGGTAGTGTTACTAGTTTAGTTGTACATACTAACATTAACGGACTAGATGGCGAGTTTAAAACTGAAATTTCTGGTGTGGAGAATTGGTAATGAACGAACGAATTAAACAACTTGCTCTACAGGCTGGTGACTATGTGAATGAAACATATACTGGACCTGTTAGAAGCAAGACTCCTGGCAAGATTTGGGAAGATGGCCACGTGGGTTGGCATACACAGTTTAACGAAAAGTTCGCCGAGTTGATTGTGAGAGAATGTGCTTTGGTTGCTAAAACTCTACCGCATACTCCAGAACGACATTGGGTTCAAGATTCAGTAACGTACATACCTGTTCATTGTGAGCAGAATATCTTAAAACATTTTGGAGTTGAAGAATGAAAATTAAATTTGATAAAGACACAATGCCCGATGCATTGTACAATGTACTCTTACAGCATTTTGTAAACGAAGCAGTCGGACTTGGAGTAGAAGTAAACAAGTTTACCGAATTTAACAATTGGGTAATCGAGTGCGAAGTCAATGTTAAGGAAGCGGTACATTAATGCCTAAATGTTATCAATTGGTCGGAGTGCCTGGTTCTGGTAAAAGTACCTGGGTAGCTAATCAAGATTGGGCAGGCGACTGTGCCTATATCAGCACCGATGTCTATGTTGAAAAATTTGCCAAAGATATGGGCAAAACCTACAGTGAAGTTTTTACTGAGGTCATGCCAGAATGTGTTAATCTAATGGCAGGCGATGTTGTTAAAGCTCGAGAAGCGGGTCGAGACATTATTTGGGATCAAACTAGTACTACCGTAACAAGTCGTCTGCGTAAATTTAACATGTTGCCCGGCTACGATCATATTGCTGTGGTATTTGAAACACCGTCAAGGCTTGAATTAAAGCGTCGATTGGACGGCCGTCCTGGGAAAGACATTCCGGATGCTGTAATAGAAGGAATGCTGGCAAGTTTTGAAATGCCTTCAGAAGAAGAAGGGTTTAAGGAAATTTGGTATGCAGTATAAAAATAGGATATAGCATCATTATGATTTTATCACAAGAATTAAAATACCTGTGTTTTGATATATGGGATTCCGATGATTTTAAACTTACCATTCCGGATCGTATCCGAACTACTGATAAGGATGCTGTAATTTTATTTGCTCACAACGAATATCAATATTGGTCATTGGTCAATGAAGATTTTAAATACTGGGATAGGCTTGTAACGGCTCTTACTGAAAGTAACAAAAAACTATTTGTTATCACTTCAGGAATAGCAAGTGTTGATGCTCCTCCGCCGCACCCTAATGTAGAAATACATTTCTGGCCAACTTGTTGGTTGAAGAAAACATATTTCGAATTGGTCATTCGAAAGAAAACTAGATTAGAAATAAAAACGGATTTAGAATTTAAAAAACATTTTGTTTATCTTAATCATAAACCTCATTGGCATAGATGTTATCTGATCGATCAGGTTGCTAAACATGATCTACTACAGTTTGCCAACGTTTCGTGGTCACAACCAAACCCTGCATATGATTTTAAATATTTTGTTCCTCAAATTTTAGATCTTGATGGATTTGCTGGTCACACTGATCAGCACTTAATTCCCGCTCAGTATCATGAATCATTTGCGCAACTGATCAGTGAAAGTGTTCACAAAGATATTTTTATAACAGAAAAAACTGCCACGGCATTATTAGTGGGTAAACCATTTTTAACTGCGTCTGGACACGGATTCTTTAGACATATTCAAGATCTAGGGTTTGAATTATACGACGAAATATTTGACTACAGTTTTGATCAAGAGCCAGATATGGAAAAAAGGTTTGGTATGATCATTGAAAATTTTAAGAATCTATGCCAAACACCCATCGGTGAGCTTAAGATGCTAAATGACAAAGTTAAAGACAAAATAATACGTAATCAAGCAAGAGCCAAAGAAATTATTTTTGATAAAAATTATTATCCAGAAATTGTTAAAGATGCTATAATTATAGAAGCTAAGACAAAGGTCACATTGGATAAAAACTTGTGGTGGGTAAAATCGTTAGTTAACATTATTTAAGGGGGCGAATATGCCTAGTGTATTTTTAGTCAGCGACACACACTTTGGTCACACAGGTGTATGCCGCTTCACACGTAACGATGGTGTTACAAAGTTAAGGCCATGGGATGACGCAGATGAGATGGACGAAGCAATGGTCAAGGCTTGGAACGACCGTGTTAAGCCTACAGATAAAATATATCATTTGGGCGATGTGGTTATTAATCGAAAGGCATTAAAGACATTGGCCCGATTAAACGGTGACAAGGTTTTGATCCGTGGTAACCACGACATTTTCCGTGATGACGAGTACAGGCAGTACTTCCGTGAATTACGAGCGTATCATGTCATGAATGGACTTATTTTAAGTCATATTCCTGTTCACGAAGCAAGCCTTGGCAGGTTTGGTTGTAATATACACGGACACTTACACGCCAACAGAGTTATGAAGGCGAGAGGTGTCGATGCCCGTACTGGAGAAGTCTTGTACAGCGATGAGATTGATGTTAGATACCACTGCGTTTGCGTAGAACAACTTCCAGACTTTGCTCCTATCTTGTTTGAAGATGTTATTGCTCGCATTGAAGCAGAGGGTGGTAGTGTAGGTTTTAAGTCCGGGAACGGTCCTACAATGTAATTTGGCTAATAAAGTTGTTGACAAACAATGACTTATACGCTATAATTAATGCTTAGAAAGAAACAAAAAGTTTTTAGGATGCTTACAGCAATTTTTATACTTTTCTTATAGTAAAAAAAGCATCCTGTCATTTTAAAGAAAGGAGAACGAAATGATCACTTTCGCTGAAGCAGTTAAGTCTACCCCAGAGGTAGCTCGTACCGAAAACGGTATGAAGGCAAAGGCCCATTCGGGCAATGCCCTTGTAGATTTGTTCTACAAGATTGGTGCAAGCCGTGGTAAGTCTGTGACCGCAGACTTCGAAAAGGCTTTCCAGGAAGACAGTGACCTTGCAATGAAGATTGCGTTCTGGTCACGTGATGTCCGTGGTGGCGCAGGTGAACGTCAGCTGTTCCGTGATGTACTTGTACATCTGGAAAAGTTGCATCCAGAAACTCTGGAAGCAGTTCTTCCTTTCGTAAGCGAGTTCGGCCGTTGGGACGACTTGCTGGTATTCAAGACTGAAAAGTTCAAACACATGGCCTATACCCTAATCGGTGATGCACTGCGTGAACGCAACGGTCTGTGTGCCAAATGGATGCCTCGTCAAGGCCCAATCGCGGTTGAAATCCGTAACTTCTATGGTATGACTCCAAAGTTCTACCGTAAGAGTTTGGTTGCGTTGACCAATGTTGTCGAAAGCAAGATGTGTGCAAAGGACTGGGATTCTATCGAATTCGGTAAGTTGCCAAGTCTAGCCAGTGCTCGTTACAACAAGGCATTTGCCAAGAATGCTTCTGCGTCTTACACTGCCTACAAGGCTCGTTTGACTGCAGGTACTGACAAGGTAAACGCTAGTGCGGTTTACCCATACGATGTCATCAAGACCTTGCGTCATGGTGGCGACAGTGTGGTAGCAGATGCTCAATGGGCATCGTTGCCAAACTACATTGGCGATGCCAGCGTTATGCCTTTGGTTGACGTTAGCGGTTCGATGTCATGCCCAGTTGGCGGAAACGCTAACCTAATGTGCATCGATATTGCCCTGTCGTTGGGTCTGTACTGTGCTGATAAGAACACAGGTGTATTCAAGGATACATTCTTGACTTTCAGTGCTAAGCCAAAGGCACAGGTCGTTAAGGGTTCGCTATCTGAAAAGATGGCACAAATGAACTCTAGCGACTGGGGCATGAACACTAACCTACATGCGGCGTTTGACGAAATCCTACGCATCGCAGTCAAGGGCGGTGTGAACGCAAGTGACATGCCAAAGACTTTGCTGATCCTTTCGGATATGCAGTTTGATCAATGCGTAAGTTTTGATGACTCTGCTCACCAAATGATCAAGCGTAAGTACAAGGATGCAGGATACGAAGTTCCAAACATTGTATTCTGGAACCTGAACAGCCGGGACAATGTCCCTGTTAAGTTCGACAAGCGCGGTACCGCGTTGGTTAGCGGGTTTAGTCCAGCAGTTATGAAGGGTATCCTAAGTGGTACTGACATGACTCCATACGGTATCATGCTAGCCACTGTTGATGTAGATCGCTACAGCGTTCTATAAATAGTGTTATAAGGCTAGGTTCAGCAACCTTTAATATTAAAGGAATGCTAGGGAGTTGGTTATAACTGGAGCCTGTATGGGCTTTGAAGGTTATAGCTGAAGACAAACTAGATAGGTGTGTTTCGATATTGACACCGATATAAACTCAAAGTAGACAACTAGCCTGTTAAATAGGACTCTTCGGAGTCCTATTTTTTTGACTTAATTATTTTAACAGCGTATAATAATTGTTATCGGCCCTTAGTTCAATGGATAGAATACGTGGCTTCGAACCATGCGATGTGGGTTCAATTCCTGCAGGGCCGGCCAGAATAAAATTTAAATAACAACATGGAAGATAAAAAATTAAAAATTTGCGTATATGCAATATCTAAAAATGAATCAATGTTTGTCGAAAGATTTGCCGAAAGTTGCAAAGATGCAGACCTTGTGCTGTTAGCAGATACCGGTAGTACAGACAACACAGTAGAACTGGCTCGCCAATGCGGCATGCAGGTGCATGAAATTTATGTGAGTCCTTGGAGATTTGATTCTGCAAGAAACGCATCTCTTCATCTAGTTCCTAAAGATTTTGATATCTGTATTAGTCTCGACCTAGACGAAGTATTGATGCCAGGATGGCGCGAAGAAATTGAAAGACTCTGGAAGCATGGAGAAACTAATCGAATTCGCTACAAATATCAATGGGGTGAAGGTGTAGTTTTTTATTACGAAAAAATCCATGCAAGGTCGGGATTCCATTGGGAAAATATGTGTCACGAAGTAATTGTCACAGATCCCCGAGTACAAGATAAGTGGGAACAAACTGATATGCTAATGGTAGTACATCATCCTGATCCTACCAAGAGCCGAGGGCAGTATCTGGATCTACTAGAAGCAGATGTACGAGATAATCCCCACAACTCGAGAAATGCATTCTATTATGCCCGAGAATTAAGTTTTAATGGTCGATGGCAACAAGCGGTTGATGCTTGTGAAAAGTATCTGGCCATGCCAGGAGTAGACTGGGGACATGAGAGAGCCTATGCTCGCCGGGTACAAGGAAAATGCTACGACGAGTTAGGCAAGGGGTTAGATGCCTTAATGGCTTTCCGTAAGGCCACCTTCGAAGCTCCCTACCTTAGGGAACCTTGGGTTGGGCTTGCAAATAGTTGTATGATGAAAAATCTCTGGAATGAGTGCTTCTATGCATCTATGCAGGCACTGTCAATTACAGAAAAAGAATTGGTCTATACAGTAGATCCAGAAGCATGGGGCAGTCGCCCTTATGACCTAGCCGCCCTGTCATCATGGCATCTCGGACTTAAAGACAAAGCTGTTGAATATGGAACCATTGCATTAGAAATGGACCTCAACAACGAAAGACTTAAAACTAACCTAGATTGGTACTTAAAATGAATGTTAACTTAATTATTATAGATGATTTTTACGGTGATCCGGATTCCGTTAGAAACTTTGCCCTGCAACAAGAGTTCAGTGTTCGAGGAAATTATCCCGGAGTTAGAACAAAATCTTTCTTTACAGATGATGTAAAAGCCGCAATTGAAAGATATATGCAATTTGCCGGTAAAATTACAAATAGCTATGATCACGACGGATACACAGGAGCATTTCAAATTGCCACTGCAATGGATAGAACCTGGATACATGCAGACCACCATAACATGTGGGCAGGTGTATGCTATCTAACTCCCGATGCACCGCACACCGGAGGAACAGGGTTATTTCGACACAAGGCCACCGGCGAATGTAGGAAGCTAGGTGAAGAAAATCACGAAGCCTACGATTATACCAAATGGGATATGGTCGACAAAATTGGAAACAGATATAACCGATTGGTAATTTACCGAGGAGATCTGTTCCATGCTAGTCTAGACTACTTTGGAGATGGACTACAAAACGGACGATTGTTTCAAACTTTTTTCTTTGATACTGAACGTTATTGACTTTCAACGTGATTGCATATATAATATATATGTGGTCGTGAGTGGAATTGGCAGACCTCTGCTTAGGCAGGACGGGGCGCAGTCTTAGACATAGCCTTTGTAGGTTCGAAACCTACCGACCATACCAAATTTGAGAAATTAAAATGAACCCATTTAAAAAACTAATCAACTGGATACGTGATCTGCGCAAACGTCGAGCACTTAAAAAGCGTATAGAAGAATTACGCAAACGCGACCCGTTCATTTATTAAAATGATTTTAGGAATCAATGGGCTCAACCATGACGCCAGTATGGCTCTCATTGACGGGCCAGATATACTGTGGGCAGGACATTCTGAACGGTACTCAAGAGTTAAAAATACCAGCCATCTTGACCATGCCATGGTCGAAGAAATGTATGATTACGGTAGCCCAAAAGAAATAGTATGGTTTGAGAAACCTCTACAAAAAAGTCTAAGAAAAATTTATAGTGGAGAGCGTCCGTGGTTAGTAAATCCCAGAGACGTATTAAAAAGTTTAAAATTAGGACATTTGCCCATTACCTATGTTAAACATCACGAGAGCCATGCGGCCGCGGGATTCTACACCAGTAAATTCAATGACGCTAGTGTTTTAGTGGTCGATGCTATAGGTGAATGGAATACTGTTACTATATGGCATGCTGACGAGCAGGGGCTTAATCAAATTTGGAGTAAAAGCTATCCAGATAGCATGGGGCTATTTTATACTGCATTTACACAGTATCTGGGATTAAAGCCCAACGAAGAAGAATACATACTCATGGGCATGGCCGCAATTGGTCGGCGAGTACCCTCGTTGATCAATCATCTTAAAGAAGAGTTTTTTAAAGACTTCTCTTGTCCAGATTTTAAATTAAGATTTAATCTACATAACGGCTGTCGGTGGTGGACAACTCCGGACGGTATCACAAAGTTTGACCTTGCGGCCTGTGTACAGGCCATCATGGAAGAATATCTAATTAAAACTGCACAATGGATGAAGTCAACATTGCCCAGTCGTAATTTGGTTTTTATGGGAGGAGTTGCTCTCAATTGTGTTGCAAATAGTCTGCTGGCAAAAGAATATGATCAAATATGGATCATGCCCAATCCCGGTGATTCGGGAAGCGCCATCGGTGCAGTGGCGGCCTATACCCAGGAAAAGTTAAATTGGCAGGGTCCTTATCTAGGAACAGACATAGATAAGGAGCTGGATGTTGACGGAATTGTCAAAGAGTTGATAGAAGGCAATGTTGTGGCAGTTGCTAACGGTCGTGCAGAGTTTGGTCCAAGGGCCTTGGGAAATAGAAGTTTGTTGTGCGACCCTAGAGGGGCTAAGGCCAAAGACCGGATGAACTCTATTAAAAAGAGAGAAAGATTCCGCCCATTTGCACCGGCAGTTTTAGAAGAACATGCAAATACCTGGTTTGAAATGCCAGTGGATTCCAGCCCATACATGCAATTTGTGGCCAAGTGTCGTGATCAAGTATATCTTCCGGGTGTCTGCCATGTAGATGGTACTAGTCGTGTACAGACTGTTAACTACTCAGATAATCCTAAATTTCGGGCAATTTTAGAACTTTGGCATGAAAAAACCGGATGTCCTATACTAATGAACACCAGTTTGAACATAAAAGGCGAACCGTTGGTAAACACTTGGCAAGATGCCCAAAGATTTCAAGCCAAACACAAAATAAAGGTATTTTAAATATTCGGTTTCTGCTGTAAAATAGTGTAAATAACACTACTACAGAAGGATCGTTTATGCCCGTGAGCCTACATAAATTCGATTGGTCAATGCTAGATAAAAATAGCATCATTGAATTCGTGTCCTTGATTGCTCCAAAAATAACCAATCAAGAAATGACCATTGCCAAATTCCACAGAATTTTGGCCAGCCATCTTAAAACGCAATATCCTATCAAAGTTACCAAAACTTCTAGCACCAAAGTTGATTTTGGGTGGGTGTACATTGGCGGAACTTACTATAGCGATGACGACAAGCTCAAAAAAACTGCCATAGAGATTGTGCTGTCTTACAACCCGTTTGAAGAAAAAATAAAAATGTCAACCCGTAGATTCAAAAGAATGTGTGCGGGTATCGCAGATACACTGTTGCATGAAATAATGCACATGAGACAATATAGGCGCAGGAAATTTAAATATTTGCCGGATTATGCCAGTACTGCCGAAAAACAAGAACAAAGAGAAGAGCAAAGTTATTTGGGAAATTCAGATGAGATCGATGCATATAGTTTTAACATAGCATGTGAACTAATGGGTAAATTCCAAAATGATCGACAACAGGTTGTAAACTATTTGAATGAAGACCAAAGAGGACTGCGCCGTAGACATAACAGTTGGCGCATGTATCTAAAAGCATTTGATTTTGATCACAAGCATCGAATCATTAAACGTGTTAAGAAAAAGGTGGTTAGATATTTGCCTAATGCAGAACTTGGCAAACCTTATAGAAATAAAGAGTGGTTTATTCGTTGACAAAAAATCATATTCATGCTATATTAAAGTATGAATATCACTGCACATCAAAGTCAAATTCGCACACTTAAACCAGGCGACCCTAATTTTGTAATCACCGACGGAGTAGTTCAGGCTAACCGAGCAGGATTGGAAATTAGTCAAAGGTGCCCGGAAAATTACAAAGATCTCATTCTAGAATGTATTCGTCACGGTTGGCTTAAACCTGTGGCCAATATTACGGAACGTGAACTTATTTTTATGGGTCTTACTAAATGACCTTAAATATGTCCATGCCAGGCACTATCGGTGGTGCCAAAATACTTTTCAAAACAACCATGAAATCAGCCCTTCCTAAGATTGGAATTGTCGGACTAGGGTTTGTAGGCAGTGCCATTCAACACACCTTCGATTTTGAAGCCAAATTAATTTTAGTAGATAACAATCCGGCTCGCGGAGTTCACCAGTTCTCTGAGCTAAGTGATTGTGCTGGAATTTTTATCTGTGTACCTAGTCCGCAAGGTGAAGATGGAGTATGTGACACTAGTATTTTAGAAGATGTATTGGCCAAGCTAAAGTCTATGAATTATCAAGGTGTTATTATCAGTAAATGCACAGCACCGCCAAATGTTTATACTCAACTAAATGAAGAATTTCCTAACCTAGTTCATGCTCCTGAATTTTTAACCGCGGCCAATGCTGTTAGAGATTATGCTAACGGTACATTTGCCATCATAGGAGGCAAAATTGAAGCATATAGAAATGAAGCTGAACGATTAATTCGATTAAGCCAAAAAGAATTAACAACAGTACATCATTGTTCCATTGGAGAAGCCAGTCTTGCCAAATACGCTATTAATAGTTTTTTGGCCACTAAAGTTATTTTTATGAATGAACTTTATCAGATGGCCCAAGCAATGAATTTAAATTATGATGACATTGCCCACATGGTAACAAGCGATAAACGAATCGGAAGCAGTCATATGCAAGTTCCAGGACCAGACGGGTCATTTGGATTCGGCGGTGCATGTTTCCCTAAAGATACTAGTGCATTGTTAAAAATTGCCGAGTCACTAAATTTAACACCTATGGTATTAGATGCGGCTGTCCGGAAAAACACCTTCCTCAGGTTGACAGAGTCTAAATAACAATGTATTATAAAAATCATGTCATCCTCGACACAAACTCGGAGAATAATAATTGAAACCAGAATTTAAACCACACCCTGTAATAGAAGCCGGTGTTAAACCAGAATTTAAACAAGACGAATTTCAGCCGCTAGGCAAAGAAGTTTACATCAAAAAAGAAACAGCATTAGATGCCATGGCAGGTGACGGTGGTTACCAAGAAGGCAAATACATAGGAGATTATCTTCGATTCAAGATGAAGCGTGAAGGTAAACGCTTTTGGGCCGGTGATAACATTAGCGACTATGTTAGCGAAGAAGATAAAGAACGTCTAATCAACGAAGCAACAGAAGCATTTGAACTAGTATTGGATCGATTGCTTATTGATCGTGAAAACGATCCAAACAGTAAAGGCACAGCCCGTAGGCTTGCCAAGATGTATTTTAATGAAATAATGGCAGGTAGATATGATCCAGCACCAGATGCAACAGCTTTTCCGAATGATAGCAAAGACCGTTATGAAGGTATGTTGGTCGTGCGTAGCGAGCTTCGTTCTATATGTAGTCATCATCACCAACCCGTTTCTGGTGTTGCCTATATTGGTATTATTGCCGCTAATAAACTTATTGGCCTATCAAAGTATACACGGATCGCCCAGTGGTGTGCCCGACGTGGTACTCTCCAGGAGGAACTTTGTAATGATATCGCTAGGGAAATATCCCGAGCAACAGACTCCGAAAATGTAGCTGTATATGTACAGGCAGTTCATGGATGCTGTGAGAATCGCGGCATCATGGCACATAGTAGTTTAACGCAGACCACAGTACTCAAAGGTGCGTTTAATACAGATGGCAACACTAAAAAAGAATTCTTCGATAACATCAAACTCCAACAAGAGTTTGCACCCAGGTAATTGGACAAATTAATCATTGCTCAATTATCAATACTCTACTATAATAAACACTAAAGGATAATATGAAAAATAAGGGTAAACTAAACATTCCGAGCCGCCAGGCAATGGCCTCTCGTCCGCAACCAGCACCAGCCGCACAACAAATTCGGCCCGGAGGTACTGCACCGTCAGTAATGATTGCGGTTCCGGCCATGGAAATGGTCAATGCAGAATTTGCACAACACTTGGCAATGGCCGCGGCCAATATGGTTGCCAATGGCATTAAAATTAATTGTGCATTTAACATTGGTTCAGTTATTACCATTGCTCGTCGCAATCTAGTTGATATTTTCCTAAAGAGTGATTTTACTCATATCTTCTGGGTAGATAGTGACATGAAATTTCCAATTGATGCTCCTCTTCGATTGTTGGCACGTAATAAGGAAATTGTTGGTGCTAATTATCGTCGTCGCCGCTTTCCTAATCCAAACTTTACTGGCATGAGTGGTAGTGCCGGTGCTTTCCAAGAGTTCCAAACCACAGATAACAGTCCAGCTATGGAACTGATTGATGTATTACCACACGGTTTGGTCATGTGCAAACGAGAAGTCTACGAAAAGATTCCGCAACCGCATTACCTACAAGAATATGTTCCACATCTAAACTTAGAAATTGGGGAGGACATATTTTTCTGCCAGCAAGCACAGAAGGCAGGATATCAAATTTGGTGTGACCAAGAGCTAAGTCGCGAGACTGCGCACATTGGTATCTTCCATTTTAATTATAATTTATCTGTGCCAAAATGAAAAAGGTGATCCTATGTTGTTTGAAAGTATAGAAATTCGCAAAGTTCGTAACGGTGTTATTGTTACTCTACGAAGCGAAGCTGATGAAGATCAAGAATATGTCTACGATACAGATCGTAAGGCCATTAAGTTCGTTAAAGATCTTCTAGACACAAAAAATAAAGAACAAGTTTCGGCTTGAGAGTTAAATGAATATTAAAAAATCTTACAACGTAGGGGATCCAGCATGGGTCTACGGTATTTCTCGAACTAATAATAAACTTACCAAAGGTCGTGTGTTACATATTTTTAATTTAACACATGCGGGGTACAGTAACGAAAAATACTATTTGGTTGAAATACCTTGTGAAATTGATCCATTGTTAGAAGTTAGAACTTGGCAAAGTATGAGTCAAGATAGCCGAGGGCCAGTTGGAGCATTTAGAGAACAGGTAGCACAGGCAGATATTGAACCTGTTAATAAAAAACTATCTCAGATGGGACTAACTGTTGACGATGAATGGTTTGAGGGTGACGGGCACGATGACATGGACACTACACTAGAAGAGTTTGATGATTATGCACTAGATGAAAATGATCCAACTCCCGAGCAAATACATGCGGCCATAGAAAGGGCCAAACAAACATCTACTCACCAACCACTTAACCTTAAAGAAAATAAACCAAAACGTCGAAATTATCCACGGAAAAAGAAAGTGTGAGCGCATTTGACGAATTAGACAAGGTGATTAAAGAGTGGGCGAAGATGACCAATTCAACCATTAAACCCACATTGCATCGGAGAGCTAATGGACCAAACTATTGGTACCGACTGCAACTGGTAGAAGATTGGGGAACAGTTGATGATGCGGGTTCTCCTATGCCAAGTGGTTCTCTAGACAAATGTGTTAAATGGGTAGAAGAAAAATTAAAGGACTGGCCCAACTGCAATCGCATGGCGTGGGACATGTGGGATTTTAAATCTCGCCGAGAAGCTGAAAAATTTATTACACTATTTCATTTATCATGGGATCAGTAAGATATCAGGTTGTTGAGGAAAACGGCAAAGAAATTGTTGAAGAAATTCACAAGGTAGTATTTCACAAGATCCGAATGAGTGATGTTGAGGACCCGGACCTGTTTGTAGCGCAACCTATACACGAATGGCAACAGACTGAAGCAGGAAAGTTTGTCATGTCAAATTCAATTAATGGTACTCCGGAGTGGCATCGACATGTAGATCATCTTACATACGGGCACATATATTTGATCATTGCCGAAATGGAAATGAAAAAACTAAGTGAATACTATCTTCGATGGGGACACCCAAGTTAGGTGATCAATGAATCTTGTTTGTTTTTCAAACTACACTGCCGGCGGTCTTGTATGCGATTTACTCAATAACAAAGCTAATATTGTAATAAAAGATCAAATAGTCGATAATAGAGAACATAATGTTTTTAAAATTGGCGATAATTCTCATGTCTATAGAGAGTTTGACGAAGATCGATGGTTGGCTCAAAAAACCAAATTAGAAAATAAATGGATCAAGAACATTCTCGATCGAGATGATATTTGGGTAGGCTCGCACTGCCATCCTAGCTGTATTCCAAAAAAATATCTTGCAGATTTTGATCAAGTTATTTCTATTACTACCCAAACAGTAAAAAGTAAGTTCTATAGATTTTTACGGGCGTGGCAATCGCGTGGATTATTTTATCCAGAACATCCTGCTGAACATTATGTCCAAATTGTCGTAGAAGACTTTGAATCTTTTGAAAACTGTGTTAATATAGAGTTTGCAGATATTGTTGAAGGTAGGTTTGTAAAAGATTACAACCTTAGCCAAGAGAATTTTGATTATTGGAAATCATTTAATCAAATCTTGTACACAGCAGTAGATCAAGAACTTGTGGAAATTTTTCATTCAATCATAAAGGAAGATCATGGAAATTACTAGACACGAAGATACATGCATTGTTCAACAGGTGGGAAATAGTGGCAAGAACGCCTCAGCGGAGATACTTGAATTTAAAGAAAAAGACAAATTAATAGTGGTCTTGAATAAAAGCGTGAAGTTGCCTATGAAATGGAATGGTAGACTTTACGAGGGAAGAATGGCCGGTATGGATTTTGTTACTACCGGCCCAAAAGTAACACGTACATCAACAGGGAGATAAAAATGGCATTACTTGCAGTAGGTGATCGAGTAGAAAAGGTTAGCGGCTATAAATGGCCCGGAGTTGTTGTGTCAGTATTTGATACACTAGCCGGAGAGCGTAGAGTAGTAGTAGAATGTACTGTACCTGAGATTGCAGGTGCATTGCATATCTATAACGAAAAACAATTGAAGATTGCAGAATAATATGTTCAACCCATTACGAGACGACCTAATGGTACAACAACAGATCGACGGACCTTGGCAACATATGGTCGGAGTGATCATGCTTAATCAAACTGGCCGTAAGCCAGTTAAGATGGTCCTACCAGAATTCCTTTATTGGTTTCCTACTCCGTATGCCTTGCTCAAGTCGAACGAGGAGTTCGTTAAAAGTATTATTGAACCATTAGGTATGATGAACGTTCGTTATAAACGTCTAGTAAAAATGAGTCAAGACTTTTTGACTTGGGATGGAGATGATGCTACAATGTTATATGGGATCGGAAAATATGGTAGCGACAGTTACGAGATATTTTTCAAACACAACTATTCAGTGACTCCCACTGACAAAGAATTAAAAAGATATTTACAAGAGGAAGTATATGACAAACCCATTTCGTGATCAAGAAAAATTTATGCGGGCCTGTGACCAGTCGGTTGAAGGTTTTAATCAACCTCAATTTAAACTGTACCTTGGATTAATTGAAGAAGAATATAAAGAGCTTAAAGAAGCTATTAACAATCACGATCAATTAGAAACATTAGATGCGTTAATTGATATTCTTGTTGTAACTGTCGGTGCTATCCATAGTGCAGGGTATGATGCCGAAGGTGCATGGAAAGAAGTTATGCAGACTAATTTTGCCAAAATTGATCGAGATACCGGAAAAGTGCGTAAGCGTGAAGATGGTAAAGTCCTGAAACCTCTAGGATGGACGCCTCCAAACTTGACCCCGTTTTTAAATAAATAGCATATGTCATCAATTAACAGTGTTACAGCATACAATGCAAAATTGTATAGACGGTCTGAGATCAGACATGCAGAACAACGACATACTGATCGCATTCAAGAAGAAAAACGCATTAAACATCGTCACGAAGTAGACGAGCAAAAAAGAATTGAAATGAACAGGCTTCTGAATCGTCCTGGTCAAAATATAGATAAATTAGCCTAAAGGAGAAAATTATGTTTGAAACAACTTATGAAAATGCAGTATCATATCGGTCTGCTAGTGAAATTAATTCAGCAATGGGTCGTGTCTACGGACATATGAGTCTTGCTGTTATTGTATCAATGATGGTCAGCTACTTTGTGGGCACCAGTCCAGAGTTATTGGCATTCTTTTTTACAGGTTGGGTAAAATGGCTCGTGATCCTTTCGCCACTTGCCGCAATCTTTGGTGTTAGTATGGTGTTGGCCAACAATCCAAGTAAGAGTATAGCACAGTTATGCTTACATGGTTTTGCGGCCTTGATGGGACTGAGCTTTGCTATGATTTTTGCTGTGTTTACTATGGGTAGTATTGTGTCAGCCTTTATGGGTGCGGCTATATTGTTTGGTGTAATGAGTGTGTATGGCTACTTTACCAAACAGAGTCTAGATAGTCTTGGTAAGTTTATGTTTGTTGGTTTGATTGCTATTTTTATAGCCAGTATTGTTAATATCTTTCTTCAGAGCGGTCCAGTAGCTATGGTAATCTCTGCATTAGCCATCATCATCTTCCTAGGGCTCACTGCCTACGATACACAAAAGATTCGTGAGGAACTAAGTGTAGATACCAGCCCAGCCGCCGAAGTTAGTGGAGCACTAACTCTGTATATGGACTTTATCAACTTGTTTATTAATCTGTTACAACTTTTTGGAGATCGTAAATGATGCGTGAATTTATCAATATTGTGGAAGGTATCACCGATGCTTGGTTTAAAGACGGATCATTTGAAGCCTTTAAAATTCCCGATAAACGTGAACCTTTTGAGGTAGCCACAGACGACGGTGTGATCGATACACTTGAAAACCCTGTACCTTATAAAAAGGGTGATTATATTATGACTGGACCAGACGGTGAACAATATCCTATCGGTCCAGAAACATTTAATAAACTTAAAAGTGACAACGGTGACGGAACTGCTAGCCCGAAGAAGATTATAAAACTTTGTAAGCCAGCAGATCATAACGGTGAAGTTACGTTACAATATAACGGAGCCAAGTTGGCATATAACAAAGGTGTAGACATTATTGTCCGCCACGGTGAAAACGACTACGGTGTAGTTAAAAAAGATATCTTTGCAAAAACTTACGAGAAACTATAATGGCACAACATTCAAATTACTGGTCATGCAGTCCTTTCGCAGATTGGCTTCGTGGCACTAAAAAGCTAGATGCAGGCACTGCCGAAGAGTGGGACGAGTGGACTACCCGTGCCCAAATGAAGCATAACTTTCGCTACTGGTTAGCGGAGGAAGCCCTCGGCCACATTCAAGATTTCGTCACTTGGCCTGTAAGGAAAATATATGATATCAAATACTACATTAACAACCGTTGGGTTACTCGTACTCATGGTCTTACCGCTCATCCCCGGGATATTAAACCGGGTCAATGGTGCGACGTGGGTAACCGCTTTCTGCCTTGCTTATTCAATGAGTTGGTTGATTTTGTTGAAGTAGAACAAGCATGGAGTCACATTGCCTGGGATGAAGAAGCACGTAAGAAATACAAATCTCCATTCTGGGCCAGTGGGTGGTGGCGTTGGCGTACATGGCGTTGTCCACAAGCAGGCCTTGATCATCTTGATTGGGCAATGACTTTGACTATGAGTTCCGACTGGGGTGTAGAGGAAAGTGATCCTAACTACGGTAAGCCAACTGGACAAGCTATCCGTGCTCGAGAGATCAAAGAACTGTATACTTGGTGGACCACTGTCTACCCAAATCGTCCTGATCCATATGATGCCAGTGGTTGGACAGAGTACTGTGAAGCAAGTCGTATTGCCAATGGCGGCAAGCTAAGTTTCAGCGGCGATAAGAGTCCCGAACTTAAAGAAATGAGTGACAAATCACACCAGCTACTACAAGAAATCGAAGCCGCCTACGAAGCAGAAGACGAAGCAATGATGATCCGTCTTATCAAAGCTCGTGATAGCTTATGGACCTAATTTATAATTGCAGTTGTGATATTAAGAGATTGTACTCAAAAGAGTACGATGCTTACTATTGTGCAGAGTGTAATAAATGGTCAGAGTCCAAATGTGACGACCCAACTTGTGAATTTTGTATTAACCGTCCCCTAACTCCAAATGAAAAAAATGACTGAAGAAAAGAAACTTAAAATCGAGTTTGCTCCCGGATGCTTTGATAATTTTGAAGGTTCTCAAGAAGAACTAGACGGGTTGATTAAAGAAATCACTCGTATGATCAAATCCGGTGAACTACAAGAAAATTCTCGATTGATTAACTTCGATGACCCCACTGAAGAAGACCTCGAAGCTATCGAACATCTGTCACAGGCCGGTATTTCAAAAGAAAGAAAAATTCAATGAAAGCACAACTGCCAGCAGAAGGAATTTTTAAACATAACGAATGGGGTGACGCTGTCATGTACGGGGTTCCTTGCGAATGTTCAGACCCCACACATCAACACAATGTTTGGGTAGAAGCAGACGAAACTGGTGTTATTGTAACTACATATACTCAACAAAAATCCAAATGGTGGGAACTTAATCGTTTCAAAATTATTTGGACCCTGCTGACCAAAGGTTATGTAGAATATGAAGCCAGTTTAATTATGTCAGAACAACAGGCTCTTAACTATTCCGAAACACTAAAAAAGGCAATCGCCGATGTCAAACAATTCAAAGAAGCCAGAAGTAGCATCAAGTCCTGAACGTCATACCTTCCAAAAGGAAGGTGCAATCAAACGGGCAAAAGAAGCAGGTGAAGAGCTCAATCAAGATTATATTGACATGTGGGAACAGATCAAGATCGATGAAGCTAACAAGATTCACGATCCTGTTTGGCAAAAAGATAATATGGAGTATGATCTCCGTAGCACTAAATGGATCTGCGATAAGGTAAAGGCTAGTGATAACTATGCTCAAAACTTGTATGCGGCCATGTGTAACATGCAGTTTATCAAATTGGATGTTATGCCTATCCTCAAGGATCAACGTTGGAGTGCCAGCTGGCGTCATAGCGGTGGTATCATTGCCGACATGCAAGAAAAGGGCGACTACATTGATTGGTACTGTAGTGGCATTGGCAACAAAGAAAAGGGCTACGGATTAGATGGGTATGATCCTACTCCAGATCCGGTCGGTCGAGACTATGTACCAGAAGGCATAGTTACAGATGAAATTCGAGAAGATCTAAAAAAATTAGGTTGGGTTCCCGTACCTTGGGATGATGATTTTTATTGATCTACCTGGTAAGATCCGGCATTTAATACTTGTAAAAATTCTCGGGTCTTGTCAGTGATCAATCCTGTAATCTGGAATGTTACTCTTGGATGGTACCCTGCGTTGGCAGTACAGTGAGGAACATTCTGCCAATCAAATGTGGTAATATCGCCTGCCCGCCATTGGCAGTAATTATAATTTCCATATTGCCAAAATTGTCCAGGTTGCCAATCAGTTAGTTGAACAAAAACTCTTAATACTCTGCTAGGATCTTCTGGGCAGGCTTTTTCCAGTTTGTCAATATGCAGATTCCAAAGTTCACCAGTTTTTTGGATATGCATGCGATTCCATGTGTCCTCCATTCCAAACAGATCGCTCATCTTTTGAAACAGTGGAGGAACATGCCAACTTAAATGACTGATTTGATGATCCGCGGATAATCCAGACTGCAATAAATCGTATTCTTCTTTTTGGAGTTCTTTATTACCTTTTCTAGCTTCTAAGGGTCTTACAAATTCTGCACGAGTTGCCCATGTAGCAGGCCTGGAACTTTGGATTATTTCTTCAAGTTCTGTTGCCCAATTTGGAATAAAATTGCCTAAACGGGTGACAGAATCCCATCTAGGGTCTATAATAGTTGGATCAAAATGATACTGACTTTTTTGTTTGGTTAATTCCCAATTACTTTCCATGTTAAGTTTCCCGGTAATCTGTTATTTATATTGGACATTTTGGTAAAACCGGTCTCTTGACACAGGGCCTAGATCCCTGTATAATATAACTATTGTAAGGCACTAAAGGAGCACTATTCATGGCAACAGCTACTAAACGTATTACTGGTCAAAGCATTCGAGAAAACTCTAAACGAGATCACAGTCCCAAGTGGGATGGTGCAGATTCTTGGTCCGCTGACCAATTTTCTCAACACTTCCGTAACGCTATGCGTTATTACAATATGGAAACCACGGCCAAAGATCTTAAACCCAAGGTAATTGATTGGATGGGTCGTGCTGGCTACAGCCGAGATGCTATTCAAAGTTTTAAGAAAACTAAAGATTGGCGTTGCAATACAACCATGGGCGCCGTTGCTAGTTGTTTGATCAAAGGCATGCCCGAAGTTCGTACAGATTTCAATGGTGGCAAAAACACTGCCGATTGGTTGCGTAAAGAAATCGCCAAGGTTATCGAAGATGGCCGGTTTGACATTGAAGTAGTACCAGAAGTCAAGCCAGTGGTTGCACAAGCACCGGTGGTTACTATCCAAGATCGTCTGCGCGAAACTGCCGGAGATATGGGCGAAGAACTCGACTATGCTATTGACAGCTGGATCACAGACCCAGATGCATTTGACCCAAAGGCATTTAAGATCATTAATCTGCTCAAAGGCAAGGGTGCCAAGGCCGCTCATGCTCGTATTATTAAACAATACTTCCAAAGCGGCCTTGATGAACTTCATGAGCTTGCCAGCGGTAATGCTGATGAACAACTCCGCGAGGGTTACAAACATGTCAGCCGCAAAAATGTTAAAAAATTGATCGACTTCTATGAAGCTATTGCGGCGGCTTGTGAGCAGATTGCGGCTGAACAGAAAGTACTTAAGAAACCTCGTGCTAAGAAAGTTAAGCCAGCAGAAGACTTGGTTAAGAAAATGAAGTTCATGTTGAGCGACGCCAAGCTCGGTATTACTTCAGTGCCGCCAGCAGGTATTATTGGTGCTCAACTGGCAGTTGTTTATAATACCAAGACTCGTAAGATTGGTATGTACACTGCCAAAACTTCAAACGGTTTAAGCGTCAAAGGTACCAGCATTACAGAATTTACTGATAAGAGTTTCCAAAAGACTCTGCGTAAACCTGCAGAACAACTCAAAGAGTTTAAAGAGCAGAATACACAGCGGCGAATTGAAACTTGGTTTGTTAAAAACATTAAGACTACAGAAACTCTGTGCAATGGACGCATGAGTGAGGACATTGTTATCTTGAAGGTATTTAAGTGAAAAAAATCTTTGATATTGTTGTAACTGTGTTGGCTGTTATAGGTTTGTTATTCCTTATAGGGCTAATGCAGGAAGATGATGAAAGTGCCATCGAAGTAGATTGTGAGGCTGTGCAGACAGATCAAAACATTAGGCCGGAGATTAAAAGTATTTGTCGAGAACTATTGACAGATAAGGTTACTATCTAGTATAATATATATTTAAAGGAGTGTTGAAATGATCACTATGAAAGAATGGATGGAGTTGGTTGACTATAAAATCACTGAAGGCAGTGATTATGGGTGGAGTTGCTACGGCGACAATGCCTACTGCTTAGACAGTTGGAACGGTGTCCACGGCAAAGGCGGATACAGTTTTAGTATTGTGTTCAGTACTAAGACACAAAAGGTCTATGAAGTCAGTGTATGCGATTATACCAACGACCGTGCATATCGCATGATTGCTGAGGACAAACAAAAGAAGCATGCCAAAGAAGCCAAAGAACTCGGAGTCAACTTGAATCAAGCATGGGATGATGTAGACTATATAGATTTAGAAGTCGACGATGACTTTATTCAAAAGTGCCTGGCTATCAAAGACGGCGAGGATTACGATACCCGAATCAGCGTTCCTTTAGATCTGCCAGACGACCTGTTATTGGAAGCCGCAATGAACGCACATCGTCAAGGCATTACTCTCAACGACTACATCAACAATGCATTGATGGAACTAGTCGATGAAGTTAAGCGTGATCCAGAAGGTGCTCGGGCTCGAGCAATGAAATTTAAAGAAAATAAAGTAGAATATAGTTTCGGCGACGAAGTATCGGAAGAAGAATGAAAAGAGAACTAGACGAATACCTGTGTAAGGTATATCCAAAGATGATGGTCAATCGTAATCTACCTATGACCGAAACCTGCATGTGTTGGGGTTTTGAATGCGGAGACGGTTGGTTTAATATTCTAAATCAACTCATGGGCAATATCCAACATCATATCGATTGGAAGAATCGAGACGGCGAAGTTGTTCCTCAGGTGACACTGGATCAAGTTAAAGAAAAGTTCGGTACACTGCGTTTTTACTACACAGGTGGCGATGACTACATTAGCGGCTTAGTTACTATGGCAGAATCGATGTCAGGTGTGACTTGTGAAGGTTGTGGTAATCCAGCTGAAACCCACGGCGGTGGATGGGTGCGTACTATTTGCACACCTTGCGAAGAACAACGAGAAGCGACTCGAGCTCAAGAATTAGCCGAATATCATAAAATGAACGAACCAACACATGACACTCCCTGATGAACGTTATCGTGCAGTAATAAAGACTCAGGAGTTTTTAGTAGAGATACTTAATACTCCTCGAGTCCCAAAAGCAATCAAGGATCAGGCTCGTTGGTGCCTGCGACATTATCCCAGTGCGTGGGATATGAAAGTAGCCGCTGAGAACTGCCCATCAATATTTCAAGAACGTATGGAACCACTTTATCGTATGGTTAAACAGTATGATATGGAGAAAAAAGATGTTTGATTGGTTTAAGAAACCTGATTACTCTAATGTGGTTAAATTCCCAGAGACTAGAGCAATTCCTATCGTGCCCCCAAAAGAGTCAAATGCTCCAGAGACTATATACAGTGTTGGTGTTACTGCTGAAGGGATGCATATGACTTTAAAAGTAGGGTATAGTACCCTCACTATGACCAAAGCAGGTGTTCAAAATCTTATCGAACAGTTAGCAGTATTCCGTGACCAACTTAGGGAAGAAGAATGAAAATTGGATTAAGCTATAGCCGTTGTATTCTTGATATTGTCGAAGGTCGAGTAGATATTAGCGATGTGTTGGTGATTATTGCCCGCACAGATTTTGATCCTACTATCGATGATGAGTGGGCGGGCATTTGGGAAGGTTATTGTTATGGCGGATTGAGTAATCCCGAATGGAGCAATTATGACTTTAACAGTCCAGAGGACCAAGCCAAGTTCCGCAATGTTAGCACCGAACTATGGGAGCAGGGTAAAATACATCAGCCTCGCAAGTTCGGAGCACATCCTCGCCGGTTGCCTTACTATTGGTTAGAAGCAGGGCTTCAGTCAGAAGATATCGAAAGTAACATCACAGTAAAGAAAGCCTGGGAACAGTTTCAAATTCTTGCAGGTCTTGCAAATACAAAAACAATAAAGGATGAGTTTTAATATGTTAGTACCAATGGTGGTCGAAAAGACCGGTCAAGGCGAACGTGCCTTTGATATTTTTAGTCGATTGCTTAATGAGCGTATTGTGTTCCTTAATGGACCAGTTGATGATCACAGTAGCAATTTAATTGTGGCACAGATCTTACATTTAGAGAGTGCCGATAGTGAGAAGGATATCCACTTTTACATCAACAGTCCAGGCGGTGTCATTACCAGCGGCATGGCCATCTATGATGTCATGCAGTTTGTTAAACCCAATGTCTGTACCTATGTGTTAGGCCAGGCATGTAGCATGGGTAGTTTTTTGGCTCAGGCAGGACATCCCGGCAAACGATTTATGCTACCGCATGCTCGACATATGATTCATCAGCCAAGTGGTGGCGCCCGTGGCATGCAAAGTGACATTGAGATCCAATACAAAGAAATTACTCAGATGAAAACAATGTTAACCAAACTATATGTTGAACACAACACTGCCGGTAAATCTTACGCCGATTTTGAACGTGACATGGACCGTGACACCTTTATGTCAGCCGAAGAAGCACTGGCCTATGGCTTATGTGATAAGATAATTGAAAAACGTTGATTAACTATGAGTAAAATACTTCCTTGGGCAGTTGTAAATACTCTACTCAAGGGAGAATCATTATGGCAAATTTTATTATTGTATCTTTATTAATAGGCGGATTTATTGGATGGGCGTTATTTGCCCTTACAGTTTATAAATTTATGTCAGCAAGGCAAAATGAAATAGAAATTCTTGACCACATCACAGATGAAATAAAAATCATCAAAGAAGAAATAAAACAACTAAAATAATTGTTCATAAATATTGACATATAGCAAACATATCTATATAATTTCATTAGCGGCCTTTTACGACTTTCACCCCGCTTTATAAATTCTGCATGTCGTCAAACTTGCTACTTTAAATAAAGGAGACTAGAGATGGCAAAATTTTTCTCAACAAAACACTACGGACATAACATTGGTCTGTCAGCGGTATTCCGTCAACCTAATGCAGATCACAGTCATTGTCACCTGCTACATGGCTACAGTCTAGCGTTCACATTCACATTCGGCTGTGATACCCTAGACAACAAGAACTGGGCAGTGGACTTTGGCGGGCTTAAACCTCTCAAAGCCTGGTTGGAAGATCACTTTGATCACAAGTTGGCATTGGATCGACAAGATCCATATTTAAGCAAATTTGTGGAATTAGAAGAATTGGGGTTGGCTGAAATTCGATATTTTGATGGTGTAGGTGCAGAGAAGTTTGCTGAACATGCTTTTAACTTTGCCGACGCACTAATACGTGAGAAGACTAGCGGTCGTTGTTATTGTGTCAGAGTTGAGTGTGCGGAACATGGCGCTAATTCAGCGATTTACGAGGCACAATGAACAGTATCGAGAGAGTATGGGCGCGAGCAACTGGACATCTTATGGGGAACACGGACGACGATCGTCCGGATGTTCCTATTCTTACTTTACGAGAAGCTAGGGTAGCATTATTTTTTAAAACCTTTTGGGTTATAATTCACGTAGTGACCTGCTTCTTTATTATAGCAAATACAATAAGGCATTGGTGATCAAATGACAGATAAAGAATGGTTAGAAAAAATAAGTATAGCATATAGGGCTTATCAAACGCAGGTAAGTCCTAGTTTGCCAGTTGAAAATTTTATCAGCTGGTTATATAAACAATATGGCATTATACAGCCAGCAAAGGTAGATAAATGAAAAAAATTTTAGTAACAGGCGGAGCAGGTTTCTTAGGCAGTCATCTCTGCGAACGGTTAGTCAAAGAAGGACATCATGTTCTTTGTGTAGACAATTATTTTACAGGCAGTAAAAATAATATTGCACACTTGTTAGATAACAAGAACTTTGAAGTTATCCGACAAGATATCTGCCTGCCTCTGTATGTAGAAGTAGATGAAATCTACAATCTTGCTTGTCCAGCGAGTCCATTTTATTATCAATGGGATCCAATCCAGACGATGAAAACCAGTGTAATTGGTTCTTACAATATGTTGGGACTGGCCAAACGTACTGGTGCTAAAATCTTACAGGCGTCAACCAGTGAGTGCTACGGTGATCCCACAGTTCATCCTCAACCTGAGGAATATTGGGGCAATGTAAATCCAATTGGTATACGCAGTTGCTACGACGAAGGCAAACGAGCCGCGGAAACCTTGTTCATGGACTACTATCGCACACACGATGTTAAGGCCAAAATTGTGCGTATTTTTAACACATATGGTCCTAGAATGGCACAGAATGACGGCAGAGTTGTTAGTAATTTTGTGGTACAGGCATTGCAAGGTCGCGACATTACTATCTACGGAGACGGTATGCAAACTCGCAGTTTCTGCTATGTTGATGATCTGTTAGATGCTATACAAGCCATGATGAATCATCCAGACGACTCTTTTATTGGGCCAGTTAACATCGGTAATCCTGGGGAGTTTACCATGTGGGAATTAGCACATAAGGTCATTGAATTAACCGGAAGTAAGAGCCAAATATTACAACAAACTTTACCTCAGGATGATCCAAAACAGCGCAGGCCGGATATCACTCGAGCAAAAGCCATGCTCAATTGGGAGCCTACTATTAACCTAGAGCAAGGGTTAATTAAAACTATTGATTATTTTCGAAGCCATCTATAATGGAAGATTTTATTAGAATATGGCCTGGTAAAGTCTCTTCCGAGGATTGCCAAGAAACTATTGATACTATTGAATCAGTTATCGTTAATCCGGATCTTAAAGATCATGTCATTAATAATAACACACAGTTTTCTAATGGTGGATTAGGGAGAGCCGATATTGCTGTATTCTTACAAAATCCTGTGTTTAATAAAGCAGATCTCTGTAGCAAATATTTGTACTATCTACATGATTGCCTAACCGAATATATTGCAGAATTTAGTCAATTAAAAGATTTAAACATGACTAACAACTGCGAAATGAAATTGCAGAAAACTCCGCCACGCGGTGGATTTCATATTTGGCATTACGAAAACGGCGGAATAAATTATCATTCAAGAGAACTAACTTGGATGATCTATTTGAATGACATGCCCGAAGGTGAAGCTGAAACTGAGTTTTTATTCCAGCATCGAAAAGTTCGGCCTACCAGAGGTACTGTGGTCATTTGGCCTGCAGGCATGACCCATGTGCATCGAGGCAATACAGTTTACACACAGCCAAAATATATACTGACTGGATGGTATAATAAGATTTGACTTAACCTGCAAACAGTGTATAATAATAACATGACACACGGAATTATAGCGCAAGAAATGTTTATCATTAACACCCCACTGCCTGAACCGGTATTGACTGTATCGGCACCTCCAGAAAGTAATATTACACTTGTCGGTGGGCAAATAGAAATGCTTAAAATTACCGAAGATGGATTTTATGTTCGAGGAGTAAAAGTCAAGGCGGACGAAGAAGAAGCGGCCGCCGTCTATAAGGCTTTTAAAGAATTTTTAGTTTATCACGCACTTACAAGGAATTAACTATGACACAGTGGACTATTACCGTTGAAGAAGATCCGGAGACCGGAGATCTTATTTTACCTTTACCACCAGAGCTGTTGGAAATGCAAGGATGGAAAGAAGGCGATGTGTTAAAATGGACAGATAATAAAGATGGATCGTGGTCCATGGAGAAAGAATAATGAAAACTTTTATACAAGTAGGTGCCGGTGCCGGTGACAGAGATCCCAGTGCTAATTTTATAGATGGATTTACTCGCATGGTTAAGGCGTTAGATCCTACTACAATTGGTAGGGTTATTTTAGTAGAACCAAATCCTATTAACATTCCATTTTTAAAAGAATGTTGGAAAGATTATCCTCAAGCAGAAATTTACGACATCGGTATAATTCCTAGCTACTACACAGATAAAACAGTTACCTTTTATTATTCCAAAGGTGACGGTCCTCACTATCAATGTACCAGCGTTAATAGAAATCATACAGGAAGAGATGATCTTGTAGAATTTCAAGCACCTTGTGAAACATTAACCAATTTCCTCAATAAAACTGTTGGCAATTCACATGTAGATGTGTTAGCATTAGATATTGAAGGTGTCGATGGCGACGTTATTCTTGACACAGATTGGAGTCTATTTGATATTGATCAACTTAGTTTTGAATACACCAACCTTCACGGACAGACTGAACCAGTAAAGCAACACTTGGAAAAATATAATTTTGAATTTGCGGGTCGCGGTCTAGACCGAGATGGTCTAGATTGGATGTATCAAAAAAAAGTATCACATGATTAAAAGAATTGGATTTGCCTGTAAGTGGATTGATCACGCAGAGCAGGTGGACGGAATTAAACCCACCGACGATGCTAAGGCTTTTAACACAGGCTCTACTACCGTTGCTTGGTTAAATAGACAGAGCAAAGAAGTAGCTGAACAAAAGTTGTGGGACCTAATGGTAGGTAACATTGAAGCTACTCGCAAGCTCGTTGAAAAGGTAGGCTCACTCAATGAAAATCTTAGAATGGTACGACTCTCGAGCGATATACTCCCTGTATATACTCAGCAGGATTGGTGCGGGTTTTGGCGGCGTAGCGATGTTAGAGCCTATTGCGAAAGAGCATTTGGAGCCGTGGGAGCTTTGGCTCGCAAGAATAACGTTAGGTTGTCTATGCATCCTGGGCAGTTTACTGTGTTGGCAAGTGAGAACCCTGGCATTGTAGAACGATCAATAGAGGAATTTGAATATCATGCAGATATGGTCAGGTGGATGGGATACGGCAAGACTTTTCAAGACTTTAAAATCAATGTACACATCTCGGGTAAACAAGGTCCCCAAGGTATTATCTCTGCCCTCCAACGCCTTACCCCCGAAGCAAGAAACTGTATCACTATCGAAAATGACGAAAACTGTTGGGGAATTGACAGCAGTCTCGAACTCGAAAAACACTGCGCCCTCGTACTTGATATACACCATCACTGGATCCGTACGGGAGACTATATCCAGCCCTCCGACGATAGAGTTAAACGTGTAATTGATAGCTGGCGAGGTGTTCGCCCAACTTGTCATTATAGTGTTAGCCGTGAGGATTATCTAGTAGCCCACGATACAGCAACTAAACCTATAATGTCTACTCTATTAGAGTCGGGCTACAAAAAACAAAAACTTCGAGCCCACAGTGATTTTATGTGGAACACCGAAGTCAATGCTTGGGCCTTACAATTCTTAGATCACTTTGATATGATGATCGAAGCCAAAGGCAAGAATCTAGCCAGCTTTGCTCTATATGAGCAATCTAAACTTACAACGGTTTAGTAAACTTGACCAATGCTTGAGCAAAGGGCTGTGCAGTGTTTATCACTTCTGCCCCTGTAAACAATTCTGTAAGTTTTGTTTCTTTATAAAAACTAGAGAAACTGTTGCAAGTCTCTAAATTTAAAGAATCTTGATCAACCACAATAGTCTCATAATCAATTAGATACACAGATGTTTCATATTCAGGAATTGAATATTCAGTGTCAACTCCGTATATATTTTTTATGTATCCCAAGAACGGTGTTAAATTAATATCTGTAAAAAATGTAGTTAACAAAATTCCACCAGGTTTTAATACAGTAAAAATATCTAAAATTTCTGCACGAATTTCATCAGCATTGGCATGGGAGAATACACTGTTCAATACAACAATATCAAACTCACCAGATAAAGAATCGCGGATTGAAAGATTCTTAATTCCTGTAGGATTATAACTACGATGCCATTTGTTACAATGTACAAATTGATACTCGGGATGTATCATGCGGGCAATGTTAATAAATTTTTCATTTATATCTAAGCCTACATAATTCTCCCGAGATACAACATTGTTTGCCCAGTTAACATAATTTCCTACATTACATCCAACGTCTAACACTCTAACAGTAGCCCAATCAATTCCACATCCGTCATAGTTAAATCTTTTGAAAAGATTATATGTAACTGGAGAAATCCAGTCCTGGTCTTTAATAATAGGGTATATGCTAGTCATGGTGTTGTTGTAATGTTAGTACTATTTATTTTTTCTTAACTGTTCTTGCGGCTGGCTTTTTAGCAGTAGCTTTTGGAGCCTTGGCTTTAGCCGGGGCTTTTTCTTTAACTGCTGGTTGGGCCTTAGGAGTACGTGGCTTACGTGGTTTCTTAGCCGGAGCTTCGACTACTTCTGCCTGTACTGGAGCAACTTCAGCAACTACCGGGATTGCTTCTGCTATAGGAGCAACTTCCACTACTGGAGTTGGTTCAGCAACCACAGGAGTTGGTTCGGGGGTTTCTACTTTATATGGTACACTTGCTGTAGTTTCTTGTGGCTCTGATTTTTTTCTAAAAATCAAGAAAGCGGCCACTGCTACAACAAAAATACCTGCAATAATTAATTCCATGATAGGATTCCTTTCAAAAATTGTATCTTTATTTAACCTTCATAAATACTTACATGGAAAAAAGTTTATCTGATTTAAAACGATTGGTTATTGAAGCAGATACCAAAAAAGACAAATTGGTATTAGAGCCGCTTCCTTATGCTAGAACAGACCTAGCACCAGTAATGAGTGAAGATACTATAGATTATCATTACGGAAAATTAGCCAAAGGATATGTTGATCGGTACAATCGAGACGAGGGAGATGCTGATTTTAACCATGCAGGGGCATTTCTCCATAACATTTTTTTTCCGCAATTAAAATCTCCTAGTTCAGGAAATCAACCCCACGGCGCTAGTCTAGAATTTATAGAAAAACACTTTAAAGACGGTGTTGACGAATTAAAAAATACTGTCGAAACAACAGCCATGGCTATACAAGGCAGTGGGTGGGTATACCTTGCTCGGAACGGGCAAGTAAAAATTATAACAAATCATCAAGTAAAACAGGATATCATACTGTTAATAGATTGGTGGGAGCATGCTTGGTCTCTGGATTACCAAGCAGACAAGGCAAAATACTTAAAAAATATATGGAGGGCAATTAACTGGTCGGTGATAAACGATAGAATCAACCTTAAAAAATAATCTATCAAAAACTAATTTTGGAGTGCTAAAATGCCCAACAACATCCCAGCTAATGCTGTAGAAATAGAAGAAGAACGAGACGACGACTATTCACCAGACGATTTTGGATTTATCATAGGTCCAGATGGTGAACTAAAAAGTATGATGTATCCAGAACATTTGATGGAAGACCCTCCGGAAGAAATACAGGCTATATTAAGCATTTTTGGCATCGATCGAATAGAAGATGTAGGGAATAGAACCCTGCATTAATCAATACATATTTTTGGTAAATACCCGAGTAAAGGATTTATCAAAAATATGAGCTCACCAGTTTGGATTACCCCTGCAGGACCCTTGTTCAGTGCCTACGAAGGAAATACAGTCCGTGAATACATACGAACTACCACAGCAGATACTAGTTATACACTGATTTCTGGAGCACTTCCGCCAGGACTTAGCTTGGCGTCACCTGCACTTAATGGTATAGGATTAATTAGAGGTGTAGCAGGTAACACGTTAAATTTAAGCAAATACGAATTTGTTATTAGAGCCAGGAACAACTACGGGTTAGCAGACAGAACATTTAGCATCGACATCCTAGGACCGGATCAACCAACATGGATTACCACTACCGGTAATAATCAATACTTAAAAATCAACGGTAAAGAATATGTTTTTACAGGCGAATGGGTAGATTTTCAACTACAGGCCAACCCGACCGAAGCTCCAAGTGACGCTAAAATTCGTTACTACATTCCAGACAAGGGTGGTATATTACCTCCAGGGCTAACTCTAACTGAGTTAGGAAAAATTACCGGATTTGTTCAAGATTCTGTGTCAGTTGATGGACAAATATCGACTACTGGCGGGTATGACACAGAATCATATGACAAATATACATACGATCACTCTGCGACTACTTTTGGTAAAATACCCGGGGTTCCTAGAATTTATCAATTTATTGTAGCGGCAACTGATGGCATTTTAGAAACTAGAAAATTTTTTAAAATTGTAGTGACCAGTGTAGATATTTTAAACTACAATACAACTTCCATGCCAGTAGATATCGTATTACCCGCTATATCTGCACCTAATATCTACATGCAACCATTGCAGTGGATCAATGGCACAAGTCTTGGCACTATTCGAGCCAATAATAGTCAAGATATTCCTGTCACAGTCTATGATGCATCACCGTATTCTGGCACATTACAATACAGATTAATCAATACAGGAACCGTAGCAACAAATTTACCTTTAGGACTTACTTTAGATCCTGACAAAGGTTACCTGTCCGGGTATGTGCCGTATCAGCCAGCTTATACTAAAAATTATAACTTGACAATAGAAGCTACTAAAACTGACACAGCTACTCAGACTAAAACCACTGCCACTAATACATTTACCTTGGCCATTAAGGGAGAAGTCGAAAGTACTATTCAATGGGTAACTAATTCAAATTTAGGGCAGGTGTTTGTTGGACATGTCAGCGAGCTGGCTGTGGTAGCTAAACATATTAATTCAAATTACTCAATCAAGTATTCCTTGGCCAGCGGAACATTGCCTCCAGGATTAACATTGGGCAGTGATGGCAGTATCTATGGAAGGGTGGCATATGCAAATCCCGCATCATACACATTTACCATCAACGCCGGCGATGTATATGATCTAAGCTCAGTTAGTCGCATGTTTGTAGTTCAGACAAACGGTGAGGATTCACCGGAATATACCAGTATTAGTCTAAGACCATTTTTATCTCAGGATAAGAAAGATCAATTTAGAGAATTTATCAGCAACACTTTTACTTTTGATCCAAATTTAATCTACAGGTATTACGATTATAATTTTGGAGTACAACGAGGTATTCAATTAGTTGTTGAGTTTGGAATAGAAAAACTTACTTTAAGAGAGTATGTAAAGGCATTAAAACGTAATTTTTATAAAAAACGTTTTTACTTTGGTGACATTAAAATAGCCATAGCCAAAAATTCATTCAATCAACCATTGTACGAAGTAGTTTACCTCGATATGATTGATGATCAAGCCGGGGCTAATTCGGTAATATATGTTGATAACGACTCCTATTACCCAGGAAGCATTGAAAATATGCAAAAAAGCCTAAGAGCACTGCAATTGCCCGACGGTTCAGTTATTAGCGTTGACGATTCCTATCAACCTTTATACATGCAGACTCCACAGGCAGGAGAATATCGAATCCCGGGATATATGACAGTGGTGCCTATTTGTTATGCTTTACCTGGTCAAGGATCAAGAATCGTCAGCAGAATTAAATTGAGCGGATTTGATTTTAAACTTTTAGACTTTGAAATAGATCGAATTATCATTCAAGGTACGCAGGATAGTGCAACGACTAAATATCTATTATTACAACGACAGAACATAGGAGACGCTATTTCTTCTGATCCATATTTGGAAGAAGATATTGTTTGGACGTTCGACGATAATGTCACATTAACCAGGAAATAAACAATGACTGCTATTACCAGTTTGCCATCAGTGAGTACATTAACTAACCAGATAGTGTTGCCGGTAGTTGATGTAACTGATGCATCTAGGACCAAAAAAATGACCCTGGCGCAATTGGTTACTGCATCTAAAGGTGCCACAGGCCCTACAGGACCTCGAGGTATTGACGGATTACAAGGTCAACAAGGAGCAACTGGACCAAGCGGCGGCCCTCCGGGTCCGCAAGGCCCTACTGGCGCACAAGGCGCTGGTCCTACAGGCCCACAAGGTGTCAGAGGTCCTACAGGAAATCCAGGTGCTCCGGGCGGCCCAACAGGTCTAACAGGTGAACCTGGCGCTACTGGACCAACTGGCAGGACTGGTCCAACTGGTGCAGGTGCCACTGGGCCTACAGGATGGACTGGCCCTAGCGGATCGGGCCCACAAGGCACTAGAGGACCAACTGGACCACAAGGACCACAAGGTGTTGCAGGTAATAACGGTGTAACAGGTCCAACTGGCGCAGGTGCTACTGGTCCAACTGGGCCGGCTAATGGTCCAACGGGTCCAACAGGTGCAGGGGGAGTAGGCGCTACTGGACCAACTGGTGCAGGTGCTACTGGCCCAACAGGAGCTCAAGGTAATGTTGGTCCACAAGGATTTGGTCCAACTGGACCCTCAGGTCCTACTGGTGCGGCCAGTAGTGTAACAGGTCCGACAGGATGGACAGGCCCTAGCGTAACAGGTCCCACTGGGGCGGCCAGTAATGTAACTGGTCCAACTGGTCCCAGTGTAACTGGGCCACAAGGCTCACAAGGGAATACCGGTGCAACAGGACCAACTGGCGATCTTGGTTCTACTGGTCCAACTGGTCCCAGTGTAACTGGGCCACAAGGCTCACAAGGGAATACCGGTGCAACAGGACCAACTGGTGTACAGGGTGCAACAGGTCCAACTGGACCCAGCGTAACAGGTCCTACTGGGCCTAGCGTGACAGGACCTACTGGTGCAATTGGACCCACTGGTGCTGGCACAGCCGGGCCTACTGGACCAACCGGGCTGTCGACATTTACACAAATTAATACCGTAACTTCAAGAACCGTTGATGCTAAATTAAAAGACATATATGTCACACCAGAAGATTTTGGTGCAGTGGGGGATGGTATAGCTGACGATTATTTTGCTCTACAGTCTGCAATAAACTCAGGGCTAACTGTTCGATTAACTGAAGGTAAAATTTACAAATACAACACCGGGCTGATCTTAAGTAACACTTTTCAGCGATTTGGAGGACCTGGAGTTTTAAGACCTACAGGTAGTATTAATGGAATAACTATTACAGGTGGTTGCGCAGGTGTAGAAGTTGATTTGACTTTTAATTCTCCAAACCTAGCAGGATGTGCGCTAAGGATTGATAATGCCGATAGGGTAACAATCAAAAAATTATACGGCGTTGATATTGGTTCAAATTATACTTCAAGTTCTGTATTGTATATACAGGATTCGAATACCTGTGTCGTTGATTGGCTATGGGCGTATTGTGGCGGTAAGGGTATTACTTGGTACGGAACAGACATTTTAAGATCAGATATTCTACGTATAAATTTTGCTGTAATTGATTGTGCCAATAATCAATATGGTTTAGATTGGGACGGTAACTGCCATAGTTTAGAAATTGGATATCTAGGACTAGTAACTACCAAGGGTGCAATCATTCGTAATACCAGTGGCGGTGCCACTTACCCGGCTATTGGTAAATTTAATCACATTGAAATTGATTATGCTACTAGCTACGGCGTAGAAATTACAGCTGGATTGGATTTTGATTTTAACATTCCATACATCCAAGGTTGCGGTGCTAGTGGAATTAAAATTGGGGCGGCTATAAACAATTATAATGTCCGTATTAATGGCGGTAAAATAACAGGCAATACAGGATATGGGATTGAAAATGCAGGCGGAGTGGTATTATTAGGTGGATCTACTGACCTATCAAGCAATACTGTGGGCAAAACCACAGGCGCTGTTTGGACCACAGTAAATCGATTAAGTGTCAACGACGATGATTATTATTTAGAAATGAATGGTAGCAATCCTTTGCTGTCATTGGGTCAAAATTCTTATCTAACATTTGACAGAAGTACCTATCGATATTCTTTCTATACATCATCAACAAATGTACTAGTGATGGATAAAACATATGTACAGTCTGCGGTGCCATTATTACCCCCAACCTATACAGTATCCGGGTTACCAAATACAAATCTTGTGCTAGGTATGCGAGCCACAATAAGTGATTGCACAACCACTACATTCTATACAAATGTGTCCGGATTAGGCACTGGGTCTTATAAAGTACCTGTATATTACGACGGGTCAGCCTGGAGAATTGGATAAAATACTTTCCAATAAATACACTATTAAAAATATCCCAGAATTATGACAATAAGACCGAATATAACATCACTGCCGCAACTAACTAACCCTACAGAAGGGGAAACATTATTTGTGGTTCAGGATTCTACTGTAAACCAGTATATCACAGTACCACAGGCTAGAAGTTTACTTAACACAATAGGGCCAACTGGCCCTATTGGACCTACTGGACCGACCGGTGCTACTGGACCGACTGGACAACAAGGACCTACTGGCCCACAAGGGGTCACTGGTCCTACGGGATGGACTGGACCTACAGGTCAGCGTGGTGCTACAGGCCCACAGGGAGTTACAGGACCTACAGGATGGACTGGCCCACGAGGTGCAACTGGCCCACAAGGTGTCACTGGACCTACGGGATGGACAGGTCCTACAGGAGCCACAGGTCCTACAGGAGCTCAGGGTAATCAAGGTGTCACTGGACCCACTGGGCCTAATACTCCTGCCAACATAGCAGGCGGTGCGGCTGGAAGTATTCCTATCCAAAGTGCGCCCGATACCACTGCATTTATTCCTATCGGCACTAGCGGATATATTCTATTAAGCAATGGCAGTACTGCTACTTGGGTCAGTACTGCAACTATTTTTTCAGGTAATGCTACTCAAACACAAAAAATATATGTAACTGCTACCACCTCAACTGATGTAGTACAATATTTGACCATGGTTCCTTTTCCTAACGATTATGTTGGAGCAAAAGCCGATAGCAGTCTTTCATTCCTAGCAAATCCTGGTCTGTTAACATCTCCAAAGATTTTAGTTTCTGCAACTACTGCTAGTAACAGCACATCGACTGGTGCCCTAGTAGTTCGAGGGGGCGTAGGAGTAGGCGGAGACATTTACTTTAGTGGTAATCTTTATCAAAATGGTGTTCTGTTCCAACCTTCAGGTGCTACAGGACCACAGGGGCCAACAGGGCCACAAGGACCTACGGGGCCAACAGGGCCACAAGGACCAACTGGACCTACCGGATGGACCGGACCTACAGGACCTACAGGTTCAACTGGACCTACAGGAACTGGTTCTACAGGGCCAACTGGACCTAGTGGTGGACCTATTGGACCAACTGGACCTAGTGGTTTAGACGGGCCAACTGGACCTACAGGTGCTACAGGTGCCGGATCAACTGGGCCGACTGGACCTAGTGGTGGACCAATTGGTCCTACTGGAGTTCAAGGACCCACAGGGCCTACAGGTTGGACTGGGCCTACAGGTTGGACTGGACCTCAAGGGGTCACTGGGCCTACAGGCTGGACTGGACCGGGCAGTACTGAAATGGGACCAACCGGTGCTACTGGGCCGCAAGGTGTAACTGGCCCTACAGGACCTAGCGGCGCTACTGGCCCACAGGGAATAGGATCTACAGGTCCAACCGGATTACAGGGACCTCAAGGCGTTCAAGGACCTACAGGATGGACAGGTCCACAAGGTTCAGGTATTACAATTAAAGGACAGGTTGCTACAGCTGGTAACCTTCCTACAGTACCAACTCCAACAATTGGTGATTCATACATTGTTACAGCTGACGGACACTTATATGTCTATACGGGCACAGGACCTTACAGTGGATTTGTGGATGCAGGATCCGTAACTGGACCTACAGGGCCGCAAGGAGTAACTGGACCACAGGGCCCACAGGGCCCAACAGGTGCGGCTAGTAATGCCGTCGGGGCTACAGGACCTACGGGGTGGACTGGACCAGGAAGCACCGCAAGCGGTCCTACTGGACCGACAGGACCACAAGGTGCGGCCAGTAATGTGGCAGGACCAACCGGACCGACTGGTGCAGGTAGCAATACACTAGGACCGACAGGACCACAAGGTGCGGCCAGTAATGTGGCTGGACCAACTGGACCAACTGGAGCGGGTAGTAATGCTAGTGGCCCACAGGGACCAACTGGACCACAAGGTGCACCCAGCAATGCCCCAGGTAATCAAGGGCCAACTGGACCACAAGGACCGACTGGTGCTCCCAGCAATGCCCCAGGTAATCAAGGGCCGCAAGGACCCACCGGACCGACTGGCTCTCAAGGTAATCAGGGAGCGCAGGGACCAACTGGGCCACAAGGACCAACTGGCGCACAAGGTAATCAGGGAAATCAAGGTAATCCAAGTAACGTGGCAGGGCCGACCGGGCCGACCGGGCCGACCGGCTCTCAAGGTAATCAAGGTAATCCAGGTAATCAAGGACCTCAGGGAAATCCGGGTAACAATGGTAACAATGGTAACATAGGACCAACAGGGCCTCAAGGTGCTCAAGGTAACCCAGGTAACCAAGGTAACCAAGGTAACCCAGGTAACCCAGGTAACCAAGGTAACGAGGGACCACAAGGACCACAAGGTCCAAGTTGGAATACTGACCAAAATGCTCAGTTAAATCAAGGCGGTACTCCTACGTTTAGTAACGTATATGCTACATCTGACGAAAGATTAAAAACTGATATTCGAGTTATTGAAAATGCTCTTGAAAAAGTCATGCAGATTCGAGGTGTGTTGTTTACCAGGATTAACAATGGTGAGGCTGATGCGGGTGTTCTAGCGCAAGAACTACAGGCAGTAATTCCAGAATTGGTTCGTATTGATGACGAAGGGTTCTTATCAGTAAGTTATGGTAACATCGCCGGTCTGCTGATCGAAGCCATTAAAGAGCTAAAACACGAGCTAGACGAAGTTAAGAAAAAACTACCATGATAATTTTAGCAATAAATATCGGGTAAATTATATGGAGTTCCAAATTGTCTAGTACGACCACAAATTATTTGTCAAAAATCAAGCAAAATTTTCCTGTTCGAGGACAGGATAATGACTCACAGGGATTTCGAGATAACTTTCATAATATCCACGAAGCTATTAAATCTGTAGGTGACAGGACTGGTTGGTTAGAACAAAGCAGTGTAAGGACTGATCAAACTAGCACATTCTACGGAAATACCATCGAATCTGCTAATTTTAAAAACTGTTCTACAGAAATTTGGCAAAATGACATTGCTGAACTTTACGATGTTACTATAGATTATAGTTTAGGTAGCTATCAGGTATTTCAAGTTTCTTCTGGAGAACACAACCTAGACATTATTAATTGGCCCGGTGAAGGCAAGTCTGGTACTATTAAATTATCCATAACTCCTAGTAGTTCTAGTGCTACTAAAATTAACTTCCCAGGCGATTATAAATGCGTAGACCTTAACAGAAGTACCAATTATGATCTATCAGCCGGTACCAATGTGTTCGAAGTATGGAGTGAAAACCCAATTGGCAATGCTGGACCTGTTTATTATGTAAGATCGATTGCCAAATTAGAAGCTGAAAATACAATTACACAGCACGTTGATTCATTGTATATCAAAGAAAATAAATTCACCACGGGCACTAATGATGTTACTGTAGTTTCTCGTGGCGGGCGGGCGGGTAATATTGGACTAGTACCTAATAGAATTGTAACTACCATGACTGGGATTGTTTCCGGAACTTTACCACATACATGGTTTGAAGTATCATCTGCAACAAACATCCTAACCAATGCTACATTTTGTTTTACCAATACCAATACCATTTATACTGTTTCAAGTGTAAGTGGTAAAAACATTTATACTGTTGGGTCTTTTGAAGATAACAATGTAAGAGCATTTGATTCAATTACCTTTATTAATCCTGTATTTGATCAACCAATATTAACTACTTTAATAGCTACATCAGCAACAACCACTACAGGTGTAATAACCAATTATAAAGGTTCTATCTATGCTAGAGAAAATAGATTAGAAGTAACCTATAAAGATTACGGTAATGGACTTAAAAATACATTTGCCATTACCACAATGCCGACTAATACTGTTACTAATACTGGCACTGATCTAGTCAGCGCACAATTTGTACATAGTGTTATGCCCGGTGGCGCAATTATCCTTTGGTACGGTAGCATTGCTACTATCCCGACAGGTTGGGCATTATGTAACGGACAAACTGTAAACGGATACACTACTCCAGATTTAAGAGATAGATTTGTTGCAGGTGCATCCGTAGATTATATGCCTGCAGGTGGTACTAGAGAGTTAGCCAGCACAAAAATTATGGGCGTGTTCAATACTGCCACAGTAGGTGGTACATCAGCTACATCATTAGTAAGTCACATGCACGGTGGTACATTCAGTGGTACAGTGGCCGATCACACACACCAAATTAACGATCCTCAACACACGCACGACGCCGATCCTTTCCGATATTTGCTACGTCCACCATATGATGGTTCATTAACCGGTAATGATCGAACTGGATCGGGCAGTGAGCAGGCTGTTGGACCCGGAGACGGTGCTCCTATGGCAAAAGTCTCTACTGGAATTACTATTAGTCCTGCTACAGGCGTAACTGCTAGTGGATCAATCACCGCGGCCAGCACGGGATCTACTACTACCAACTATACTAATATTCCTCCATTCTACGCATTGTGTTATATCATGAAGGTTGTCGGAGTATAAGATGTTTCATCCCTTGCTAGGCGATCCAAGAAAGTTAAAAGATCAAGATTTAGAAAATAAAATTATTGACCTTAGTAGAAAGTACGGAATAGCCGCCAGCATGGGTCAAGGTGGAGCATGCTCTCAAATTATCACAGCATTAGATATGTACAAGTCCGAACAGATGCGCAGACAGGCTGAAAATATGAAGACCATTGTTAAAAAACAAAACAAAGATTTAGATGATTTAATAAATGTTGACTGAGCACCTAGATAATTTTGTATGGCCTTCTGAATTTGCCTGTACACTTGTTACCGAAAAATTAGTATTACCAAATTATTACACTGTTAAACTCAGTGTCGAACCCACTGATCCTAAAATCAACGATGTTAACTTAGGGTTTAGAAAGATTAGATATTTCATCGACACTTATCTTAACAATTCTATTTTGGTGAGCCAAGAAAATCCTCTGGTTAAATCCTTAGTCAATCTTGATTCAAACCTAGTGTTGTTGCCTGTAGAACCATTTGATTATTTTTTTGCTTCAATCCTTTATATAAAACTTGTGACTATTTCGGAAAAATATTTTCATATCAATCATTTAACTGTTGACAGCGTTATTGGAGATCGTGTACAATACACAATAACTCACGATAACGACATAGGTGTTGACTTGCGTGGAAATTTTTGGTGGAATATGGATTCAGTAAACACAGGTACAGACGATCATACCAGTTGGCAAGATCTCAACTTGAAAGACTCTCCGCGATTTGCACCAATAGTGGTCAAAGGCGGATTAAGTGAAAACTGATAATTACGGCAGAGTCTCAATTACCGAGCAAGAAGCGTTTGACGCATTATACTCAGGTAAAAATTTAAACAATGTAACTATTGACTGTGATGTAACTCAATATAATCAGTCACGAGAAAAAAATGCGGACAAAATCTTTGAACTTAGACTGTTAGAAGATTTAGAATTTGAAAACATAATAGAATTTGATAAAGCTAACCAAAGTAACTGGTTTATGCCCAAAGAATACTACGATTTTGAAATTGTGGGCTTTCTTTTAGATAAAACTTCCAATGAAACTGAATATCAAAGAGTTGTAACAGAACTCGAATTGTTTATCCAGCATAACATGCTCGACCTATTAAAGTATCTTAAATACTTGGTCGATACCATGCGTGAAAATAATGTTGTTTGGGGAGTAGGGCGTGGTAGCAGTGTTGCAAGTTATGTGCTTTATCTATTAGGTGTGCATAAAATTGACAGCATTAAATATAATTTAGATATTGAAGAATTTCTAAAAAAAGGAGAATAAAATGGTACATAGAACAATGCAAGGTCGAGAAATTGATCTTGAAAAATTAATGAGTCAAAATGAATTGGTTCCTGCAATCGGAAACATGAAAGTCAACGCAAGAGGAGATGAACTCGGCCCAGGTGGTCAAATTATCCGTAAGCGTGAGGAAATTGTTGCAGAATATTACGAAAATAATCCCAAGGCCAAGTATTTTACACCGGCCGCAGATACTCCACCTGCCGTGCCTGCATCAAAATCTAAAAAATCTCAGTCAGAGGAATAAATGAAAGTAACAGGAACTATCAAACCATTGCGTGACAAAATCTTTGTTAGTGATATGGAGTTTGGCGAGCAAGTAACATCCACTGGAATTTTTATCCCCAGTGCTAACGGCAAATCAGCCGGGATTAGCCCACGATGGGGCAAAGTGTGGGCCGTTGGACCAGAGCAGACTGATCTTACAATTGGCGAATGGATCTTGATCGAACACGGTCGATGGACACGCACAATAGAATTTGAGCAAGCCGATGGTAGTATTTTAGAAGTTCGAATGGTAGATAGCGATGCTATCATGCTGAGTGCAGACGATCCGCCAGCTGATTACATTTATCGATCAATTTAATCAAAATTGTTGACAACTGAAAAACCCCATGTTATTATGTAGCATGGGGTTTAAATATTGTTACAACATTGAAAATGCCGTTAGAGAAATTCACGGTGCTAAAAGAGACGCCAGTAATTCATTGAATGACGGGTTTATAGCCTGGGGTGCAAAACAAGACCTTCTAAGATTAAAATATATACTCGACGATGCTATTCGGCAGTGTCCATCATTCGGGGACACAGAGCGTGGATGGATCAGAGAACAAGAACAAAAAAGAATAATAGATATTCTAAGTAAAGATGATCTTCAATAAAATTAAAGAACTTAAATTAGATGGACAAAAAATAGGAATAGTATTTTCTACATTTGATCTACTACATGCGGGGCATATTGCCATGTTGGCTGAGGTTAAGAATCATTGCGATTATCTTATTGCCGGACTACAAACAGATCCAACCATTGATCGACCGGATACAAAAAATCCACCAGTTCAAAGTATTGTTGAGAGACAGATCACACTCAGTGCTACTCGTTATGTGGACGAAATAGTTGTGTATCAAACAGAAAAAGATCTCGAAGATATCTTGCTAACCTTGCCTATTGATGTTAGAATATTAGGTATAGAGTATGCAGACAAAGACTTTACAGGAAAGCAAATCTGTGTTGATCGTGGTATCGAAATTGTCTACAATAGTAGAGACCATAGTTTTAGTTCAAGTAGCCTACGCAAGCGTGTAGCAGAAGCAGAAAGGAATAAACAATGAAATGGTTTAAGAAAATGATGTGGCAGTGGACCCAAGAAGGACGCGAAGTAAACGAGGTAAACTCTAAGATTACTAGAGGATCACTTGTTGCAAGAGACAGTCACGAGCTAGATGGCGAGCCTCTTCGTTTCAATATCTTCAGGGCAAATGGCGGTACTGTGGTGCAAACTCATATCTACGACAGACAAAAGGATCGCAGTTTCCAACAACTACACATTGTTGGTCATGATCAAGACCTCGGCGAAAGTCTAAGCAAGATTATTACCATGGAGTCACTGCGTGGATAAATGTACAACCTGTGGTAAAGAATACAGTCCGGAATGCGACTATAAACAAGGAAGATGCCCGCATCACCCACCTATGATTAATATTCAACCTAAAGATACCAGCCGGGGACATTTTTATGTTAGTGTTTGTAAGAGTGCTGTACGCATTGCGGCAGGTGCTGGACTAATTATGGGATCTCTGGCAGTATGTGGATGGTTGCTAATCTTAGCAGAAATTTTAGGCGTTGTTGAGGAGATTGTATAATGCCACTAGTGTATAAAGAAGTTGAAATTGAAATTGATTTAGAAGATTTTGATACTGACGAGCTAATTGAAGAATTAGAACGCCGAGGTACTGGTACTATAGACTATGGTAACGGCACAGAAGTTTTACAATCAATTTATGAAAAGCGTAGATTGGGCAAAGATTATCAACAAGAGTTAGATCGATTGATCTGGCTAGGACTAGGGAAAATTGTATGAAAGAATTATGGGTAGAAAAATATCGTCCTAATACTATTGACGAGTATGTGTTCAAAGATGAGGCACAGAAACGACAGGTCAAATCTTGGATTAAAGAAGGTAGCATTCCCCACTTGTTGTTCAGCGGATCTGCCGGCATTGGTAAAACTACATTGGCAAAAGTATTGCTACACGAGCTAGGTATTGAAGATTATGACGTATTAGAAATAAATGCGTCACGTGAAAATAGTGTAGACGTTATCCGAGACAAGATTACAAATTTTGTTCAGATGATTCCGTTTGGGCCATTCAAAGTTGTGTTGTTAGATGAGTCAGATTATTTGACATTGAATGCACAGGCTATCCTACGTGGATTGATGGAAACCTATTCTAGTACAAGTCGATTCATCCTAACCTGCAACTATCCTAACAAGATTATTCCTGCACTACATAGTCGTTGCCAAGGCTTCCATGTCGAAAAGACTGATCAAACAGAATTCACTGCCCGTGTTGCTACGATTTTGGTAACAGAAGGTGTAGATTTTGATCTCGATACGTTAGACACATATGTTAAACTTACATATCCAGATCTGCGCAAATGTATCAATATGGTACAGCAAAATGTCACAGACGAAAACAAATTGTCTGCACCCACTGCCGGGGACGATGCGGCCAGTGATTACAAAATTGAAATGGTCGAGTTATTCAAGAAAGGCCGGATCCAAGAAGCACGTAAACTGCTATGCGGCCGAGTTCGCCCTGAAGAGATTGAAGAAATTTATACATGGATGTATCAAAATTTAGATCTGTTTGGTGAATCAGAAGAACAAAAAGATTCTGCATTGCTAATCATTAAACAAGGTCTGGTAGATCACACTCTTATTGCCGACCCAGAGATTAATTTAGCCGCCACGTTGGTTAAACTAGCGAGAATCCAATGACACATGTTGTTACTGGCGCTTGCCAGGACTGCAAGTATACAGACTGCGTAGTAGTATGCCCTGTTGATTGCTTTAAAGAAGGTCCTAATTTTTTAATTATCGATCCCGACGAATGCATTGACTGTGGAGTCTGCATTCCAGCATGCCCAGTTGATGCCATTGTACAAGACGATGACACCAGGGTAGAAGGTTGGTTAGATTTTGCCAATCAACACCTAGACTGGCCTATTATTACACAGCGTAAAGAACCGTTGGCCAAAAAATAAACCGCATAGTCGATTGCAGGTCGATTACTATGCGGTTTAGGTTGAACTAGGTTAGATCAATCTTTAGAATCTTCTTTGTAAATTTTTAAGATTTCTTTTACCACGGGATGACGTTCTACATCTCGTGCCTCGAACCTTGCCATAGCTATCATACGATAATCACCTCCTTGGCCGTACAATGAGCAGAATTCTAGCAATCCGTTTTCTTGAGGACGATCTGCCTGGTTCAGGTCTCCAGTTACTACCATACGGCTGTTTTCACCAATACGAGTAAGTAACATTTTCATTTGACTCGGCGTTGCATTCTGCATTTCGTCAGCAATGACAAAAGCATTCTTGAATGTTCTACCCCTCATATAAGCCAGCGGGCTTATTTCGATAACACCGTCATCTAACATTTCTGTTATTTCACGAGGATGATAGTATTCCTCAAACACATCCATAATAGGTCTTGTCCACGGCTCCATTTTTTGATTTAATGTGCCTGGCAAAAACCCGTGTTCTTCATCCACACTAACCGCTGGCCTTGTGATAATAATTTTACTAATCACCCCCTCTTTATATAGTTTAATGGCCATTTGAACACCCAACATAGTTTTGCCTGTTCCGGCTGGTCCGATAGCAAAAACAATGAATTTTTTGGGGTTTTTAAGCAATTCTAGGTAGTTTTCCTGTGATATATTACGGGGAACTATAAGAACCTGCTTGTTTCTTTTAAGATAAGGCTTGATTTGAATCAAGTTATTTGAATCCTGTGGGAATCGAACATCGCGCTGTGTTCCAGGATCTCTTTCGCGTCTTCTAGCTTTGGGCAATTTTACCTCCTTGGTGAAGATCGACCTGCGTAGATATTTACAGGTAATCCAAAAAAACACATTAAAAGAGCCACAAAACGAAAGCTGTTAGCATAACTGCATTTGAATTAATTTAGTCATAAATAATAATAAAGAGAGCCATTATGCACCACGATATTATTGATGTAATTAAAAATCTTCAAACACTGAGCGAAAACAATAGTGCATTCCAAGTGCTAAAGGATTTTGAAAGAGTCCTTGACGAACTAGATGTCTATGTTTTTAAAAACTGGGACGAAGGCGAATTGATACAAGGACCTGATGTTAGCCGCTATTCAGTTAAGTGCAAATGGATGTGGGACGAAAAAGAAATGCCCGATCCTCAAGGAGGCAAACGACTAGGCGATTATGGATGTAAAGTGGTCTACAGCAAAGAGCATATTTTAATTCCAAGGAAAATCAAAGAGCCGGGCGACTATAGGCCAGGTACCAAAAAAGGTAAAATTGATGCCCATCCTATTTGGACCGTCACAATAGAAATGCCTAAAAAGCTCATGCAAGATGTGTATGTGGGCAAAGAAAATAAAGAGAATAACCAAATGGCCGAACTTATGAGATATAACAATCAAGCTATGAGTGCCGACGAAATTGCCCAGGAGAATCCCGCAGATGAACAGCTACCAGCATAAAAAAATTCTTGCCGAAGGGCTACGTTCAGGCGATCTTAAAGATTATGTTAATGACATATTCACCATAGATCAATATAAGAGCAAAATGGGCGAGGACCGAGATATTGTGGTTCTTGGATTCCGTGTCAAAGAAAAATATCCCGCAATGGACCTAGTAGAGTTCATTGAAAAAGGTTATAAATTTATCCTCGATGCCGACATGAGCGCAGGTGAAGAGCACGACGGACAATACCAAGTGTTTGTAGAAATGGAACGCACTCCTAATATTCCCGGACAACTGAGAGAATTGTTAAACGGAGTGGGGCAACTATGCGGATGCTATGACTGGAGATTTAGGTATCAAAAAGCTCCTACCAGTATTGAGTTTGATGAAAAATCAGTTATGGAACATGTTCCTACTACTCCACAAGAATACGAAGGTAAAATTTTAGAAATTAAAACAGCAGATGTTAAGGATTTCTTTGATCAGGGAGCAACTGATGTCACGCTCGAGGCAGATAACACACTAACATTCAAACGCCCATATGCAGGTGATGTCCAGGCTAAGTTCATTGCTATCGGTGACTACGACGATGTTAAAAATACTGTCCCAGGGAAACTAAGTCTTGATGAATCTAGTCAAAGCCAAATGTTTTTCTTGGCAAAATATCTAGGCAATTACGACATTAATAAAATCGGAAATAAGTTTTTAATTAGAAATGGATCAAAGGCAATAGTCATTGAAAAGGATCGTTGGTAATGTGGCAAATAACATGGATACTTAATCTACTACCAGATTGGGTATTTCATTTACTTCTTATATCAGGCATAGTTGGTGTTGTTGCTTCATATATCTTAAAAAGAATTCCATTCATCAATCAATATAATACTCCTCTTAGAATACTAAGCATTTTAATCATCATTGGAACTGTGTGGGTCAAAGGTGGCCGAGATGTACAGCATGCCTGGGAAGAAAAATTAAAAGAAGCCGAAGCAAAAGTTGCACAGGCCCAAGCAGAAAGTAACACTGCTAATCTAGCATTAGAAAAAGAACACAAGAAAAAACAAAAAGTTATTAGAGAATATGCTATAACAGTCAAAGAACAGATTGTTGAGAAAGAAAAAATCATTGATGCCGAATGTAAAATAGCACCAGAAGCCATAACCATTCTCAATCAATCTGCTAAAAATCCTCTTAGAAATGGAACAGTTAATGTAGAAGTAACTGACGGAGGTAAGAAATGAAAAGATTGATAGCAGTATTAATTCCTTTAGCAATGTTAACAGGATGTGAAGACGGTGCTGTTCCCGTGGCTGTAAAATTTCCCAACGTTCCTGCAGAATTGTTAGAAGCATGCCCGGACTTAAAAGAAGTAGATCCTAAAACTACCAAGCTAAGTGAAGTAATTTCTGTGGTTACAGATAACTATGCAGAGTATCACGAATGCAGACTAAAAGTAGATGACTGGATTGTGTGGTACAAAACACAAAAATCAATTTTTGATAAGATAAAATAACATGAAAAAATTATTAATAGCCACTATTGTTATGTTAAGTTTGTCAGGATGTAGTTTATTAGACGCATATCTAATGACTCATTATGATCCTAACGAATACAAACTAATCACTGATGTTAGATCACAAGCTCTAACATATAAAAATGACTGCGACGATCAAATAGCCAGCAAAGCTAACGCAAATAAAATAGCATACGATACTCAATTATTTGCCATGTATAGCGAACATATACCAAGAAACAAAGAACTTGTAGAATCATCAAAGGATCTACATGCTATTGCTCGAGGACTAGCCGATCAGTATAACAAATCCGATAGAGTTAGTCCTGCATTTTGCAAAATTAAATTTGAAACATTGGAAAAATCTGCAAATAAAATGCAGACCGTAATTGCAGGGAGACCAAGATGAGCGTAGAACAATACCAACAGGCATTATTAACCAGTTTTAATTCAAGTCAGGATTCGGCTGTGCAAGGGGCCGCACAAACAGCTAATCATTATACTGAACTGTTTAAAACAGGTCAGATTAGTCGAGACGAATATCTAGCACTAATGGAAGATATTGCAAGAACAAACAATATCAATAAAAACATGGACAACATGGAAATCATGGAGCACATGAATGTTGCCATAAACGGCTTAATAAATTTAGCCACACTAGCATAACGGGGGCAAAATGTCAAATTTTATTTTATCAAAAGAACAATTAAAACAATTATTACCAGGTAATCCATATATTGATTACTGGTACCATGCATTAGAACAAGCATTACCTGATTATGATATCAACACCCCGCATCGTGTAGCGGCTTTTATTGCTCAGTGTGCTCACGAAAGTGGCGGGTTTAGGGCACTGAAAGAAAATCTAAACTATCGTGCTGTAACACTACGTAAGGTATTTCCTAAATATTTCCCCAATGACGAAATTGCCAATGCATATGCAGGCAAAGCAGAAATGATTGCCAATCGTGTATACGGTGGACGTATGGGCAACGGTGACGAGCATAGCGGTGACGGATATCGTTATTGTGGCCGTGGACTTATTCAACTTACAGGCAAACAAAACTATCAGAACTTTGCTGACAGCATTGAAACACCTGTAGAAGATTTGCCAGAATATTTGGCTACTTTTGAAGGGGCCGTACAATCAGCCTGTTGGTTTTGGGAAAGCAATAACCTAAATCAATATGCCGACAGCGGTGATATTTTAACAATGACCAAACGTATCAACGGAGGTACCATTGGTTTAGAAGATCGTAAAAAGCATTACGAACATGCACTACATGTTTTAGGAGCATAACATGGCATTAATAGATTCAGTATTAAATTTAGTAAACAAACAACCTAAAGATCCGGATGCACCTAAGCCGCCGGTCGGATCACGTTCGGAGCGTGAAGCTAAACTAAAAGACAAAGCAGGTATGGTTATTTCTGTATTTGCATTGTTGTTAGCCGTTAATGCATGGTACGGTGGCAAGTTAGGTAGCACAGTATTAAACAATACACTAGGTGCTAATAACACCTGGGCACAATACCAAGCCAAGGCAGGTCGTGGTGTCACTTACGAAATTGCGGCTAAGACCTCAACTGATCCAAAACTAAAAGCAGAATTCCAAGCTGAGAAAGAGCGCATGGATGCAGACAAGAAAGAACTTGCTGTTAAAGCAAGAGAACTAGAAGCAGTTCGTGAAGAGGCTAAGAAATCTAGTCCGTGGATTGGATATGCTAGCACTGCTTACCAGTTAGCCATTGTTGTTCTATCAGCAAGTATTTTAGCTGTTAGTATGGCCATGTTCTGGGGAAGTTTTGCTGTAGCAGGCGTTGGCATTTTACTAAGCCTAAACGGTTTATTTCTTTGGTTCTAATAAATATCGTTAACACTAAACGGAGCACACAATGGCAGAAGAAGTTAAAAGCGTAAGCGAAACAAAAAAAGAAGATTGGATGAATTCAAAATGGCGTCCAATGATGGGTTGGATGTATATGGTGATATGTACCATGGACATGGTAGTATTTCCAATCTTAT
>Ga0209400_1000093_pt1 | contig 76187 bp, 66 predicted proteins | sample M_130807_EF_Meta_FD_187313 | JGI IMG/M metagenome (GOLD analysis project Ga0209400, IMG submission 187313) | Freshwater microbial communities from Lake Montjoie, Canada to study carbon cycling - M_130807_EF_MetaG (SPAdes) (version 2) | ecosystem: Environmental > Aquatic > Freshwater > Lake... | reverse complement strand
AGTCAACAGGCTGTTGTGCCCGTGCTGGGCATCACGGGAACTGGAGGAGCAGGAAAATCTTCCCTGGTCGACGAACTGGTGCGACGGTTTTTGATGGACTTTGAAGAAAAGCGCGTAGCCATCATCTCTGTAGATCCTTCCAAACGCAAGACGGGAGGAGCACTACTCGGTGACCGCATCCGCATGAATGCCATCCACCACCCCCGCGTATTTATGCGCTCCCTGGCCACGCGTCAGTCCAATCTGGCCCTGTCCAAGTACGTGCAAGATGCAGTGGATACCGTGAAGGCAGCAGGATTTGACCTCGTCATCCTAGAAACCTCCGGTATCGGGCAATCCGACACCGAGATCATTGAGCATTCGGATCTTTCGCTCTACGTGATGACGCCGGAGTATGGGGCGGCCTCTCAGTTGGAGAAGATTGACATGCTCGACTTTGCAGACCTGATTGCACTCAACAAGTTTGACAAGCGTGGTGCCCTCGATGCGCTTCGTGACGTTCGCAAGCAGTACAAGCGCAACCACAACCTCTGGGAAACGGAGGACGAAGAGCTTTCTGTAGTGGGCACCATGGCTTCCCAATTCAACGATCCGGGGATGAATCGCCTCTATGCGCTCGTGGTAGCTGGGCTTGCCGAAAAATTTGAACATTGGAAAAGTAACTTTCAGGGTGTCCTCGGTACCTCTGAAAAAGTATACATCATCCCCCCAGCACGGACGCGTTACCTGAGTGAGATCACGGAAGTCAATCGGAAATACGATGCTTGGGTGGAGGAGCAGCAAGAGGTAGCGCAGCAGTTGTATTCCATCCAAAAGTCCATGGAGGTCATTGCGACAGCAACTGTAGCGGACAAGGATCGTCTACTCAAGGAACTTCAGGAAGTCTATGCGCAAGTAGCCTTGCACCTGGACCCCAAAAACAAGAAATGGCTGGAAGAATGGCCTACTGAGGCAGCCATGTACCGAGGTGAACACTACACCTACCTCGTTCGCGGCAAGGAGATCCAGGTGAAAACCTACCATACCTCTCTTACGGGTTCCCGCATCTCCAAAGTAGCCCTGCCAACCTACCAGGCTTGGGGAGAGCTGCTCAAGTGGGGGCTCCGCGAAAATCTGCCGGGCAAATTTCCTTACACCGCTGGGGTATTTCCCTTCAAGCGAGAAGGCGAAGACCCTACCCGCATGTTTGCCGGAGAAGGGGGACCTGAGCGCACCAACAAGCGCTTCCACTACCTCTCTAAAGGTATGCCGGCCAAGCGCCTTTCTACCGCTTTTGACTCGGTGACTCTTTATGGGGAAGACCCGGATTATCGCCCAGATATCTACGGGAAGATCGGAAATGCCGGAGTAAATATTTGTTGCCTCGACGATGCTAAAAAGCTCTATTCCGGTTTCAACCTCATTCACCCGATGACCTCCGTGTCCATGACCATCAATGGTCCTGCGGCAACCATGACGGCCTTCTTTATGAATGCTGCGATCGATCAGCAGTGCGAGGTATATATCCGAGAAAAGGGATTAGAGCAGCAAGTCAATGCCCAAATTGATGCAATCTATGCCAAAAAGGGATTGCCAAGACCCCGCTACAACGGTTCGCTGCCCGAAGGCAACGATGGGTTGGGGCTGATGCTACTCGGGGTCACAGGCGATCAGGTGCTTCCCCAAGAAGTGTATGCACAGATCAAGGCCGATACCCTTTCCAAGGTAAGAGGCACCGTTCAGGCAGATATTTTGAAGGAAGATCAGGCCCAAAATACCTGCATCTTTTCCACCGAGTTTTCCCTGCGTCTGATGGGCGATGTGCAGCAATACTTTATTGATCAGCAGATCCGCAACTTTTACTCCGTCTCCATCTCCGGCTACCACATTGCTGAGGCGGGTGCCAACCCAATTACGCAGTTGGCCTTGACCCTGTCCAATGGGTTCACCTACTTGGAGTACTACCTCTCCCGAGGAATGGACATCAACGCTTTTGCTCCCAATCTCTCTTTCTTTTTCTCCAACGGCATTGATCCGGAGTATGCCGTGATTGGTAGAGTAGCCCGCCGCATCTGGGCCAAGGCACTCAAGTTGAAGTATGGAGCCAACGATCGTGCGCAGCAGCTCAAGTACCATATCCAAACATCTGGGCGCTCCTTGCATGCCCAGGAGATTGATTTTAATGACATTCGTACCACGCTACAGGCCTTGTATGCAATCTATGACAACTGCAATTCCCTTCACACGAATGCCTATGACGAGGCCATTACTACCCCTACGGAAGGGTCAGTACGGCGCGCGATGGCGATTCAATTGATCATCAACAAAGAGTTGGGCCTTGCCAAAAACGAAAATCCGCTTCAAGGAGCCTTTATCATTGAGGAGCTCACCGACTTGGTGGAGGAGGCCGTGTACCGTGAATTTGACTCGATTACCGAACGTGGAGGCGTACTCGGTGCAATGGAAACCATGTACCAGAGGGGTAAGATCCAGGAGGAAAGTTTGCACTACGAAATGCTCAAGCATACCGGGGAGTACCCGATCATTGGGGTGAACACCTTTTTGTCCAGCGAAGGGTCACCGACCTTGATTCCGGGAGAGGTAATTCGTGCCACTTCCGAGGAGAAGGAAGGACAGATTCAAACCTTGGTGCAGCTGCATCGCGCAGGCGCGGATCAGGTCAGCGAGCAACTGAAAAAGGTGAAAAAAGCAGCGATTTCCAATGAAAATGTGTTTGAATGCTTGATGGAAGCCTCAAAATTCTGTTCTTTGGGGCAACTAACCCAAGCGCTCTACAAGGTGGGCGGGCAGTACAGACGAAATATGTAACTCCTTATATAGTAATCTATAAACTAATTATCCCATGGCAAATACCCGAAGCGTAACCGTTCGCATGACCTCGGATCTGACCTATGCTGCACAGAATCCCCAAGGACACACCGTACACATCGACATGAACGATCCTGAGCTGAAGCAGGGGCAATCGCCGATGGAATTGCTGCTTTCCGCATTGGGAGGCTGTGCTTCTGTGGATGCGGTGTTGATGATGAAAAAGAAAAAACGGGAGCTTCTCGATTTTTTTGTGGAGGTCGAAGGCCTTCGCAACGATGGAGTGCCAGGGTATTATACCGATATCACGCTTCATTTTGTCTTGGTGTCCCCAGATGCAACGGTGGAGGAGTTTGAAAAAGTGGTGGCCTTGTCCGTAGAGAAATACTGCTCCGTGGCCTCCTCTTTGTCCTCCAAAATCAGTTTCAAATCCGAAGTACGACGTTCGGCATGAGAGTGGTCAAGGAAATTACTTTGGGAGAGATTCGGGTGAGTATCTTTTCCTGGAACTCCAAGTACATCTTCAAATACGAGTTGGGCCCGATGGAGCAGACTTTCAAGGTTAGCGAAACGGATATCTTGGAGGAGTCTGAGTTGGATGGGTTTTTGGAGGGAGAGTTTCTGGAAGAAGTGAACCAACGGTTTCAAGAAATGGGGGAGTCGCTTCTTAGGAAGCTTAGGTAATGGTAAACAGTTGATAAACCACGGCCCACAGGCTGTCAACAGACGATAGCCCATTTAAATGAGCTTCAACCACCATTTTCATGGGTCAAGACAAATTAAATCATCGTGATTTTCTGGAATTCATCGCGGCGGAGCGTGAAAGAATTGTACGTTGCCGACAGCTTTCTTAAAATGGCTTTAAGACTTTTTTTCTTTTGGTAATTCAGACAATGTGAATAATCAAAAAATAAATAGTATTTTTTCAGCATTATAAAGAAAATAGTGCCTGTTTTCTTTGAAGGTGAGCAAATAATTTAAGAATTGAAAGCTGTTTTCGACCCTAAATTGTCGATTGTAGCTATTGATTTTGCCCCTTCTACCTAGACAGGCAGTTTAGCCTTAATTCATTTTTCTAAACCATCCAGCCTATGAAATTTTTATCCGCTTTGTCTGTCCTATTTTTTGCTTTGATTCTGCTCTCCTGCCAATCTGGAGTAAGTGCCCCGGATCAAGAAGATTACAACAAATTACAAGTGCTGGTTAGCCAAATTGAAGCACAAATGCAATCCCTTACTTCTGAGTTGGAGCAAATTACCGACTACAACGAGCAGCTGTTGCAAAAACGCGATTCCATCCTGGCTAACCCATTTCCTTCCAAATACACCATGGAGGGCGCCTTTTCGACCAATCTCCCCGGACAGGATCCTGCCTTGAGTACCTTAGTGATTCTCAATTCCAGTACAGATCGAAAGAAGGCGGAAGAATTGCTTCGGCTTACCCATTCCATGGACAGTGTGTTTGCGGGGTTTATGCAACAAAATCCAAAAGCCATCCAAATCTACTCCAATTCTTCACTGGGTGCTAGCCGCATTTATCCGGCTTTTGATGCCAAAAATATTGTAGATCCAAATGTGGTTGTAACCGATTTCAATTTTTACTACGAGGCAGATCTGAAAAATAACCCTTCCAAAGGTACTGTGTGGATTCCCGAGCCCTATGTAGATCCGGCAGGCAAGGGATGGATATTTTCGCTGGTCCGTCCGGTGTATGCAGGGGAGGAACTCTCGGCTGTGATTGGCATAGACTTCAGTATTGGGGATGCTATTGATAGCTATTTGGATGCCGTGGATGGGTATTTTGTATTGGTGAATGGGAATGGAGATATCATTGGAGGCAAATCTGAAGCCATCGAATTGTTGGGGATGCCTTTGCTAAAAAACCATGTGTATCGAGAAACGATACAGATGGATAACTTTAGAGGCGCAGATTTTAACCTTTCACGAAGCAAGAATGGGGAAGTTCGACAGATGGCTCAATCCATCCTGGTGGACAAAAACAACCATTTTGATTTTGTTCAGGATGCACGGATTTCACGGGTCTTGGGACATGCTTTTTCTCAAGTAGATTGGTACCTGTTGGAAATCATGCTGCCTAATTGAAAATGAAAAAGAATTTTTCTGATCGTGGCTTCAAAACATCCCTGATTCTTGGGGTTTTCCTGATCCTCCTCATTCTATTGGTAGGGATCAGTTTTTTTGGTGCCATCTATTCCGCTCAAGTGGATCGACGAAAAGATTTTTTGGGGCAGCAGACGGATCTGGCAGGTCGGGGTCTAGACAATGAATTGGATCGCTTTGAAGAGGAATCCAAGGTGTTTTTAGCTGAATTAGAGGAGCATGAGCTCAAAGGTAGGCAGGATGAAGTGGGTAAACTAAGCCGAAAAATGTTGACTTCATTTCCACGCCTAGTGGATACCTTGTGGGTGGTAGACCCGCAACAGGTAATTACCCAGTATGTGTATACGAAGCGGAATGACTTTATCCAAACTCCGGTGAATCATTTTCCTTTGGATTCACTGAAGACACAATTGCTTCTGGAAGGGAAAATGGGGCATCGGATTCTTTTTTCAACCACCCTCGCTGGGTTTGCACAAGAGTATCTAGAGAATTTTTACCAGGTGCCCAACGGAGGTAGTTTTTTGTATCTGGACCAAAATTTGGTTGATATTGGATCTCCCAGTCTTCCCCACCTCAAGGAAATAAATATTGAGGAGTTTGAAGGAGTAAAAAAAGACATGTACCAAGGGGTAAAGGGATTGTACCCTGTCACGTGGCAGCAGGATGGAGCGGTAGTAAATGGCATATTGGCACAATATCCTTTCTCTTTTGGAGACTTGGTGCATCACATGGGTTTAGTGATCGTTTTGCCGGTGGATGACCTACGCACGGGGGTTTACCGTACCTATTTTCTATTATTTGCAGGCATGATCATCATCATGGTCATTTTGCTATCCATTTTCGTGATTTCAGTTAAAAATTACCTGCAATACACCAAAAATAGAGAGGCGAGTTTCAAGGAGGTGAGCGAACTTTTTGATCAGCAAAATATGCTCCTTAAGGAACTAAAAGGCTTCGTATTCTTCCACAATTACAAGGGAGAGATCATCCGGGCGAGTGATGAAGTGGAGGAAGTCTTGGGTTATACCAAGGAGGAATTTATGAAGGCCTTCAATGACGTATCAACATTTCCCTTAGTCCTTCAAGTAAGGAGGGAGATCCGGCAAGCCTACTTAGATAAAAGAGAGTATTTGGATCTGGAATACGATGTTTTTCGAAAGGATGGGAGACAAATACGGATTCGAATATTTGAAAAAATCATTCTAGACAATAAGGGCCATTTTGACATAGGACTTGGGATTTGTACCGACATCTCTCAATCCTACCAGGCTAAAATGGAACTTGTCCAAAGTGAGAATAGACTTCGATCGCTGATCAATAACCTACCTGATAAAATTTTTATCTACGACAACGCAGGTAGAATTCTAGATTTCCATGTGCAAGCGCACGATGATTTACATGGCGCTTCTCAGGAGTTGATAGGGAAAACACTGGAAGAAAGCGTTCATTCGGATCAAGCGCCTGCCGTTGAGGTTGCATTTGCTGAGGCAAGAAGTAGCGGAACACTTCAAACTGCGAATGTAAGTAGGTTGGATGCAGATTCGGGTGAAAAGCGCTACTTCGAGATACGATTTTTCCCTTTGGATGCCCAACAGATGATTTCTATTTCCAAGGACATCACGAGTCAGAAGATTTGGGAGAAAGGTCTCCTTGAGTCCATGCGGGCAGCGGACCAGGCCAATCGATCTAAGTCGGAATTTTTGGCAAACATGAGTCATGAGATCCGAACTCCTCTCAACGGCTTGCTTGGTATGATCGATCTTCTGGAAACCACTCGCTTGAATCAACTTCAATCGCAATACCTGGAGATCATCAAAAATTCGGGGAGTTCCCTCTTGTCCATCATCAGTGATATTTTGGATTACTCCAAGATTGAGGCAGGGAAAGTAGATATCCATCTGACCAATTTTTCACCAGTGCAAGATGTTCAAGCCCAACTGGAGATCATGGGGGCCTTGGCACAAAAAAAGAACATTTCATTGCAGCTACAAGAGGAGATTGGACCGCGACTTGTGGTGGAAGCCGACCAAGGAAAAATCAATCAAATCCTACTCAATTTAATTGGAAATGCGCTCAAATTTACGCCAGAAGACGGTAGTGTAATCGTTACCCTGACAAAAGAGTCGCTTACTGTGGAGCTGCTCATGCTCCATTACAGCGTGAGCGATTCGGGTATTGGAATCTCCGAAGAGAATATAGCTCGCCTCACCCAACCTTTTTTTCAAGTGGAAAGCTCTGCTAACCGATCCTACCAAGGCACCGGCTTGGGATTGGCTATTGCCAAGAAGATGGTTGAACTTTTGGGAGGGGAACTAGAGGTAAGTAGCGAGCCTGGAAAGGGTGCCACTTTTCGTTTTTCAGTATTGGCCAAGCGCATGCTTGCGCAACACAAGGTTGAACCCAAGGAAGTGTTTTCGGTGGAGTTCAAACGAGATTTGGGAGAAACATTTCCACTCCGAATTCTGATTGCAGAAGACAACGAATTGAATCTTCAATTGATGGGGCTGATGTTTCAGCAACTGGGATTTGCCTTTGAGGTGGCCAAGAATGGGCAGGAAGCTGTAGATAAAGTGCGGGAGCAAGAGTTTGATTTGGTCTTTATGGATGTACAGATGCCAGTAAAGAATGGGATGGAGGCGACGGAGGAGATTCGAAAAATACCTGGTAGAGCGTCACTTGTCATCATAGGTTTATCTGCCAATGCCTTTGAGGATGATCAGAATAAGGCCTTGGAGGTAGGGATGAACGATTACTTGACCAAACCCCTACGCTTAGCTGTGCTTGCAGAAAAATTGGAGCACTATTACCAGAAGTTGAAGGTTCAGGCACAGAATAATCGCTAACGGTTAACAGTCCATGGTTGACAGCCCATTTAATTGAACTTCAATTTTTTTCTTGCTTGTTTAGGGTTGTAAAAGCGGTTAATCACAAACGAAAAATCCCCCAAGGAGTGATTCCACTTCCTGGGGGATTTTTACTAATGAGGAACGCTGAGTGTTGTAAGTTGACGTAGAAAGGGAATTCGAGAATCATTCGAATCTCGTTTTACCATGAATATGTCTTGTTTCTTGCCTGCCTTCCGGCAGTCAGGTATCTCGGCTCTCGCTTCTATTCAATTTACAAGGCTGTTTCCAAATCAAACTCTTCCAAATAATCCGCTACGCGACGCACAAACATACCTCCCAAAGATCCATCTACCACGCGGTGGTCGTAGGAGTGGGAAAGGAACATTTTGTGTCGGATAGCGATCACATCTCCCGTAGGCGTTTCCACGACGGCTGGTTTTTTGACGATTGCGCCGATGGCCAAGATCGCAACTTGTGGTTGAGGGATGATGGGCGTGCCCATGATATTCCCGAAGGAACCCACATTTGATACAGTGTAAGTGCCGCCGGTGACATCGTCAGCAGTCAACTTGTTGTTGCGTGCGCGATTGGCAAGGTCATTGACCTTTTTAGAAATCCCCACAATATTGAGTTGATCGGCATTCTTAATCACAGGGACAATTAGGTTCCCGGACGGCAAGGCAACCGCCATCCCGATGTTGATGTCCTTCTTCTTTAGAATATGATCGCCTTCTACGGAGATATTGATCATTGGGAAGTCACGAATGGCTTTGGCTACCGCATCGATAAAGAAAGGCGTAAAAGTGATGCCCTCTCCATACTTGGCTTTGTAGGCTTCCTTGTTTTTGTCTCTCCAAAGGACAATATTGGTCATGTCTGCCTCTACGAATGAAGTCACATGGGCAGAAATACGCTTGGATTCCACCATACGCGTCGCAATCATCTTGCGCATGCGGTCCATCTCGATGAGTTCATCGCCACCCGTCAAGCTTGGTGCGGCTTTGGGCTGTGAGATTGATGGTGGAGTCTTGGTAGTTTCTGTCTTTTTTGAACTGCCGTTGCTTCGGGAAGCAAGGTAGTCCAACATATCTTGTTTGGTCACACGGCCTTCAGCACCTGAACCCTGGATGCATGAAAGTTCGTCCGCGGAAATCCCTTCTTCTTTTGCAATGCTTCGAACAAGGGGAGAATAGAATCTTCCGTCTGCTGTTGATTCTTGGTGCGTTGGTTCAGCTGTAGCAACTAGGCTAGCAGTCAAAGCCGGCGCTGCTTGTACCAGATCTGCTTTGGGAGTGGCAGGGGCTGCAGGCGCATCGTTGGATGCCTCGGTATTGATTTCAATGATGGCAATGGCTGCACCTACTGCCACTACATCGCCTTCTTTGGCTAAGATTTTCTTTAAAATACCCCCATGTGTGGCAGGAACCTCGGTATCTACCTTATCGGTGGCTACTTCCAACACAGACTCATCTGCTTCTATGGAATCTCCTTCCTTCTTGAGCCAAGTAAGGATGGTGCCTTCAATGATACTTTCGCCCATTTTGGGCATGAGCATTTCTACACTTGCCATGTTGATCTTTGTAATTTAATTGGGTTTATTTTCAAGTTTTAAAATTAAATTTTATTGAACTGCTACCCAAGTCCTTTTGGTAAAATTTTATTTGTGCTTTGGGAGAAAGCAGATTCTGAATAAATTCAGTACCGCCACTCCTGTCAATTGAATGTTGAGCATTCGGTCCTGAGTCAATTGTAATTTTCTAGTTTCCACTCCCTCTGGACCTGCACAGGCGATCCAGACTGTCCCAACGGGTTTGTCCTCTGTGCCTCCATCCGGTCCAGCAATCCCAGAGCTCGCAAGCCCATAGTCTGCATGGAATAGCGCACGAACTCCCTTGGCCATGGCTTCTACCGTCTCCTCACTCACTGCCCCATGGGTGCGTAATGTTTCTGGGTTTACCCCCAAAATTTCCTCCTTGAAGGCATTGTGGTAGGGAACTACTGACCCTTGAAAGTAAGCGGAGCTGCCAGGCACGGTGGTGATGAGGTGGGAGACGTATCCTCCCGAGCAACTTTCAGCTAAAGCTAAAGTTTTCCCTGCGTTCTTCAAAAGTTTGCCAATGGCAGTTTCCAAGGTTTCTTCATCGTAGCCATAGACATATTTTTCGATTAATGGCAATACTGCTTGAATCTGTGCGGCCACTTCCTGTTGAAGCTCTTCTTTGTTGGTGCCAAAGGCAGTAAGGCGCAGTTTGACATGTCCCAGGGAGGGCAAATAGGCCAATCGAATGTGTGGAGGCAATGCATTTTCCCAGTCTTTGATCAGGTCGGCCAACCAAGATTCGCCAATGCCGGCGGTCTTGACCAGCTTGTGGTAGATCACGGGAAGGTCAAATACCTCCGCCAGTTTGGGCAGCACAAAGTCCTTGACCAGCTTCTTCATCTCATGAGGCACTCCGGGCATGGACATCCAGTAGCATCCTTTCTGCTCAAACCACATACCAGGGGCTGTCCCGACTGGGTTGGGTACGTAGGTGCAGCAGGAGGGGAGGTGCCCTTGGAGAATATTGAGTGGAGTCATCTCCCGGCCTCGACGCAAGAAATAGGAGGATACTGCCGCTACCGCTTCGGGGACTTCGATGATGTCGCAACCAAAGTATTCGGCAAGTAGGGGCTTGGTCAGATCGTCTTGGGTGGGGCCAAGGCCCCCTGTAATTAGGATCAGATCAGCTCGCTTGGAAGCCTCTTCAAAAGCGGTTAGGATGTCTGTCCGGTTGTCCCCGACGGTGGTTTTTCGTACCACCCGTACGCCTACAGCATCCAATTCCTGGCTGATCCAATGGGAATTGGTATCCATAATTTGCCCGTACAGGAGCTCGTCTCCGATGGCAATGATTTCTGCTTTAACTGCTTGCATCTGGGTTTATCTAACTTTTGCTGTGCGAAGAATTTTGGAAAATAAGCCTGGTAAGAAGCGCTTGAGGTAGACGGCCAAGGTTTCCTTGCCGCCAATGTAAACTTCTTCCTTTTTGCCTTTCATAGCTCGGTATAGCTGTTTTGCGCAGGCTTCAGGAGACATGCCTTGGTCTTGGGCCTGGTCCATTTCGCCTAGTGGTGTCCCATCACCTGTGACGGCATTGATCGAAACCTGCGTGCGGATAAATCCTGGACAGATCAAAGTCACTGAGATCCCATCCTGGTGGTGCTCGGCCCGTAGCGTATCAAAAAATCCATGCAAGGCATGCTTTGATCCTGCGTAGGAGGAGCGATAAGGGGTTCCAAACTTGCCTACTAGGGAAGTGATTACTCCAAACTGGCCTTTTTTACGCGCCAGAAAATGAGGCAGGATGGCTTTAGTCAAAGCGACGGTACCAAAATAATTGACTTCCATGAGCTTACGATCTACCTCTAGTTTTGTGTCCTTGATGAGGGATCTTTGGCTGATTCCTCCATTGTGAAGTACCATGTCCACCTGTCCAAAAAAGGAGATGGCTATTGCTACTTTTTCTGGAAAGTCAGCTGAGGATGCAAGATCCAAGGGAAGAATCCGACAATCCTCGGGAAAGGCACAGGAGTTTTTCACGCGCTCAAGTTCTTGCGTATTCCGAGCAGAAAGGATAAGGGCAAATCCTTCGATTGAAAATTTTCGTGCTGCGGCTTCTCCAATACCAGAGGAGGCGCCTGTAATCCAGATGACGGGTTTGGCCATGGCTTATCTTTTTTCGTAGGTCACAAAAGCGTAAGGATACTCATTGGTCTCATCGGCAGAAAATTCTTCTCGTTCTTTTTCCTTCCAAATTGAGAAATCGAGTTCGGGGAAGAAGGTGTCTCCCTCTGGGCTAGCTGCTACTTCGGTGATTTCTAGGATATCGCAGAGCGGTAAGGCCTCTTTGTAGATTTCCCCACCTCCGATGACAAATACCTTGTCCAACTGAAGCTTGGTGCAAAAAATAATGGCTTCTTCGACCGAATGGAAGACATGATGCCCCTCTGGAGCTACAAAAGCAGGGTTCCGCGTGATGATCAGGTGGGTGCGGTTGGGCAGGGGCCTACCAAGGGATTCAAAGGTCTTTCTTCCCATCAGGATGTAATGGCCTGTGGTGAGGTGTTTGAATCGCCTCAAGTCAGCGGACAACTTCCAGATGAGCTGGTTGTCTTTGCCGATGACTTGGTTGCTTGCCTTTGCTACAAGAAGTATAATTTTCACGTCTGTGGATTTGGTAGGTAAGTTACCTGCTTTATTGAAGTTCTCTGTAGGGGAAACTCGAAAAATAGGCAGGTGTTTTATTCAACTAAATTCAGTTTTAATTTTTGGGTTCAAAAAAGTAATCAATGGGCTTTGGGGCTGATTTTATCCTTTCCAACCGCGAAGCAGCTCATCCACTTTCATGCGTTTTTTACCTTCCAATTGTAAATCGAGAATTGTGAGGTGCCCGTCTCCACATTGAAAATTAAGGTAGGTTTTAAAATCGCTCTCCCAATCTCCCGGAGCTTTTCCTGGTAGATTCTTATCGTTTGGATGGGAAGAAAAGAGTTTACAGGTTTTGCCTTGCAGTTCCGTCCATGCACCTGGGTAGGGCGAAAGTCCTCGAATCAGGTTGTGAATCGCAGTGGCCGATGCAGTCCAGTCGACCTTGCCGGTTTCCTTAAAGATTTTTGGCGCGGTACGAAGGGCCTGACTTTCGTCTTGAGGCTGGGGTTGAATGGTGTGTGAGGCAATGGCATCCACCGTCTTTAGGACCAAATCGGCGCCAACCGACATCAATTTTTCGTAGAGGCTGCCAAGGTTGTCCTCTGGAAGGATGGCTACTTTCTCTTGGAAAAGGATGTTTCCGGTATCAATTTCATGTTGAAGGAAAAATGTGGTCACCCCCGTTTCTTTTTCTCCGTGGATGAGTGCCCAATTGATTGGTGCAGCACCTCGGTAATTGGGCAGGAGAGAAGCATGGAGGTTGAAGGTGCCGAGTGGAGGCATGTTCCAAACGGCTTCGGGAAGCATTCGGAAGGCCACCACAATCTGCAGGTCAGCGGCAAGCGCTTTCAATTCCTCTTGGAAATCTGCATCCTTGAGGTTTGTCGGTTGCAACACCGGGATACCTAAGGTTTCGGCTGCTACTTTGACCGGAGAGCCCACCAGCTTTTGGCCTCTACCTTGGGGCTTGTTTGGAGCAGTGATGACGGCTACTACATTCCAGCCCTCGGCAACCAAGTTTTCCAAGGCAGGCACCGCAAATTCTGGGGTACCCATGTAAATGATGCGTAAGGAGCGGTTTATAGGAGGCATTTGCATGAAAAGCGATTTGGGTTCAATTAGAATTTTAGGGGTAGAGCAGGTATTTTTTTCGCAGTTGGGCATAGTCTCTGAGCCCCTGCTTCCAGGTATCACGAATCTCTGCTTCTGTTTTTCCTGCCAAGATTTGCATTTTGAGTTCGTCCGTTCCCACCAAGGTATTGAAATAAGAATTGAAGAATTTCTCCTTCATCTCGAACCGAGCGTAGGCTTCCATCAGGTAGCTCAAAGTAAAAGGTTGCGCTAGGGATTCTGTACGAAGGTCTCTGCCATAACATACCTTGTCCTGATGCGGAGGGGTTTTGGACATGCCGTCAATGGATATAGGGGTAAAGCTGAAGTCCCCAAAACTTTTATCTGGATAGCCATACACTTGGAAAGGAAAGTAGGTGCCGCGGCCTAGGGATACGACTGTCCCTTCAAAAAGGCAGGTGCTGGGATAGAGACGGATGGAAAGTGGGTTGGGCAAGTTGGGTGAGGGCTTCACTGGGAGTTCGTAAGGCGTAGTGTGGGTCCAATTCGCCACCGGAACGACGGTGAGCTTGGCATTTAGGCCTCCCTTTAGCCATTTTTCCCCGTTGATCATCTGCGCAAGTTCACCTATGCTGAGCCCGTGGACGATAGGGATGGGGTGCATGCCCACAAAGGATTCGAAGCCTTTTTTCAACATGGGGCCATCCACATAATTGCCATTCGGGTTGGGCCGATCGAGTACAATCAGGGACTTCCCTTGTTCTGCACTTGCTTCCATCACGTAGTGTAGCGTGCTGATGTAGGTAAAAAACCGTACGCCCACATCTTGTAGGTCGAATACAAGTACATCTAGGTCTTTGAGCTGCTCTGGACTTGGCTTTTTGTTGGCGCCATACAAGGAGACGATGGGCAGCCCTGTTTTGGTGTCTACTGAGTTGTTGACTGTTTCTCCAGCATCGGCTGTACCACGGAATCCATGTTCGGGCACGAATACTTTTACTACCTCAATTTTATTTCCCAGGAGAAAATCTACCAGATGCTGCTTGGAATTGGGAAGGATGCTGGTTTGGTTGCCTACCACCCCTACTTTTTTTCCTTGGAGGAGGGGCAAGTAGATTTGGGCTTGTTCGGCACCAACTCGGATTTCTTGCGCATATCCTGCAACACTGCTGGCCAAAAGTAGGCAAAAGGTCAAAAAGTGGATCAAGGGTGAATTTTTCGCTTGCTTCATGCTAATTTGCGGGGAGTTGCTAACAAATTTAACCCAGTCCGTTGAACCTTTCCTATTTCCTAGCCAAAAGAATCAGTTTTCAGCATGCCGGTGGCTTTTCTGGAATCATCCACCGAATTGCGGTGGCGAGCTTGGCGGTGGGTTTGGGTGTAGCCATCCTTTCCATCATGGTGCTGGGTGGATTTCAAAAAACGGTTTCTAGCCGGGTATATGGGTTTACTGGTCACTTTCAGGTGCAAAAGTTCCAAATGAGTTCTGCATTTGAGGAGCAACCCTTTTCGTTGAATGCAAATTTTTTTGAAAAGCGAGATCAATTTCCTTTCCTGACTAAAGTTCAATCCTATGCACACAAGGCTGCCTTGCTGAAAGGGACAGCCGAAGTAGAGGGTATCCTTCTCAAGGGAGTTGGACAAGATTTCGACAGTTTGGGCTTTGCGCAATACCTGGTGGAGGGAAGAATGATGCATCTTCCAGACTCAGGGACTAGTAACGAAATCCTGCTTTCCAAGCTGGTGGCCAACAAGTTGCAAATTAAAGTAGGGGATAAGGTGACACTCTACTTTGTACAGCAGCCGCCTCGTTTCCGTCGGGTAGCCGTAGTGGGTATTTTTGAGACCTACCTTGAAAATTTTGACGAGCAGGTAGTCCTTGGGGAACTGCAGACCATTCGAAATTTGAATGAATGGACTTCGGATCAGGTAGGTGGATTGGAATTACATGTAGCCGACCCGGAGCAATTGGATGTGTATGCACCCTTACTGGAGGACGAATTGGATTACGACCTTCGCTTGCTGGATAGCCGGGAGCGCTTTTTGGATATTTTTGATTGGTTGAAGTTGCTCGACACCAACGTGATCGTGTTTATCTCCCTAATTGGCTTTGTGGCCATCTTCAACATGGGTGCGATTCTCTTTCTCCTGATCATGGAACGAACGCAGATGATTGGCTTGCTCAAGGCGATGGGTGCCAAAAATTCCCAAATTCGATCACTATTTTTCTGGAATGGCATCCATATCCTAGGGAAAGGGCTTTTGTATGGCAACGCCTTTGCCTTGGTGCTTGGAGGATTGCAGGATTACTTCCAGTTGATCCCGCTGGATCCAATTAGTTATTACATGAGCTATGTGCCCATTGATTGGAATTGGACAGCATTTCTCCTACTTAATCTTGGGGTGACGGTGTTGACGGCTTTGGTGCTGTGGGTTCCCGTTCGGATTATTTCACGGGTAGATCCGATCAAATCAATTCGATTTGACTAATCGGTACGGAGAAAAAATACTTTTCAGTTTCATCCAAATCACACCCAAAACCGCTTCTCTAAAAATTTTCGGGCTCATCTTGGATTGTCCCCGGGTACGCTCGGTAAAGATGATGGGTACCTCTATCAATTTAAAGCCAAGTTTCCAGGAGGTAAACTTCATCTCGATTTGGAAGGCATAACCGATAAATTTGATGTCGTCTAGTGCGATTCCCTCCAGTACGCTTCGGTGATAGCATTTAAAACCTGCCGTAGCATCCTGGATGGGAAGGCCAGTGATGAAATTCACGTATTTGCTTGCGAAATAGGACATGAGCACCCTTCCCATGGGCCAGTTGACCACGTTGACTCCTGTGATGTACCTGGAGCCAATGGCTAAATCAAACTCTCGGCTTTTGATGGCCTCATAAAGTCGGATCAGGTCCTTGGGATCGTGCGAAAAATCACAATCCATTTCAAAAATAAAATCGTAGTTGGCAGCCAAAGCCCAGCGGAAGCCAGTGATGTAAGCGGTTCCCAAACCCTGCTTGCCAGCGCGCTCCATCAGGTGCAAACGGCCTTCATAGGTGCTTTGCATGGATTTGACTATCGAGGCAGTGCCATCTGGTGATCCATCGTCAATCACCAAGAGCTCAAAATTACCTTCCAACTCCATCACGGTACGCACCATGTCGCTAATGTTCTCTAGCTCATTGAAGGTGGGAATAATGACGAGTTTGCGGTGGCTCATAGTAGGTTCAATCTCCAAAAATAAGGTTTCACTTGGATTTTACACAAACAGCCCTCTTTAAAAAAAGGAAATGCTAGTTTTGCACAAAAAAAAGTATGTCCCTACACGTCGCTATTGCCACCTATGTATCTACCGGAGCCTACGATGCCAATACCGTAGATGAGGATGCCTTGCTCTCCAACTTGCTGGATGATTTGGGGATATCCTTTGAGTTATTGGCTTGGTCTGACCCCGATGTGGACTGGAGTCGCTTTACCCATGTGCTGATCAAGTCGACTTGGGATTATTTTGATTACTATCCCGAATTTTTGGCTTGGCTGGACCAATTGGAAGCCTTGGGAACATCCGTGCTAAATCCTGTAGCGACACTACGTTGGAATTCCTCTAAGAACTATTTGTTGGAACTGAAAGCCAAGGGATACCCCTGTGTAGCAGGTCAAATTCTTCCCAAAGGAACGGCAACGACTTTGCAATCCTTGCACGATGCGCTCGAATTTGAAACCTTGGTAGTCAAGCCTTTGGTTAGTGGAGGTGCAAAAAATACGCTGAAAATTACGAAAGGTGCTGGCAAGGAGTTGGAGGATAAAATTGCAAGTTTGCTCCAAGAAGAAGATTTTTTGGTACAGCCCTACATTCCTGAAATTGTAGCGGTAGGGGAGTATTCGCTCATTTTTTTCAATGGCGTATTTTCCCATGCCGTGTTGAAGTCCCCTGCTGTAGACGACTTTCGGGTGCAGCATTATTATGGGGGGACGATTCAAGAGATTACGCCGGACTCAAAAATGCTTGCTTCCGCTCAGGCACTGGTAACTAGTTTTGCAAAGGACAGCCTGTATGCCCGAGTGGATGGGGTGGTGATTGATGGGGTATTTCATCTGATGGAACTGGAATTGATCGAACCCTACCTCTTTTTGGGTTTATCCGAAAAGGCCATTCCGAATTACAAAGCAGCCCTCCAAAAGCGGCTTTTGGGCAGTTAAGAGGATTGGATTTAGGTAGGCAATGTATGTTAATGTATAAGTCTACCCTGTAAAATTGAGGGAGATCATACTTTTACTTTTATTGCGCACCTCCGGAGCGCGTTGGTCATCGTGATCTTCTCTCTATTAACATATTGTCCCGCAATTCTGCGGGATAAACTTCCTCTGGAGCAATGCATCCAAATTGATTAAGTCTTGATGGTAGTAAGTTGTCTCGGAATTCTGCGAGGCAGGGACCGCTGCAATCGGCTTTTTGAATTAAAGGATGCAAACGCTCTATTTTTGAAGTACCGTATTTTTTTATGCCCTAGAAGGGAATTATGTTAAAAGAAAACCTTTGAATACATTCTCCCAGAAGTAAATAGGGGCGAAATGGATTTAATCCTATTTCGCTCCTCTGGAGCGAGCGAACTATTCTAAATTTTATTTCTATTAACATGTTGCTCCTCCGGAGCATTAATTTGAATTATGGTCTCTTAAATCACATAAAAAGCAGATTTGACTATGCTCCTGGGGAGCATTATGTTATTAGAAAACCAACAAGATTATGTCAAGCGCGCTCCGGAGATGCGCTATTTGTTTAATCCAAAGGCAAGAATTTAAAATTAAACTCTCAAAAATCGCATGAAAAAGCAGATTTGACTATGCTCCCGGGGAGCATTATCTTAATAGAAAAACAACAAGATAATGTCAGGCGCGCTCCGGAGGTGCGCTATTTGTTAGTTAATCCAGAGGCAAGAATTTAAGAATAAGACCTCTTAAATCGTTTAAAAACAGGGTTTATAAAAATATTCCAGAGCAGTGATTTAAAAAAAACTATTTAAATTCTGGTTTCTAAACTCATCCAATTTTTAATTTTTCCCGTAAAAACACATTAAACACATTTTTTTAAAATAATTTTTTTCAACATGGCAGACACTTTTTCTCAAATCTATATCCACCTTGTATTCTCTGTTAAGGGAAGGCAAAACATCATCCATAAAGTTTGGCGAGAGGAACTCTTCAAATATGTATCAGGAATTATAAAAGGAAGGGATCAGAAAGTATATGCAATTGGAGGAATGCCCGATCATATTCACATCTTGATCAGTTTAAGACCCAATTGTATGGCCTCTGAGCTAGTAAATTCAGTTAAAACCAATTCCTCCAAATGGATTAATTCAAGGGGATTTGTTAAAGGTAAATTTAATTGGCAAGAGGGATATGGTGCTTTTTCGTATGGCCAATCACAGTTGGATCATGTGATTCAATACATCAATAACCAAGAGTTGCATCATCAAAGGAAATCCTTCAAAGAGGAATACATTGAATTATTGGAGAAATTCAATATCAAATTTGATGAGAAATATCTTTTTGATTGGGTAGACTAAATTCGGCAATTTTAATTGGCGGCTTCAAACCACATTCGAATTCACGCATTTTCCATATCGCTCCTCTGGAGCGAGCGAACGATTCTATATTCTATTGCTATTAACATGTTGCTCCTCCGGAGCAAGGCCTACCGGTTAATCCGGTTTTTCCATTAAAATATTATCCCGTATGTCGAAGCGAAATATTTTTAATTCTATTTCGCTCCTCTGGAGCGAGCGAACTATTCTATATTCTAATGCTATTAACATGTTGTCCCGCAATTCTGCGGGATAAACTTCCTCTGGAGCAAGAATTTGAATTAAGGTCTCATAAATCGCGTAAAAAGCAGATTTGACTATGCTCCGGAGGAGCATTATGTTAATAGAAACTCATAAATATATTTTCCAGAGCTCCAGAGGAGCGACATGTCTTCTCTTTTTTGTGACTCTTAGGTAGGAGATTCTTGCCTCTGATTCACATCAAAGGACTCCTTTGGTGCTGGGCAATTGATTTAAGTTTCTGGGATCCCGCTGCACGGCCATTTTGATGGCTCGGGCTAGGCCTTTAAAAGTCGCTTCAATCTTGTGATGCTCGTTATCACCAGCGATCTGGATATTTAGGTTGCATTTGGCTGCATCCGAAAAGGATTTGAAGAAGTGGAAAAATAGTTCCGTAGGCATGTCTCCCACTTTTTCTCGGGTAAAGCTTGCTTCCCAAACACACCAAGGTCGCCCTCCAAAATCAATCGCCACCTGTGCCAAGGCATCATCCATCGGTAGGAGAAATCCATACCGGTAAATTCCTTTTTTGTCACCTAAGGCCTTAGCATAGGCCTCTCCCAAAGCAAGCGCGGTATCTTCGATGGTGTGGTGCTCGTCAATGTGGAGGTCACCCTTTACTTGAATGGATAGGTCTGTGCTACCATGCTTGCCCAACTGCTCGAGCATGTGGTCAAAGAAATGGAGCCCGGTGGAGATGGAGCAGGTACCTGAACCATCCAAGTTCAATTCGATGGAAATGTCTGTTTCTGAGGTCTTCCGATGCACAGAAGCCTTTCGAGGGGGAAGTTTTAGGAAATTGTAGATTTCATCCCAGTCTTTGCTGCAAAAGCTAGCCTCGGGATGTGCTTCACCGAAGAAAATGGATTTGGAACCCAAATTTTGTGCGAGTTGCACATCGGTAGCTCGATCACCAATGACAAAGGATTGGCTGAGGTCATAGTCTTCCGAAAAATAGGAAGTGAGCATGCCTGTTCGAGGCTTTCGCGTAGGGGCTTGCTCGTGCTCAAAGCTGCGGTCGATGTGAATGGCCGCAAAGTGCACATTTTCTTGCTCCAGCGTCTTCAGCATCTTGTATTGGGCTGGCCAAAAATCCTTTTCTGGAAAGGAATCGGTTCCCAATCCATCTTGGTTACTCACCAGAACCAGTTCATACTCACATTCTTCCGCGATCTTGCGGAGGTTGGAGATGGCTTTGGGGATAAACTCGAGTTTCTCCAAGCTGTCGACTTGAAAATCGGTAGGCGGCTCTTTGATGATGGTCCCGTCACGATCTATAAATAATACTTTCTTTTTCATGGAACTAGGAGGAATGGGTTCTATCACTTGGGTTTTGAACCAAGGTTAATTAGTTGCTATTTTTTTGAAAGCCTGGAGCAAGGTGAGTGTTTCATCTCGTGTACCTACTGTGATCCGAAGGCATCCTTCGCAGTGCAAGACGGTGGAGCGGTTGCGTACGATTACTTTTTCCTCGATCAATCCATCGTAGAAGCGATTGGCATCGGGAACTTGGACCAGCAAGAAGTTGGCATCCGAGTGGTAGATTTTCAGCACATCTGGAAGCTTTTCAAGTTCTTGCTTCAGAAAGGTACGCTCTTCTTTAATTTTTTGAATCAACTCCTCCACCTTTCCTTTGTTTGGAAGTGCCGCAAGGACAGTTTCCTGAGTCAATCCTGAAATGTTGTAAGGAGGTTTGATTTGATTGAGAATTGCGATCAGCTCGGGACTAGCAAAAGCCATTCCCAGCCGAAGAGAGGCTAATCCCCATGCTTTGGAGAAAGTTTGCATGACCAGCAAGTTGGGGTATTGGTTCAGTTCGTGGATCAAACTGGGCTCCGAACTAAAGTCGATGTAGGCTTCGTCTACCACCACAATCCCTGGAAAATTCTCTAGCAGGTAATGAATATCTTCCCGCTTCACCGCATTGCCCGATGGATTATTGGGAGAGCAGATGAATAGAATTTTGGACTGGGCATCTGCAGCGGCGAGGATTTTTTCGGGCTGCAACTGGAAGTCTGGCGTAAGCGCTATGTTTCGTATCTCTACATTATTTATGGAGGCGCTCACCCCGTACATGCCGTAGGTGGGAGGAAGGAGGATGACATTGTCCTTGCCGGGGTTGCAAAAGGCTCGAAACAGCAGGTCAATGGCCTCGTCAGATCCGTTGCCCAAAAAAACCTGTGTGGGTGCACAACCCTTGATTTTTGCGATTTCTGATTTCAGTGCACTTTGGTAAGGATCTGGATAGCGGTTGTAATCTGCCTGGGTGATGGATCCAAAGGGATTTTCGTTCGCATCCAAAAATACCCCTTCCGAACCACTGTATTCGTCTCGGGCTGAGGTATAGGGCTTCAGGGTAAGCAGGTGTGGACGTAGGAGGGAAGCTAGGTCAACCTTCATTTTTTCTTGGTTTTGAGGGAGTTTAGGCGTAGGGTGACTGCATTTTTGTGGGCCTGCAACTGTTCGTTCTCTGCCATAATTTCTACCGCTGGGCCTAGGGCTTGGAGCCCTTTGGGCGTGATCTTTTGGTAGGTTATCTTTTTCACAAAGCTATCAAGCGACACGCCACTGTAGTTGCGTGCATAGCCGTAGGTGGGGAGCGTATGGTTGGTCCCGGAGGCATAGTCTCCTGCGGCTTCTGGGGTAAAGTTGCCAATAAATACCGAGCCCGCATTGTAGATCTGGCTGAGAACCTCTTCCTCTTTGGCTACAGCAAGGATCAGGTGCTCCGGAGCATAGTCGTTGATCAACGCAATGGCTGTGGCCTGATCCTCCAGAATGACTGCGCAGGAGTTGGCTAGGGCTTTTGAAGCGATATCCTTGCGGGGAAGACTTTCCAGTTGAAGGGTGATTTCGGCCAATACTTTTTTGGCGAACTCTTCTGAAGGGCATACCAGCACCACTTGGGAGTCGACTCCATGCTCTGCTTGAGAAAGGAGATCGGCAGCTACGAAGGCCGGGATGGCTGTTTCGTCTGCATAGACCAGCACTTCGGAAGGTCCCGCAGGCATGTCGATCGCTAGTCCGAACTTGGTGACCATTTGCTTGGCGGCGGTCACGTACTGGTTGCCAGGCCCAAAAATCTTATCCACTTGGGGCACCGATTCTGTGCCAAAGGTGAGCGCTGCAATGGCTTGTGCACCTCCCACTTTGATTATTTTGGTAATTCCGATCAACTGGGCAGTGTAGAGAATGGCAGGGTGAATCGCCCCTTCCCGGTTGGTAGGGGTGCAGAGTACAATTTCCTTGCATCCCGCGAGTTGGGCAGGGACGCCAAGCATGAGCACCGTACTGAATAGGGGGGCAGTTCCTCCGGGAATGTACAATCCTACGCGTTGGATGGGTACACTTTTTCTGCTGCAGGTGACCCCAGGCATCACCTCGACGATTAGTTCTGGACTTGCCTGGGCGGCATGGAATTTTTCAATGTTAGCCTTGGCGAGGGCAATGGCTTTCTTCAAGTCATCGGGTACCAATTGGATGGCAACCTGAATTTCCTCTGCGCTCACGAGAAGGTTATCCAAGCGAACCTGATCAAATTCCTTCGCAAATTTTTTCAGGGCCTTGTCTCCACTTTTCTTCACTTTCTCGAAGATCGGCTTGACGATTTGATTTATTTTTTGGGTTTGCATCGCTGGACGAGCCAGGTGCTTTTGCCATTTTTCGGGGCTGGGGTTGACGAGCAGTTTCATAGGTTAAGTCTAGCTTATGGTTAAATCACCATTTTTTCGATAGGAACCACAAGGATTCCTTCTGCACCAGCGGCACGGAGTTCATCCATATTTTCCCAAAACTGATCTTCGCTCAACACCGAATGTACCGAGGACCAACCCTCTTCTGCTAGTGGTAAAATGGTAGGGCTGCGCATGCCAGGAATCAGGGAGATGATCTTGGGCAGTGCAGCATTGGGCACATTCATCAGGACGTACTTGTTGCTTTTGCCCGTTTGCACGGCATTGATGCGGAAAAGTAGCTTGTCTACGATATTTTTTTTCCAGTCGCTCAACTGGGGGTGTGCAATGAGTACTGCTTCGGAGTTGAAAATTCCCTCGACTTCCTTGAGTCCATTCATCATTAGCGTAGATCCCGAGCTGACGATGTCACAGATGCCTTCGGCCAAACCGATGCTAGGGGCGATCTCCACTGAGCCACTGATTTCGTGAATGTCTGCCTTGATCTGTTGGGTGTCGAGGTAGTTTTTCAGGATTTTTGGGTAGGAAGTAGCGATGCTTTTTCCCTCAAAAAACCCGAGCCCTTCGTAGGGAGTGCCTTTTGGGATGGCGAGTGCGAGGCGGCATTTAGAAAAACCCAGCTTCTTGAGTAGGACGACTTCTTTGTCTTTTTCAGCAACCTCATTTTGACCCACGATACCTAGGTCAGCCACCCCGTCGGCTACATAGCCTGGGATGTCATCGTCTCGGAGAAAAAGGAACTCAACGGGAAAATTGGTGGAAGTGGACTTGAGTTTCCCCGTTCCATTGTAAAATTTGATGCCACACTCTTTGATGAGGCTCAATGAATCATCGGAAAGGCGACCACTTTTTTGAACGGCAATGCGAACAATCTGTTCCATAAGGAGATTTGAATGAATTCGAAACTTATTGAATGAAGGGGTGGTGCCTGGCCGAATCCCTATCATCAGCCGCACCGGGGTGGGTGTAGTTATCTTCCTCTCAAGAGGAATGATGGAAATGATGCAGCAGCAGGTGCACCTGTGCTGGCAGAGAAAAAGTAAGAGTTGCTGCGTTTGATTTCATTTCGATGCAAATATAGGGGTTGGATGGGAAAATCCAAGAAGCGAGAACCAAGAACCAAGAAGCAAGAGATGTAGTCTAAAGTCTCGTTTCTCGTGTCTAGCTTCTACTTTCCAAACTCCATACTCACCGAATTGATGCAGTATCGGATGCCGCCTTTGTCCGATGGTCCATCGGGGAAGCGGTGGCCCAGGTGGCCTCCACAGGAAGCACAAAGGATCTCTTCTCGAATCATGAAGTGGCTGTAGTCCATGTGCACTTCTATGGCCTCTTCTTTGATTGGATGTGTAAAGCTAGGCCAACCGCAGCCGCTGTCGTATTTGAAGTCCGAGTGAAAAATTGGGCTTCCACAGCCTTTGCAGGAATACACGCCTGTTTCTTTGTTTAGCGTGTAGGCACCGGTGAAGGGCCTTTCAGTTCCTTTTTGACGCAAGACCTGGTAGGACAAAGGGTCCAGTTGTTCCTGCCATTCTTCTTCAGTTTTTTGGATAGGGTAGGATTTTTTGGACATGGGTATTGGAGAAAAAAGAGACAAGAAACAAGAGGCAAGAGACGAGATGCAAGAGACAAGAAGCAAGAGCCAAGATAAACACTGCCTAATAAATAGCATCAACTCCCAAATAATTGGATGTTGAGTCTAATTTCTTGGCTCTTGTTTCTTGCTTCTTTGTAAAAAACTCTTCTCCCCACCAAATGTTTTACCTTCTTGCCTTTTCGATCCACTCGGGGGCGTGGTCGATGTGTTGCCGGAGGAGGAGGTTGAGTTGACCTACATGGTGCTGCACGTGCCGTAGGTTGTAGAGGAGGATTTCGAAGAGGGAGTAATCCATGGTTTTGGATTCATTGATCCACCGCTGGGAGGCGAGCTGCTCATCCAAACCTAAAATTAGCGTTTGGGCCTTTTGATGACAGGCTGCCAAGTAGTTGAGTAGCATTTCTTGCGAAAAAATGACGATTACAGGTTCTTCGTCAAACTCAGAATACGAAAATTCGGAAGGAGGAGCAAAACCAACCGGATTTGTGCTCAGGTAGTAGTCCAGGAAAAATAGGGTATGGTAAGTTTGAAAGGAAAATACCTGATTCCCCTCCCAAACATCCTTTGGGCAGGTTTGAATACTTTCTGAAAGCATCTCCAATGCGGCGCCAAACTGGCTCCAGAGGGAGTTGTATAGATCATTTTGGGACATAGGGAATTAGTTAGAAGCAAGAGCCAAGAAGCAAGATGCAAGAGCCAAGAAGCGAGAGATAAGATGCAAGAGCGTAGATTCCAGAGATTAGAGACAGGAAATATCACAATTTGTGTCTTTTAAAGTAGAAATTACCAATTACTAGGATTTTTAGTCTAATTTCTTGGTTCTTGTTTCTTGTTTCTTGCTTCTAATCCCTAGGAACCAACTTCAACGTTCCCTTCGCGTCGTCCAGAATATCTTCCTTATTCATGAGCTGGGGTCGGTACTTGCCTTCCACATAGAGTTCTTTCTGGTCTGCATAGTGCTTGCTGAACCGATTCCCAGAGTTACCTGTCGGTAATACGGATACGGATTCTTCTACATTTTCAAAGTCCAATAGGATACGCATGGCAGGTCCTGACGTCACGTTGTAGATTCCTGTGCCATTTAATTTGAAGGCTAGTTTATTGACGGCTTCCTCGTTTGCTTCCACTGCTTCGGTACGCACATTAAAGAGCTTGTCCAATGGCTTCTTGGCACCTAGCGGGTGAGGGTGCTCTACCTTAATTGCTTTTTCCCATTCCCAATTGCTTTGGTTTTCTCCAAATTGCTGGGTTAATTCCTCCAAACTCACCTTCAAGGCTTCAGCCACGATCTCTGCTCTAGTTTCTTTGGGACTTGTATTTTTCTTATCCCACCACTTGTTTTGTTCGTGCGTAAAGAAGTGGGAGGTACTTCCGATCATGATGAAAGTTTGGAGGTAGCTTTCAAAGCCTTCCTTCCCGATTTCATCTTCCATGGCCAGGCGAAGGGTGTGGTACAGCCACTTGTAGTACAGGGTAGGAGCGGTGTAGTTCAGGTCATGGTCTCCTTTCCATTCTGAAAGCTCAGTTAGGATGTCCTCGTACTTTTCAAAGTTTCCTTGTGCCACCTGCTCCAACAAGAATGCTGCGTTTTGTATGGATTTTTCATTGACCGTTTCCAATTGCAGGTCTTCAAGGGATTCTTGGGTCCAGTCTTTTTTGGAGGTAACGGTCTTTGCAATCCGGTTCCAGCGCTCACCTGGGTAGTAGTAGCCGGGGAAGAAGATTCCGGATCGGGTGGAGTCTGGCTGATTGTTGGCTGAGGCCACAAACCCAGATTCAGGATTGATGCTTTGTGGGTTTTCGGTGAATGGGTACCAACCTTGAGGCTGTGCCGCAGGATCGGAGCCATCTGCAAAAATGGTCGCATTTACAGCTGCTCCACGGATGGGAAGCTTCGCTGCTGCCCACCAGGCAATGTTTCCTAGGCTATCCCCATACATAATGTTGAGTCCTGGTGCATGGATGAGGGATGCTGCGTTGGCTACATCCTGCATGTTGCGGGCGTGATTGATCTGGTAAACGGCCTCAAGAGCGCGGGTGGGCTCCATTAGGTACACCCACCAGGAAGATACTGGATTGGAGGTTAGCGCAGCAATTTCCTTGACCACTGGATTTAGTATTGGTCCATGAACCGTTTCCTGTACCACATGTCCCAGGGAAGGCTTCCCTTTGATTTGAATCACTTCGGTTCGCGTGGTGATGGGGTAAATGGAGTCACCCACTAAGATTTCATTTGGATTGGCAGGATTCAGTTTTTCTTCAAAAAAGTCCTGGTCATCGTTCTCAAACATGGTCAAACCTACACTGTGGTGGCGGCTATGTCCTACCAAACCAAAGGGAATGCCTGCGAGGTGATTGCCATAAAAGCTATAGCCTGGGTATTCGATATGGGCTTCAAACCAAACGGATGGTGAAGCGAAGCCGATGTGCGTATCGTTTGCAAAAAGAACCTTGCCAGACTTGGTGCGGGTCCCAGAGATCACCCAGCCATTGGAGCCTTCTAGCAGTGGGGCAGGAAGTTTATCCAATAAAGCGGTAAGCTTGGAGTTGACTGCGCTGGCACCAGCAACTAAGGAGTCTGGATAATTTACTGGAATGACATGGTGGGCAGGGAGGGTTTGTACTGCAAGTGAGGCGAGGTGGCTAGGGCCCCAGCTTCTTGCAATCTTGGTGATCAAGGGGTCGGTCTTTAAGGCCATGCCAAATGTAAAGGACATATAGCCCAGTATAGAATGCATGTCGTCTAGGCTGTAGGGACGCGGTTTGCTTCCCAAAAGCAGGTATTCCACAGGGAGTTTATCTTGCTCGATAAACTGGTTGACCCCAGCGATGTAGGCTTCAGCAGCGCTTTTCCAAGGGCTATTGCCTTGAGCGACTAAGGCCTTGGTACTTTCCTTGGCATGCTTGGGAATGCCTAGGGTATGGAAAAATTGATCGATCTCGACTACATCTGGACCTAGAAGTTCCGCAAGGGTACCCGATCCGACGCGGCGCATCATTTCCAATTGGAATAAGCGCTCCTGGGCATGGATATAGCCCAAAGCACGGTAGGCATCTGTCTCATTCTGTGCATAGATGTGGGGCACTCCATAGTCGTCGAAGTGTATGTCCACTTCTTCAGTCAATCCGGTCAGTTGTACTTCTCCATCGTATTGGGGACTATTCCAGAAAATAAAACCGAGAAGGGCTGCGAGAACCACAAATAGGATGATGCCGAAAATGCGTAGCGTAGTTTTCATAAGTTGAAATGCGTCTTGGAAAGGGTGAAAATTAGGATAAAAAAATGAAAAAGTGGAGGGTATATTTTTTGTTTGGATGGGTCAATCCCCATCAATGGCTTGGAGGATCAGTGCACAGGCTTCCTGAATTTGCTCGGGGGTGATGGTCAGCGGAGGCGCGATGCGCATGCTATCGTCACAGAAAAGGAACCAATCTGTGATTACACCCAAATTTATGGCGCGGTCGATGATGGGTTTGAGTACGTCAAAGGATTCAAATTCTAGGGCCATCATGAGTCCTTGGTTTCGTATAGCCTTGATATGCCGATGTATGAGGAGGGATTTGAAGAGTTTGGCTTTTGCAGGAACCTGTTCGATCAGGGTTTCCTCTTGAAGTACCTTTAGGGTGGCTAGGGAGGCTGCTGCAGATACTGGATGTCCTCCAAAGGTGGTAATGTGGCCTAGGAGAGGATTGTTTTTAAAAACCCCCATCAGCTCTTTGTTTGCGATGAAAGCCCCAATGGGCATGCCGCCACCCATTCCTTTGGCACAAACGAGAATGTCTGGGACGATTTCAAACTGTTCGAATGCCCAAAACGTGCCCGTTCTCCCAAATCCAGCCTGAATCTCATCCAAGATAAGTAAGGCGCCTACTTCAGTACATCGAGCGCGCAAGGCTTGGAAATAGGCAGTACAGGCCACCCGAATACCTGCCTCGCCTTGGATCGTCTCAATGACCACAGCTGCGGTATCGCTAGTAATTTTTGCCAAATCGGAAAAACTACCATAAAAGATTTGAGAGGTTCCTGGGAGTAGCGGACGGTAAGCCCGCTTAAAGAGTTCATTTCCTCCCACACTCAAAGCTCCGTGGCTGCTGCCATGGTAGGCATTGGTGCAAGAGATGAGCTCTCGGCGATTGGTATAGCGTTTGGCGAGTTTGATAGCACCTTCGATGGCTTCCGAACCGCTATTGACTAAATAGACATTGTCTAGAGCAGGTGGTAGGGTGTCCACCAAGGCTTTTGCCAAAAGCGTTTGGGGGGATTGGATGTATTCCCCATAGACCATCAGGTGGAGGTAGGTATCTACTTGCTGGTGAATTGCTGCGGTCACTTTGGGGTGGCGGTGACCTACGTTGCTCACACCTATGCCTGAGATCAGGTCTAGGTAGCGCTCGCCATTGGGACCGTAGAGGTAAATCCCTTCCGCTTTTACTACCTCGATGGCGAGGGGGAAATCCGTCGTTTGGGCCAAATGAGCCAAAAATAGGTTGCGGTTATTCATTTTTGAATTAAGGTCAAAAACTTGAAAACCGGTAGAAAATTCCCAGAGGAAGTTTCTTTCCTTGCGTTTCTTGCAGGTAAAGTTCCCCTTGTTCGGCATGCTTGACCGCTCCAAAATTGGATTGGATCAAGTTGGCGGCGATGATCGAGGAAAAGCTAAGGGAATACATGTTGAGCAGTAGGAGGTGATCTTTGGGATCCAGAATCTCCTTACAAGTCTTGAGGAGCTCATTAATCTGCTCTTCTAGGATCCATTTTTCCCCTTCAGGACCTCTTCCGTAGGCGGGAGGATCCAGAATGATGGCCTGGTACACATTCCCTCTGCGTGCTTCACGTTTGATAAATTTCATCGCATCGTCCACGATCCAGCGAATGCCGTCGAGGCCAGAGGATTCCATGTTGTGTTTGGTCCAAGTGACCACCTGTTTTACCGAATCCAGGTGCGATACCTCCGCACCGGCAGCTCTTGCCGCCACACTAGATGCTCCGGTGTAGCCAAATAGGTTGAGAACTTTAGGTTTGGGCTGAGGAAATGCCTTTAGCTTGGTGTACAGGTAATCCCAATTGACAGCCTGCTCAGGAAACACGCCGATGTGCTTGAAAGACGTTTGGGAGAGGTTAAGGGTCATTTTTAACCCCTCCGCATTTTCGTAGGGGAGTTGCCAGTGATCCGGCATGGGCTTCAACTGCTGCCATTGCCCTTTTTCGGGGTTGTTTTTTTCTTTGGCAAAGTGGGCATGAACCAGCTTCTTCCAATCTGCATCGGGGAGAGACTTGTCCCAAATCGCCTGGGGTTCAGGTCGGCTGAGGATAAATTTGCCAAAACGTTCCAATTTTTCGAAGCCACCTGTGTCTATCAGTTCGTAGTCAGTCCAAGGGCCTGGGCAAAGGGAGAGGATCAAGTCTTTCATTGCTGCAAAACTACAGAATTTAGTCGTTTTCCGCTTGCTTTTCAGGACCAGCATTGCCCAAGACTCGACCTATTTCTTTCACACTGAAATCCCAGAGCGCTTTTCCAAGTTGGCCATCTAGCGCAAGGGTAGAAGGGATACTTAACTTTTTGTTTTTGTAGTAGCCCCCATTTTTAAGATTTTCCTTTGGTGCTGTAGCCAGGAAAATCGAGGTTGCAGCCCCGGCTTTCGGGGAGATAAAAAATAACTTGGTAAAGGCAATTAAGCCCTTGGCCCAAGTGGAAGCCTCCGAGCCAAATGCCGTGCGTACTGCTCCAGGATGCAAGGCAAAAGAAGTTAATCCTTCACTTGAATACTTATTTACTAGTTCTTTGGTAAACAAAATATTGTATAGTTTAACTATGGCATAAGCAGAAACGGTATTGCTTGATTTTTTTAATGAAAAATCCTTGCTCGGGTTTTGGGCAATTCGGTGTGCCTCGGAGCTGACTTGGATAACTCTTGCTTTTCCTTTAAGCAAGGCGGGGAGGAGCTGTTGAACCAGTAGAAAATGACCAAGGTGGTTGGTTGCGAAGCTCAGGTCAATTCCCTCTTCACTTCGCTTTCCTTCAGGGTACATTCCACCGGCGTTGTTGATGAGTACATGGATTTCGTCGCATTGGCTAATTAGGGATGCCGACCCTTTTTTTACTTCCGCCATCAGACTTAGGTCCATGGGGATCAAAACAATTTTTTCTTTTCCCTGCAAGGACTGAATGAGCTTATCTGCTTTGGACTGATTCCGTACGGGAAGAAATACGCGATCGAAGTGAGGGAGCAGGGCGAGAAGGGTTTCCCATCCGATACCGGAGGTACTGCCTGTAAGTACTAGATTCATGGCTTTTTTGGAGTATTCCTACCAACTAAGGTACTTGGTTTTCAGGAACCTAGAAAACCTATTTTTAAGAACAGCTTTGGAAGCTAGATTTTTTCTATTTTTGACTTGTTACCTTAGTTTGTCACCCACAAGGGGGTAATCAATTGTTCGCTCTTTTGTACCTGTATGTCTCAGAAATTTATCGATATAGAAAAGGCCATTGCCCTAAAAAATCCAGCGCTTTTGAAGTGGATGCCTGGATTTTTGCTTCGCTATGTGAAGCGGGTGACCCATGAAGAATGGCTGAATTCGGTCTTAAATAAGCACCTCAACAAAAAGGGTTGGGACTTTGCAAATGCCTTGATCCAGGAATTTGAGATGGATGTTACGGTAAGTGGAGCAGAAAATATCCCGAAAACTGGGGGAGTGATCTTGGCTTCCAACCATCCTCTTGGTGGAATGGATGGGATCGCTTTTGTGCAGGCAATCGGTAAAATACGTCCAGATGTGCGCATTCTGGTGAATGACTTGCTGATGACCTTCAACAACTTTGAACCCCTTTTTGTACCCGTCAATAAGTTTGGAAAAAATTCAGCTGCAGCCAACCAGCGCATTGAGGAAGTTTATGCTCAGGGCTATGTGGTGTTGATTTTTCCAGCAGGACTAGTTTCGAGGAAGCAAGAGGAGGGAATTAAAGATTTACTCTGGAAAAAAAGCTTTGTTGCGAAAGCCAAACAATACAATTTGGATGTCATTCCTACCCATATCTCTGGAAGAAATTCCGCTTTTTTTTACAATCTGAGCAACTTTAGGAAGAAGATAGGATTGAAAGTCAACCTAGAAATGTTTTGGCTGGTGGATGAAATGTACAAGCAGCGGAAAGGCAAAATTCACTTCACACTTGGAAAGCCTGTGCCCTATACCTATTTTGACGACAGCAAATCTGACGCCGAGTGGGCGGATGAGATGAAATCGAAAGTGTATGAACTTGGAAAATCGAATGACTAAGGCTGCTGAACTTATTCCTCCAGTAGATCGGGAGCTTCTCAAGGCTGAACTTACACCTGAACGTTTTCTACGTTACACCAACAATGGTGATAACATAGTATACCTCGTCAATTACCACAATGCGCCGAATGTGGTGCGTGAGATTGGCAGGCTTCGGGAATTGACTTTTAGAGCAGCAGGAGGAGGTACGGGCATGTCATTGGACCTTGATGAGAATGATACGAGCGAAACTTGCTACGAGCAGCTCATCACGTGGAACGAAGAGGACGAACAGATTGTGGCAGGGTATCGACTCATTTGTTGTACGAATGCCTTAGGTCCTGATGGGGAAATTCAACTTTCAACCTCCCATTTGTTTGACTTTTCTCCAAAATTTATCCAAGACTACCTGCCCTACACCATTGAGTTGGGGAGATCTTTCGTTCAACCTAGCTACCAACCTAGTTTGGATAACCGCAAGGGAATGTTTAGCCTAGACAACCTTTGGGATGGTTTGGGTGCGTTCGTACTCCTTCATCCCAATGTCAAATACCTGTTTGGAAAAGTGACCATGTACCCGCATTACAATCGGGAAGGGCGCGATTTATTGCTCTATTTTATGAATCAATATTTTCCTGATAATCAAGGTTTAGTAATCCCTAAAGAAAAGTTAAGGTTGAGCTATGAAACGGACATTCTATCCCAAGCCAACCCCTTTGAAGGCTTGGACTATAAGGAGGGATACAAGGTGCTCAATGGGAAGATCCGAGCCTTAGGTGAAAACATTCCCCCGCTGATCAACGCGTATATGAACCTGTCTCCAAGCATGAAAAATTTTGGGACAGCCTTAAACGACGAGTTTGGGGAGGTAGAGGAGACAGGGATCTTGCTTACGCTCGACGACATCTACGAGAGTAAAAAGCACAGGCACATGGATACCTTTGAGCGGGACAGGCACTATGGACAGCGCCCCAAATAAGTCGAAATTAACCTTGGTGGTCGGTGCTACCGACAACCCCGAGCGCTATGCTTATCGAGCAGTAGAGCTGTTGCAAGCCAAAGGAATTCCGGTTGTACCAATTGGGATCAAGAAGGGGCTTGTTTTTGGGGAGGAAATTTTGGATTTGCGGCTAAAGCCAGCTTTGAAGGAAATACACACCATTACCCTTTACTTGGGGCCTTCAAATCAAGTCGAATGGTTGAATTACTTGATTGGTCTTGGGCCTAAGCGGATCATTTTTAATCCAGGAACCGAGAATCCCTTATTTTTTCAAAAAGCCGAAGAAGCTGGTATTGAAGCCCTAGAAGCCTGTACTTTGGTAATGTTGACTACAGGTCAATTTTGAAATTTTTCCTTCAAAAAAGTATCCATGTAGAGGATATGTGGAAGCGAAATCAGGGAGATCATCACAAAAAAGAGGAGATAGAGTTGGCTTGAGTCGAGGAATTTCATCCCGATAATCAAGATGGCAGTAATCCCAACCAAGCTGATCCCTGAAAAGGGAAGGAGCTGTTTTCCGAATTTTAGTGGAGAGTTGAATGTTGGATGTTGACTCAAATACTTGTATTCCGCTAGCATGCTTGGTAGGGAATGCCAAAAGCCAAAGTACACCGCAAAGCTAATTAGGAGCGGGCTCAAATAAAGTATGGGAACCAATATCAAATAATCTAGGGCATCTCCTAAGCTGAAGGAACGATTTTTCCAGCCATGTCCGAGTAGGGAGCAAGCCATCAACAGGCCCATACTTAACAATCGGTAAGTTTCGGGTATCGAAATCGTAAGTATTGGACTTAAAATCTCTTGGGTCATTTCCCAGTCCCCAAACAGGATTACGGAAAGGAAGAAGGAACCTTTGAGCAGGTATAGTAGCCCTTCTTTTGGTTGAAGTTGCCCTTGTTCCAAGAAATGGGATTGTCCAAAATGATACGCTGACATTCCCAAAAAGGCAATTAAAGCTGCTACAGGGAGTAACCACCACAGCAATCCATAGGCGGACATCAGCAGGAGGTAGCGGATGATAAAGTGAACTAACCCTTTTGGTCGAATTTCAGGATTGTGGATGAGGTGGTCAATCCCGCCATGCGGAATACCAACTAGAACTAAAATCACACCAAAAACACCAAATTGAACCGCTATGGGTAGGTTAGGAATTAGGATAAATAGGAGTGCAATTCCAATTCCTAGTATTTTGGATAACTTTTCAATACGATCCATATCGAAGCAGCCCTTTGAGAAAAATCCCAAATTTTAGTCCTGACAAGAGCCGAATTTCTTCACTAAAGGTTGTTTTTTCGGACAGAAAGCGAAAAACCAATTCGGGTCGAGAAGAGGAAAATAGATTTAGAAAAAGACCTGGAAGCCTTTTGGGCCATCTGTGTGCGATGGTGAGCAGAATGTTGTCGTAAAAAACAAAACGAGGTTTTCTTGGAAAATGTAGGCTAGTAAGCTCATCTCTTTCTAGACTGGCAACCATTGCGGCACAATTTTCTTGAATAGGAGCAAACGTATAACCTGTGGAAGGCTTGGTCCAACCAGCGGCGGTTCCAATAGGAATATGACGTGGGCTGATCGAGCTAAAAAAATTACGTGTACTCATCGGAATTTTTCCAGATTCCTGAAACTGAATGTCGTAGGCTATTGAGCCATATTTTTGGTTAAGGAACTCTTGAAGTTTTTGTAAGAGCTCCTCTTCTGTTCGCTCCTCTGTGGTGTAGGCGGTGTATTCGATGAGTGCCTCATGGGTAGAGAAGGGGAGTGTATAGATGAAATCAAATCCATTCGAAGGACGAGTTTCAAAGTCCATCAATCCCCATTTTTTAGGATCAAAAAGCGGTTCTGAAACTTTAATTCGTATTCCTATAAAAACTTGTTTTAAAATAGATTGATCTAAATCTGTTGATTCCACGCGTGAATCAAATACAAAAGAAGCATTAAAAGTGTCAGCTGTATGGGTGGTTACCTGTATTCCGTTACCTGCTGGGGTAAGTGCTACTACTTCCTCTTTTAAAAAATGAACATTGGGAAACTGTCTGATTTTCTCAAGCACATGGGCATAAAAGTCATGCGAGTTGAGGTGATGGTAGGACAGATTTTCTAAAGGCTTGGTAAGCTGCTGGGCTGCATCCTTGAGGTAAAACGAGTTCCAGGAGAAGCGTGCAGCTTGGGGATGAATTGGAAGTGCCTCCTTGCTCCAATAACACCAGGTTTTGTTGGGGATTTCCCCCTGGTTTGGATCTATGATGAGGATTTGGGAATCTTTCAAACTACTTTCTAGTAGATGATAGACGAGGCTCAAACCTGCGCATCCTCCTCCAGCTAGTATGTAGTCGTATTTTTTCATAGGTACAAAAAAGCTGCCTGCACTTTCGTACAGGCAGCTTTTAGTTTAATTATTTCTTGCTGCTTTCAGCAACTGCTACTGAGTATACTACCAAACCGAAACCGATTTTGTTAATCGCATCAGCCAAGTTGTAGAACAAGTCAATAGAGCTTACTTCAAACATACCAGAAAGTAGGTTTCCTGGAAGAACCATGTAACCGATAGGGTAGATTGACCAACCCAAAGTGATGAAGATTTTCAACAAGAACATTGCTCTTCCAAGCGATGCACTGTTAGAGCTGCTAGCCAATTTGGCGATGTCTCCAGCAAATACTTCATACACAATGTACAAGTAACCTAGAGTTGAAAGGATACCCCACATGATGTTGTTGTCAAGTCCGGAAGTTTCTCCGATGTAACCTGTCACTAGCATCACAATTGAAGCTACGATCAACTTGAAAAGAGTACCACCTTTTGCACCAAAAGGCTTAGTTAATAAGTAGAACTCAACGCACATCAAAGGTACAGTCAAGGTCCAATCTACGTAACGGAAAGCCGTTGGGCTAGCTCCAGTTTGTAGATAGAAATCTCTCATGTAGTAGTAATGTACTGCTGCGATACCGGTGATAAGTCCGGATACCAACAGGGAAAGCTTCCACTTTCCATCTACTGAGGAACGCTCTGCAAAGAAGAATACTGCAGAAGCGAACATAGCCATGTACCCAATGAAGAAGGTAATCGCTACGGGATCTGAATTGATGATCTTGTCAAGTCCGACTAGATCCGCCAATAAGGTGTAATTCATAGTTTTTTTGTTTTGGTTGATGTTAACTAACTTTTACATAGCATAAGTTTACAAAAAAAAATTTGTTTAAAAAAAAATAAAAAAAAATAAACAAAAATTTTCGAACCTTGATAACTAGGTATTTACACAATATTTATAAAAATTTTTTTTTTTGAGATTTTGAAAAAACTCAAAAAAACAGAATAATATTTTGTTGAATTATTCGTCCTTTTTGCTGTTTTCTAATCAATAAAGTCTTTCAAGTATCCTCTTCAGAACTCACTTTTTTTTACTAAATTGCAGCATCCATTTTAAGTAAGTTCACCCGAAGCTGTATCCTCCTTTTCAAGGGATTTATCCAAAACCATGAGTGAAGAAACATTAAGCAATCCAGAAGACTATGGCGCTGGTAATATTCAAGTATTAGAAGGCCTAGAAGCAGTTAGAAAACGTCCAGCCATGTACATTGGCGATGTGGGAGTCAAAGGCCTACACCACCTGATATGGGAAGTAGTCGATAACTCCATCGATGAAGCACTAGCAGGACACTGCGACACCATCAAGGTGACTGTTCACGAAGACAACTCCATCACAGTAGAAGATAATGGCCGTGGAATCCCTACGGACATGCACCCCAAAGAAAAAAAATCAGCCCTTGAGGTAGTACTTACTGTACTTCATGCTGGAGGTAAGTTTGATAAGGATACCTACAAGGTTTCTGGAGGACTCCATGGCGTAGGTGTTTCCTGCGTTAATGCCCTATCTTCAGATCTCAAGGCAACAGTTTACCGAAACGGGGTCATCACTGAACAAGAATTTAAAATTGGTGCACCACAGTACTCTGCCCGCGAAGTGGGGAAAACAGATAGAAGAGGTACCACGATCCATTTCAAACCAGACGATAGCATTTTCGCTATCACTGAGTACAAATACGAAACCATCGCCAATCGTCTTCGAGAAATGTCTTTCTTGAATGCAGGCATTCGCATTCATTTGCAGGACCTTCGCGAGATGGATGAGGGAGTTGCAAAGTCGGATGAATTTTTCTCAGAGGGTGGCCTAGTGGAATTTGTTCAATACTTGGACGAAACCCGCGAAAAAATAATCGAACATCCTATTTACATCGAATCCCTCAACCAGGAAGTGCCCGTGCAGGTGGCAATGAACTACAATAATTCTTACACCGAAAATGTAGTTTCATACGTCAATACCATCAATACCTACGAAGGAGGAAGCCATGTGACGGGCTTTCGAAGAGCGCTAACCCGCACATTGAAGGCCTATGCGGACAAGTCCGGTCTACTGGATAAGCTAAAGTTGGAAGTGTCCGGTGACGACTTTAGAGAAGGTCTCACTGCAGTCATCTCCATCAAAGTGGCCGAACCTCAGTTTGAGGGGCAAACCAAAACCAAGCTAGGAAACTCAGATGTGGTGGGATTTGTCGATTCGGCGGTTTCTGAAGTACTACAGGCCTGGCTAGAGGAGCATCCTAGAGAGGCAAAGACTATCGTCGGAAAGGTCATTCTTGCTGCTCAAGCTCGCCATGCAGCCCGCAAAGCGCGTGAAATGGTACAGCGTAAAAACATCCTCGGTGGAGGTGGTCTTCCGGGAAAGTTGGCCGACTGCGCCAACTCTGACCCTGCAGTCTGTGAATTGTATCTGGTCGAAGGAGACTCAGCAGGTGGATCTGCTAAGCAGGGTAGAGATCGGGATTTCCAAGCCATCTTACCACTAAAAGGAAAAATATTGAACGTTGAAAAAGCGCATGAGCATAAAATTTACGACAACGACGAGATCAAAAACATCCTAACAGCACTCGGTGTGAAATTTGGTACAGTCAACGATGACAAGGAGTTGGACGTATCTCATCTTCGCTACCACAAGATCATCATCATGACGGATGCGGACATCGACGGTTCGCACATTCGAACCCTGATTTTAACGCTTTTCTTCCGATACATGCGTCCGCTGATCGAGCAAGGGTATGTCTACATTGCCTTGCCACCACTTTATTTATTGAAGAAGGGAAAGGATGAGCGCTATTGCTGGACTGAAGAAGAGCGCAAGCGTTTGATCTCAGAAATGGCTAAAGAAGGAAAAGAGGATAGTGTCGGCATTCAACGGTACAAAGGTCTTGGAGAAATGAACCCAGAGCAGCTCTGGTCAACTACCATGGATCCAAATACCCGTACACTGAAGCAGGTAACAATCGAATCTGCCATAGAAGCTGATCACCTCTTCAGTATGTTGATGGGCGATGAAGTAGCGCCTAGAAGAGACTTTATTGAGAAGAATGCGAAATACGCAAAAATTGATAGTTGATATTTTGGGGGCTTTAAGCCCCCTTTTTTTAACAAAAATTTAATTTTTAAAAACCTGAAATTCTTGAAATTAACGTAACATCGCGTTTAAATTCTATTACTATGAAACTTTCAGTAGGAGACAAGTACGAGTCAATCATCCAAAAAAGTGACTTGATCAGTAGAGACTTAAGTTGGGTAAAATTTAACGAGCGGGTTTTGGATCAATCCAAAAAATCCATCCGTTCAATCTTCGAAAAGCTCAAATTCCTAGCCATTACGGCATCCAACATGGATGAATTTTTTATGATTCGAGTAGGTTCCCTGTACAACTATTTGGATTACGAAAAAGAGCGTGTGGACTATTCAGGACTTCGAGAGGAGCCTTTCAAGGAAAAGTTGATGAAGGAATGCCAACGCTTTCACGGAGAGCAGGAGCAGCATTTTATCCAAACGATCCTTCCTGAATTGCATCAAGAAGGGATCTCCTTGCTCAATGTAACCAAACTTACTTCGGAGGAGCAGGAAAAAGTGAGGCAGTACTTCCTCAAGGCTATTTATCCCATGCTCACACCCATGGTGTACGATGGCTACAGGACCTTTCCAATCTTGATGAATAAGTTGCTCGTATTTGGGGTAGTTACCACTAGTCCTGGAGAGCGTAAGGACATGCGTAAGATGAGTTTTGTGCAGATTCCTGCTAACATCCCTCGATTCTTTGAAATCGAGCGGGAAAATTCCTTGACACTTATCCCTATTGAAGAGGTGATTCGCGAGAATTTAATTTCGCTTTTTAGAAATGTGGAAATTGAATCAGTAAGCCTTTTCCGAATCACCAGAAATGGAGATTTTACACTTGAAGAAAGTGATGAGATGGATGCTAACTTCCTTGAGGAGGTGAAGCGAAAATTGATGGAGCGCAAGACTGGAAGGGTAGTGCGCATAGATATTGAGGAGGGTTATTCCAAATGGATGCTCAGCTCCCTGTTGGAGCGCTGGAACCTTCGCCCTGATTCTGTTTTTCTAGTCAAAAGAGCAAGTATGATTGATTTTACTGGCCTTTGGCAAATCGTTGGAAATAAGCGATTCAAGGAGAGATTGCCTCAGATTCCTGATCCAGTAAAGCCACTTTCCTATCCTGAAGAGGGGAGAGCAGATATTTTTGAGGTACTGAAGGAACGAGATATTCTACTGCACCATCCCTACAATAACATCGATGCGATTCTCGATTTGATCGAAAATGCTGCAGAAGACCCCAATGTGATGGCCATCAAAATGACCATCTACCGTTTAGCGAAGGATAGCCGAATCACTAAAGCCCTGCTTCGCGCGGCAGAAAATGGAAAGCACGTTTCTGTGCTATTTGAAGTAAAAGCTCGTTTTGACGAGGAAAACAACATTTTGGAAGCCAAGAAACTTCAAAAAGCAGGTTGCTTCGTAATCTATGGCATCTCCCATTTAAAGACCCATACCAAGCTGCTTCTCATCGTAAAAAAGGACGACCAGGAGATCACCCGCTACGTGCATCTAGGTTCGGGTAACTACAACGAAGACACGGCTCGGCTCTACACAGATATTGGCTTACTCACTACGAATGAGGTATTGGCCAATGATGTATCTGAATTCTTCAATGTAATCACGGGTCATTCCGTACCAAGTGACTACCGCAACTTGATTACTGCTCCTAGAGACATGCGACACCAGCTCATCTCTTTTATTGAGCAGGAGGCAATCCATGCTAAAAATGGACTACCAAGTGGAATTTTCATCAAGGTTAATTCCCTAGAAGACTCTGAAATTATTTATGCGCTATACCGTGCCTCACAAGAGGGAGTTCCAATCAAACTCATTATTCGTGGCATTTGCTGCCTTCGACCTGGAAGAAAGGGCCTAAGCGAAAATATTGAGGTACTTTCTATTGTAGGTGACTTCTTGGAGCATAGCCGCATCTACCATTTCCATAACAATGGAGATACGCGTACTTATTCGGGAAGTGCGGACATGATGGTGCGTAGTTTTGACAAGCGCCTCGAATCTTTATTTAAAGTTGAAGCTCCACTTTTGGAAAAACAGCTGATGAATATTCTTTCCTATAACTTGAGGGACAACTCCAATTCCTACATCATGCAAGAGGACGGAACCTATTTGGCTAAAACCCCAGTTGCTGGTGAAACCAAATTTAATATTCACCAAGAGTTTTTTAAGGTGCAAGTCAATGAGGTATTAAAAGTAAAATTAGTAGAAGAAAAGCAGGAAGAGCCATCTACCGAAGGGTAAGTTTTTCTCATTTTCAAAAGATTTAGGCCCCTTTATTCAGTGAACAGAATTATTTAGGGGACTAAGTCCATAATTTCACTTTTTTATATTGAATTGGAATTATCTAGGGTTGATTGATTTAGAAAAAATAAAAAAATTCAATTTTTTCTATTGAATTTTGATTTATTGATAATTGTGGTATTTTTGAATCTATTGTGGTAGTTAAATAATAGTTGGTTTAGTTTTCAAATAAAGGGCAGGAGATTTTCTCCTGCTTTTTTAGTTTAATCCTGTTCCGGAATTTTTTGAAGTGCTTGACTTAGATAGGCATAAAAAAAGCCCAAACTTTCGTTTGAGCTTTGAAGTACAGACGGAAGGATTCGAACCCTCAACCCTCGGAGCCGAAATCCGATATTCTATCCAGTTGAACTACGTCTGCGTACTTATTTTTACAAAGCAGCTTTCACACGCTCAGCAGCTTCCTTGAGTGTAATGGCAGAAAATACCTTCAAACCAGAGTCATCAATGATTTTTGCTCCTTCTGCAGCATTGGTACCCTGAAGGCGGACAATAATCGGAATGTGAATGTCTCCAATAGACTTGTAGGCTTCTACCACGCCATTGGCAATGCGGTCGCAACGAACAATACCACCAAAGACGTTGATTAGGATTGCTTTTACGTTAGGATCTTTCAAGATGATTCGGAATCCAGCCTCTACAGTGGTAGCATTGGCTCCTCCTCCTACATCTAGGAAGTTGGCAGGCTCTCCGCCAGAAAGCTTGATCATGTCCATGGTAGCCATGGCAAGACCTGCTCCGTTGACCATGCAGCCTACATTGCCATCCAATTTTACATAGTTGAGTCCTGATTCGCCCGCTTCCACTTCCAAAGGATCTTCTTCAGCCAAGTCTCTCAATTCAGCAAGCTTAGGCTGACGGTACAGGGCATTATCGTCCACATTTACTTTGGCATCTACTGCCAAAATTTTATCGTCGGAAGTTTTAAGAACTGGGTTGATTTCAAATTGAGAAGAGTCAGTACCCACATACGCAGCATACAATGCTCCGATAAACTTCACCATTTCTTTGTGAGCAGTTCCACTTAATCCCAATTTGAAGGCTACTTTACGAGCTTGGAAGCCCTGAAGTCCTACTTTAGGATCGATCCACTCCTTAATGATTTTTTCAGGATGGTGTTCAGCAACTTCTTCAATGTCCATTCCACCTTCAGTAGAGGCCATGATCACATTTGATCCAGTAGCTCTGTCTAATAGGATAGACATGTAATATTCTTTCGGTTCGGATGCTCCAGGATAATATACGTCCTCAGCGATCAACACCTTATTTACTTTCTTTCCTTCAGCACCGGTTTGGATGGTCACCAAAGTACCTCCCAAAATGGCTGCTGACTTTTCTTTTACATCTTCTAGTTTTTTGGCGAGCACAACACCTCTAGAGCCTGTTTCTTTAACTTCTCCTTTGCCTCTACCTCCTGCGTGGATCTGTGCTTTGATCACGAACCAAGAAGTGCCGGTTTGTGCGTTGAGCTTCACTGCTGCTTCATGTGCCTCCTCAGGAGTGCTAGCTACAATACCCTCTTGAATACGAACGCCGTATCCTTTTAATACCTCTTTCGCCTGATATTCGTGAATATTCATCTGTAGAAATTTTTGCCCGAAGATAAGCCCGTGTAGGCAATATAGCAAACTGGAATCCGTGAATTTTAGCAAAACAGCCTGTTAATTCCTGGATTAGAAGGATTTGTTTTACATTTAAAAAATCAAAAATTCTTAGCATGCTGATTGCCAAAGGTATTCATAAATCTTACGGTTCGTTGGAGGTTTTGAAGGGGGTAGATTTGGAAATTTCCAAAGGAGAAATTGTTTCCATTGTAGGTGCTTCTGGTGCTGGAAAAAGCACGCTGCTCCACCTTTTAGGAACCTTGGATCGTCCGGATTGTGGAGAACTATTCTTGTACGATCAAAACCTACTCCAACTTCAAGGAGATGCCCTTGCCGAATTTCGAAATTCTCGAATTGGATTTATCTTCCAGTTTCATAACCTACTTCCCGAATTTACTGCCCTTGAGAATATTTGTATTCCGGGATTTATTCAGGGTAGGGAAGAGAAAGAGTTGGCTAAACGTGCTGAGGAACTTGCGGAAATTCTTGGAATTCGTCACCGCTTAGAGCACAAGCCCTCTGAACTTTCGGGAGGAGAGCAGCAACGGGTAGCCGTAGCCCGTGCACTCATCAATAGTCCCGACTTGGTGTTTGCGGATGAGCCGAGTGGCAACCTAGATACGAGCAATGCGAGAGCACTGCACGATTTATTTTTCAAGTTGAGGGATACCTTTCAACTTTCCTTTGTGATCGTTACACACAACGAAGAGTTGGCCACCAAGGCTGACCGGAAGGTGGTGATGAAGGATGGCAGGATTGTAGGTTCTTAATTGCTTTTATGATTACCCGTGATTATTCGCAGTGGCAAGGACTCCAAATAAACCTATGGTAGTATTGCGGATAATCACATTACTTTTCAAGCTGTTTGAGCATCGCCGCAACATGGGCCTTATTTTCAAAAAAACCATCAAAAACAGCGGCTACTTTATGTTCGCTATCCAAGAGGTAGGTGACTCTAGTGGGCATCTTAATCAAAGGAATTAAGGCATCGTATGCTTTACAAACTTTTCCTGTTTCGTCTGCAAGTAGTTCGAAGGGCAATCGATGCGTCTTTTTGAATTTTTCATGGGTAGCCAAATTGTCCCGGCTAATTCCAAAAACAGGAATGTCTAGCTGACGAAATGCAGCAAACTGGTCACGAAATTCGCAGGCCTCTGTGGTACAACCCGGAGTGAAATCCTTGGGGTAAAAATAGAGTACCAGGGATTTTTCCGCTAAGTCTTTGGAAAGGGTGATGCTGCCCAAGTTAGTTGCGGCAAGAGTAAAATCGGGTGCTTGAGTTCCTACAGGTAAGGCCATGATTTTTTGAAAGTAAACAGTTTAGGGAAAAGGAAGGTTTTGGAACTGTCCCCTAATCCTAGTCTAAGCTAGGTAGAATCTTTTAGCTTTGTAAATCAATTTTGTCTTTAAGCGATTTTTCCTTGAAAATCAGTCCAGTACAATCCATGCTTTTGGCAAGTGTATTTTTTGCACTAATGAATGTGTCGGTTAAATTTATTCCTCATATACCAGCCATTGAAATTGTTTGGTTCCGGTCTGTTTTTAGTGCTGTTTTTACGGTTATTGTTTTGACCAAAAAAGGAATCCCACTCTTTGGCACGCACAAGTGGAGCTTGGTAGCAAGAGGAGTGGTAGGCTCCATCAGCTTGATCTTATTTTTTTACACCCTGCAGCGCATCCCCTTGGCAAGTGCGGTGACTATGCAGTACCTATCTCCCATATTTACCACCATCTTGGGTATTTTTATCCTCAAAGAAAAAGTAAAGGCAAGACAGTTTATCTACTTTGGATTAGCCTTTGCAGGGGTACTTTTGATCCAAGGGGTAGATCCACGTGTAGATGGATTAAGTGCTGCGATGGGATTGATTTCTGCCTTGGCTTCAGGGGTTGCTTACAATCTGATTCGAAAGTTGAAAGGCATCGAACATCCTATGGTGATTATTTTATACTTTCCATTGGTGACTTTACCCATTGCTTCTGTGTTGATGTATTTTGACTGGGTGACTCCCATGGGATGGGATTGGCTGATTTTGCTTTGGATCGGGTTCTGTACCCAAAATGCGCAGTACTTCATGACTTTGGCCTACCAGTCAGGCAATGTATCCCGAATTTCAAGTTTGAGTTACTTGGGAGTTGTATATGCCTTGATTTTTGGATTTTTGCTATTTGGAGAAACCTTCCCCATCCCTGCTTACCTTGGAATGGCTTTGGTTTTCATTGGCATCCTTTTGAATTTAAGGGTAAAATAGTTTGTAATTTCACAGTCTCTAATCCCACTTAGTTAATGAAGATTACCAAAGATTTATACCAAAGTAACCTTGCGCTGCTGACAGATTTTTACCAGCTCACGATGGCCTATGCCTATTGGAAGGCAGGAAAAGGAGAGCAGGAGGCGGTGTTCAATTTATTTTTCAGAAAGAACCCTTTTGAGGGAGGCTTCACTCTAGCTGCAGGTTTGGACTATGTGGTGGACTACTGCAAAAACCTTCAGTTCGAGCCAGGGGAGTTGGAGTATTTGAGAAAGATGAAGCAAAAAGATGGCTCTGCGATGTTTGAAGCTGCATTTTTAGATTACCTAAAGGACTTGCGATTTACCTGTGATATAGACGCGGTAGAAGAGGGAACCGTGGTGTTTCCCAATGCGCCGATGGTACAAGTGAAGGGGAGCTTGATTCAGTGTCAACTCTTGGAAACCCCCTTGTTGAACATTCTTAATTTTCAAACCTTGATTGCCACGAAGGCAGCACGAATCAATTTGGCGGCTCAGGGAGCACCCGTTTTGGAGTTTGGATTGCGTAGGGCTCAAGGCATCGATGGAGCACTCGCGGCCAGTAGGGCTTCTTACATTGGAGGCTGTACTTCCACTAGCAATGTGATGGCGGGCAAACTTTTTGATATTCCTGTTTCGGGAACGCATGCACACAGCTGGATACTTTCCTTTGATTCTGAATTGGAGGCCTTTTATGCTTATGCGGATGCTTTTCCAGATCATTGTGTATTTCTTGTAGACACCTATGATACCTTGGGAGGTGTAAAAAACGCGATTCAGGTAGGATTAAGTTTGCGGGAAAAAGGCAAGGAGATGCTAGGCATCCGTATTGATTCGGGAGATTTGGCCTATTTCTCCATACAAGCAAGGCAGCTGTTGGATGAGGCTGGATTTCCGAATGCCAAGGTGTATGCATCCAATGATTTGGATGAGTACATCATCACCTCTCTAAAATCTCAAGATGCGGCCATCGATGTATGGGGTGTAGGAACTAAGTTGGTCACTGCCTTTGACCAGCCTGCTTTGGGGGCAGTATACAAACTGTCAGCCATCAAAAATGCAGCTGGAAACTGGGAGCCAAAGGTGAAAATATCCCAGCAATCTCTAAAAATCAATGTGCCTGGCATTCATAAAGTACGCCGCTACTTTAGCAAAGGCAAGGCTGTAGCTGATATGATCTATTTGGAAGGACAGGCTATTGATCCCCAGGGAATCATCATTATTGACCCCAATGATGCCACCCAACGGAAGCGCTTGATGCCTACATTTTACGAGGAGGAGGAGTTGCTCAAGCCTATTTTTCGAAAAGGAGAGCTTGTCTATTCGTTGCCTAGCTTACAGCAAATTCGAGAGCGGGCAGGAGTCCAGTTGGAAGCATTTGATAAAACGCACAAGCGATTGATTAACCCTCATGTCTATCCGGTAGGTTTGGAGGAAAAGTTACATCAGCTGCGAATGGAATTGGTTATAGAAGCAAAAACGAATCAACATGAAGACAATTAATTCAGGCTCTGCATTACTTCTGGTAGATGTTCAGCATGATTTTCTACCAGGTGGGGCGCTTGCTGTGCCACAGGGGGATGAGATCCTGCCGGTTATTGCAGCCTTGCAACCTCAATTTGATCATCTTTTGGCAACACAAGACTACCATCCTTCCGATCACGGCAGTTTTGCTGCTAATCATGCGGGTAAAAACCCTGGGGAATGGATTGAACTAGATGGAGTACCTCAAATACTATGGCCTACGCATTGCGTAGAAGGCACTTTTGGAGCTGATTTTCCAGCCTCTCTTGATCGAACTGCATGGGAAGCAATTTTTAAGAAAGGGAGAAATCCAAATGTAGATTCCTACTCTGGATTTTTTGACAATGCGCGCCGTGGAGATACGGGTTTGGCAGACTATTTGAAAAATAAGGGAATTACTCGTGTTTTTGTGTGTGGTTTGGCGCTGGATTACTGTGTGAAATTCACCGCACTGGATGCGCAGAGTTTAGGTTTTGAAACTTTTGTTTTGACCGATGCCACGCGTGCAGTCAATCTCCATCCCGAAGATGGAATCAAAGCATTGGAAGTGTTGCAAGCAGCCGGGATTACCTGTTTGGAAAGTAAAGACCTGAGCTCTTATGTTTAACTATGACCCTCAAAAGCAGTACCCCAAGGAAACGGAAAGCCGTGTAGTGATCCGTTTTCAAGACTGCGACCCCCTTCGCCATCTCAACAATGCGAAGTATTTCGATTACTTTTTTAATGCCCGTGAGGACCAAGTTCCCAAGTTGTATGGATTGGAGATCATTGACTTGATTCGGGTGTACAAAGCTGCTTGGGTGGTGTACAACCACAACATTAGCTATGTCAAGCCGGCCATGGTTGGGGAGTGGGTGCGGATTTTCAGTCGAATCCTCTGGTACAATGACAACACCATCTTGGTGGAATACTACCTGACGGATGATTCCAAAACGCAGTTGAAGACTGTGCTTTGGTCGACCATGCGTTATGTGACGTTGGAAGAAGGCAAGTCCTGTAATCATGCTGGGGCTGTAGTTGACTTTTTGAAGGCCACTTCGCTACACCTCGACCCCAGCAGCCTCGATATTCGGGATCGCGTCAAGCAGCTCAAGCGTGAGTTGGAGCATGGAGGATAATTGCTGAATTAGGGAGTCATTTCATAATCTCGTTCCACTAGGGCAATCCGAGTTTTGTAGGAGGTGTACCACTTGTCTCGTCCCTGTTTTTGGGCGATTTGGTGATCAGATTGCGATTTCCAAGCTTTGATTGCCTCCAAACTCTCCCAATAGGAGATCGTAATTCCAAGTTCATTTCTTGCGCTCTCATGGCCTAGGTAGCCAGGTTGTAAGGCAGCAAGTCGAACCATTTCCTCAGCCATTTCATCATACCCTGAATCGATGTTTGTTCGAATGCTGGTGAAAATAACCGCGTAGTAGGGAGGAGCGGGGGTGTTAGCGTGCATGTTGATTGAGGTAGGGAAGGTATTCCATGTAGGTAGCGGTGGCAAGCGCTAGTTCTTTGCCAAAAGTGAGTTCGGTCAGATGTAGGGCTAGGTCTATGCCTGCGGAAATGCCAGCTGCCGTCCAGAGTCGGGCATCGGTTTGTATGTAGCGAAGCGTGGGCTGCGGTAGGGCAGAGGGGACCATTTCTTGAATGCTCTCGTATACTTCGTGGTGGGTGCAATAGGGTTTTTGTTCTAGCAAACCGGCTTTACCGAGGATTCTAGATCCAGAGCAGACGGTCATTGTCCATTCGGAGCTGAGTACGCGTGGCGTTATGGCTTCGATGAAGGAAGCGTTTTGAACCACTTTTTTGGTGCCATCGCCTCCCGGCAGCACGAGATAATCTAGTTTGGGGAGGGAACTGATGGAATGATCAGGGACCACTTGAAGGCCATTTTTAGCGCGTATGGGTAGGGTGTCGTAGGAGAAGGTGTGCACCTCAAGGAGGTTGTATTCCGAAAGCTGGTTGGCCACTGAAAAAACCTCAAAAGGGCCTGCGAAATCCAAAACTTCTACGTCTTCAAATATGAAAATACCAAGTTGTTTCATGGGAATTAGTTTATGGACGAAAATGGAGAAAATTAAAAGAAAAACAGAAAGGGATACGGTTTTTGTTCATCCTTTGTGATGGTTTAATCCGCCACAGTAGTTCAACCCGCGATGGCGGTTTGGTGATACTTTATCCTCGGGTGTATCTGTCTTCGGCAGGTTCCACCTACCTTCCCCAGGTTTCACCTGTCTTCGGTAGGTTCCACCTACCTTCCCCAGGTTTCACCTGTCTTCGGTAGGTTCCACCTACCTTCCCCAGGTTTCACCTGGGGTTATTCAAGGTTTGACCCGCCGCGGCGGGTCTTTACGAGAGATTGGATTTTTTTATGCAAGATCAGCCGCAGCTGATCCAACCATAAATCGCCACGGGTGAAACCCGTGGATTATGTACTACTAATGGAATTCCCGACCCGCCGTGGCGGGTCGAACGTAACGCCATCTCTTGCAACTATGGTTTTATTTATTTTAATTCAATTGATTTAATTTTTTCAACTAAATATTTTTTTATGCCTACCCATACCCACACCCAGCTAATTTATCACATCGTCTTTTCAACAAAATATAGAGAGCCCACAATCGAAAGGGAACAGAAAAAGAGATTGTTTGCCTTTATTTATCGACTGCTAATCAATAAAAAATGCCATCTCTATCGGATTAATGGGGTTGAAGATCATATTCACATTGTTACCCATATCCCTCCCTCTCTAACAATTTCATCTTTAGTAAAAGACATCAAGGTTTCGAGCGGACTTTTTATTCAGAGAGAAGCAATCTTCAAAAATTTTAAGGGATGGCAAAATGGGTATGGAGCCTTTACTGCAAATTTTGCTACAAAAGATCGCCTTATCAATTATGTGAAAAATCAGGAAGTGCATCACCAAAAGAAATCGTTTTTTGATGAATACAAACGGCTTTTAGAGGAACATGGAATTGCGTTTGACGAAAAATTCTTACTCTAAGTTCAACCCGCGGTGGCGGGTTAATCTACAGTGGAAGATCAAGTCTATGTGAGGGTTCAACTTACCTCGGTAGTTCAACCCGCCTTTGCGGGTTGGTGATTCCCTATCCTCGGGTATAGCTGTCTTTCCCGGATTTCACCTACCTTCCCCAGGTTTCACCTGGGGTTATTCAAGGTTTGACCCGCTGTGGCGGGTCTTTTAGGGAAAATGGATAACATGGATAGATAGGAGTCAGAACTCTTCCCCAAAGCAGTAATTTCAATTACGAATATGCAAGATCAGCCGTGGCTGATCCAACCTATGAATAACCACGGGTGAAACCCGTGGACTATGGACTACTACTGGTGCTCATGACCCGCTCGGCGGGTCCAACCATAAATCGCCACGGGTCCATCCGTCGCAGCGGGTGGACCCGTGGACTATGGATTACTAAGTGATATCCCGACCCGCCGCGGCGGGTCGAACCTGCTGTATCGGATTAATCCTCAATAATGGATTAACTATTCAATTTTTTGAGCCAACATCAATTCCTATTCAACAGATTTTCACACCAATTGTAAAAAACCTAAAAAATCGATACGTATTTTAAAAATTAACTCTAGCTTGCATTCGTTTTTTACGATATCATGATTTTAATTTCAAGTTTGTTCACCCTTCTCCTTCGCCTGTCCCTATTGGTTCAGGGCCCAGTAGAAGAAGTGTCACTTGACTGGTCTTCACTTTTAGCCGTAGAATCTCCGGTTTCCTCCTCTTTAACCGGAGAGCACCTAGCACCTGTTCATGGATCGTTCAATGGGATTGGTACTCTGGTTCCTAGTATTGAAGTAGAGGAAAAAGTAGAAGTAGAATCCGAGAGTACCACAGCTGTTTTACTGCTTCATTCTTCCAAGTTTGTTCGAAAAGATCTCTTAGCTGGGTTCTTTTCCATTTTTGGAAATAAAGCCATTCGAGGCAGTCTTTTGCCTCTTTACGATTTTTTTCACTCTTGGAAATTCCATTTTAGTTAATTTTTTGCCCTAGGGCATTGCTTTCCGAATTAATTCGGAGCCTAAAGTCCGTCCTCTTGACGGGATTATTAACTTCTCACTGCAAATTTATGTCCATTCATCCAGTGCTTCCTGGTGTAGAAATGAAGGAAATTCTTCATGAATTGAAGCATTTTCTACCTGCCCAAGCACCATTAAAGGACTTTGTCCATCACAATACCCTACATGCGTTTCAGCATCTGCCGTTTTTCCAGGGATTAAAGCAAGCTGGAGACCAATTTGGTTACAAAGGCTTTCTTTCTTTATCCGAGTACAGAAATCTATACCGAGAGGGAAAGATTAAAGAGCTCGTCTTGAAAAACATACTAGAGGAGCAATTTGGAGCCCAAGCCAAGACTTGGCTGGTTAAATTGCTCGATGAAACGACCGATGAGTTTCCCTCTCCAAAAATTGGTCAGTTTAGAGCCCACTGGAGAAACGATGACCATTTCAACCTAGACAAAACGATTCATCCTTTTCTATTTCGGCTACTTTCGGCTTACCTAGATCAGGGCATATCCATTTGGCCTTTTCCATTGGAATCTAGAGGCTTTTTGGATTCTATCCGGCAACTCCAAGCAGGTAGCTATTCTTCCATTTTCAAGTCCAAACGAGTGGTGAAGCTCCTTCAAAATCCGAATTTGAATCTGGAAGAGCTGTTGGAGATCCTAGTAGGTGATCCCAAAGGCTATGTATGGTACGTATTTGATCAGCAATTTGCGCATCCTGGGTGGTCAGGCATGGTCTCAGTCCTTGAATCACAGCCTGAATCTTTGCTGGATACCAAACCAATTTCCCTATTGGATTTGATCCTAGTGGAATGCTTGCTAGAAATTGATGCCTTAGACAAGAAATTTGGAGAAGGCTGGATTCCATTGGGTCTGCAATTTCCTCATGACACACAATTTCTTTTTGAAATGGATGTAATGGGTGAGCGTGACCGAGTTTTAAGCTGTTGGCAAGAAGCCTACGAATGGAGCTATTACGATGAAGTACTGGCAGGAATTAGGGCGGTCACACCAGTTACTGACGAGAAGTCGATTCCTAGTTTCCAGGCGCTTTTTTGCATTGACGACCGAGAATGTAGTACGCGCCGCCACCTGGAATACATCGATCCCAACTGTGCTACCTTTGGAACTCCTGGGTTTTTCAGTGTGGAATTTTACTTTCAGCCTGAGTATGGGAAGTTCCATACCAAATCTTGTCCTGCCCCAGTTACCCCCAAATTTCTAATCAAAGAGAAGGCAAAGCATAAAAAGCTAGCTTCGGATGTTCACTTTCATCAGCGCAACCATTCCTTGGTAAGAGGCTGGTTGAGTGCACAAACACTTGGATTTTGGTCGGCGCTGAAGTTGGTGGGAAATGTATTGCGTCCCAGTTCTTCAGCGCTGGAAGTTTCCAGTTTCCAACACATGGATCCCAAAGGAAGCCTTTCTATCGTCTACCAAGGCGAAGAAGAAAATGGGCTTCAAGTAGGCTTCAAAGTGGAGGAGATGGCTGATCGTATCGAGGGCTTGCTTCGAAGCATTGGCTTGGTGGATGGATTTTCTCCGCTTGTGTACCTAATTGGGCATGGTGCCTCAAGCATCAATAACACCCACTATGCAGGATACGATTGCGGAGCCTGCTGCGGGCGTCCTGGCTCTGTGAATGCACGTGTAGCAGCTTTTATGGCCAACTACCCAGAGGTACGGATGCTGCTGAAAGGTAGAGGAATCGATATACCTGCAGAAACCCAGTTTTTGGGAGGATTGCACGATACCACCAAGGACGAACTTCAGTTTTTTGATGAGGACATCCTGAATGCTGAAAATCTGAAGTTGCATCGTGAAAATCAAGAAAAGTTTGTTCGTGTCTTGGACATCAATTCCCTGGAACGTTCTAGACGTTTCGACACCTTGGATAAAAATAAATCCATTGGAGGATTACATGATGCGGTTAAAAAAAGGGCTTTCTCGCTATTTGAACCGCGTCCGGAATACAACCATGCTACCAATGCGCTATGCATTGTGTCAAGAAGATCATCTCTAAAAGGTTTGTTCTTCGATCGGAGAGCATTTATGAACTCCTATGATTATAGAGAGGACCCAGAGGGTAAGTCCTTGACCAGAATTCTATCTGCTGCAATTCCTGTCTGCGGTGGTATCAATTTGGAATACTATTTCTCCCGAATGGACCCAGACAAATTGGGTGCAGGAACCAAGCTTCCTCACAACGTGATGGGATTAATTGGGGTAGCGAATGGAGCAGATGGGGATTTGCGAACTGGCCTTCCCTATCAAATGGTAGAGATTCACGACCCTATTCGTTTGCTGATGGTGGTAGAGCAGGAGCCTTTAGTTGTAGCAAAGGTGCTCGAATCGAATCCAGGCATTCATGAGTGGGTGAAAAATACTTGGGTTCATTTCGTGGTCATTAATCCTAGGACTGGGGAATTGCTTCGAAGGGTAGATGAAAAATTCATTCCCTATGTCCCTCTCACCGAGGTGCAGCATTTGGATCATCTCCAAGACAAACTCATGAGTACGAAACAAAACCTTCCTGTGTACCTAATTGATTCGCTCTGATGGAACTATCAAATTGGATTCAGCTAATGATTGGGATACCTCTCCTTGGCTTTTTGATTAGTTTGGCTATCCCTGAAAGCAAGGAAACCTGGCTTTCTCGGGTTGCATTTTACACGGCAGGAATTAATCTCTTGAGTACCTTGGTTTTCCTTTGGTTCTGGGTTTTACAAGGCGGGAACGATCTTAATCTCAAAGAAATTGTACTTTTCAAAAATGAGCATTTTGAATTTTTGATAGACTTTTTCTTTGACAGAATCAGTGCAGTATACCTCATTGTAGGGGCAATGCTTACCTTTCTGATCACCTTTTACAGCAGGTATTACTTGCACCGCGAACCGGGTTACAAGCGATTTTTCAATACGGTCCTTTTCTTTTATTTGGGTTTCAACCTGACGATTCTGGCAGGAAATTTTGAAACGCTCTTCATCGGATGGGAAGTATTGGGATTATCCTCCTTTTTGTTGGTTGCCTTTTACCGAAAAAACCTCCTTCCATCTCGAAATGCGATCAAAGTATTTTCTATTTACCGAATTGGGGATGTGGGATTGATTTTGGCCATGTGGGCGAGCCACCACCTTTGGCATGCGAATGTTACCTTTCTCGATTTGAATGATGCACAGCGGGTGGTGGATCAACAACTCGGGCATTCTGGCATTGCGCTTTTTATTGGATTGATGCTGCTTTTAGCGGCCGCAGCCAAATCTGCGCAATTTCCTTTTTCCTCCTGGTTGCCACGTGCCATGGAAGGTCCTACGCCATCGTCAGCAATCTTCTATGGATCGCTTTCGGTGCATTTGGGAGTTTTCTTATTGCTACGAACCTATCCTTTCTGGGAAAATCAGATGATTGTTCGAATCTTGATTGGTGCAGTAGGTCTGATGACGGCAGTGGTATCCACGACGATTGCTCGGGTACAAACTTCTGTAAAAACCCAAATTGGCTATGCTTCCCTGACGCAAATAGGAATCATGTTTATTGAAGTTGCGGCAGGTTTGGAACTGTTGGCCTTGATCCACTTTGCTGGAAATGCCTTCCTAAGAACGTATCAATTGCTTGTTTCCCCTTCTGTAGTCAGCTATTTGATTCGGGAACAGTTTTATGGATTTGTTCCCAAGAAAAAGCAGGAAGGAAGTACCTTGAAGAATCGACTATTCCTTTCGATCTATGTTTGGAGCCTGAAAGAGTGGAACCTAGATCGTTTCATTCAAGGATGGGTTTTTAGACCCTTAAAGAAGCTAGGACATCGGCTTGATTTTCTCAGGTACCGCACGCTATTGCTTTACTTCATCCCAAGCTATGCAGTTGGGGTATACTTACTTGTTGAAGGCTACGAGCTTCCTATTTGGCTCCACCAACTATTACCTGTCGGGTTTGCCTTTCTGGCCCTGTTGATGGTGTTGAAATCCTTTACTGAGCGTAGGTCCATTCGCTTGGCATGGACCATGTTGTGGATGAACCATTTTTGGATGGTGTTAGCCATAGCCGAAAATGAAAATTTTGCAGCCACTGAAATTGCAATTTACCTCAGTGGGGTAGTTTTCTTCGGAGCCTTAGGCTGGGCATTGATCCTATGGATGACCCAACGGCATGGAGACTTGGGCTTGTATGAGTACCAAGGTTATGTCCGGCAACATCCAATGGTTGCATTTCTTTTCCTTTTGGCAGTATTGGGACTCATTGGGTTCCCTATTTCACCTACGTTCATCGGGGAAGACTTGCTTTTCAGCCACATCCATGAAGATCAGTTTGTTCTTGCTTTTCTTGCGGCCTTGGCCTTTGTGATGGAGGGTGTGGCTGCGATACGCATCTATGCACGCCTCTTTTTTGGTCCTGTGCCCGAATCCAGTACCCTTTATTCTACTTCTAGTGTGCAGGTAGAAAAATCTAAAAAATCGACTATTACTAATTGAAATTAAACGGGGATATTAGTCCTTCAAAATTCTATGAAAACATCGGTAAAATTAAAAGTGCCCAAAGATGGTTGGGCCGGTTTAAAAGAAAATTTCGCTGCGGATGCTACCGCAGGATTTGTGGTATTCTTGTTGGCCATGCCCTTAAGTTTGGGTATTGCCAAAGCCTCAGATTTTCCACCCATCATGGGTTTGGTTACGGCCATTATTGGAGGTATTTTAGTCAGTGTCATTTCAGGTTCACGCTTGACCATCAAAGGCCCAGCTGCTGGACTGATTGTAGTCGTAGCAGGTGCCGTGGCTGCCTTTGGAGGAGGAGAGACGGGCTGGAAGCTCGCACTAGGCGCGATGGTCGTTGCTGGATTGGTTCAGGTACTATTTGGACTTTTCAAGTTCGGGAAGTTGGTGGATGTGTTTCCGCTTTCCGCCATCCATGGGATGCTGGCTGCCATAGGTATCATCATCATTGTGAAGCAGATTCCTGTTTTTTTGGCTGTCAATCCTGAGTTGTTCAAAGGACTTAGCACGGTAGAAATGATTACAGCTATCCCTACCTTTTTTCTAAATCTTGATCCAAAAGCAGCGCTAATTGGGGCCTTTAGTCTTGCGATCATGATGGGTTGGCCTTTCCTAAAAGGATATAAATTGGGCAAAGTTCCTGCACCCTTGATGGTTTTGCTGGTGGCGATTCCAGCTCAGTTAGCCATGGATTTTGCGCAAACAGCCCCTTCCTACACTTTGCTAAAGATTGGCAACTTGATGGACAGTCTTGCGCTGAATGCTGATTTTTCGGGTGTATTTCAAACTGGCGTTTTCATTAAGTATGTGATTATGTTTGCTCTAGTGGGTTCACTGGAGTCCTTGTTGACCGTGAAGGCCATTGACCTGGCAGATCCTTACCGAAGAAAGTCCAATACGAACAAAGATTTGATAGCTGTGGGTGTCGGGAATACTGCAAGTGCATTTTTGGGTGGATTGCCGATGATTTCTGAGGTAGCCAGAAGTTCTGCGAATGTCAATCAAGGTGCCAAAACTCGCTGGGCCAATTTCTTTCATGGCGTTTTCTTGCTTGTTTTTGTGCTAGTTGCTACACCAGTAATCGAGATGATTCCCAATGCAGCCCTTGCTGCCATGCTTATTTCGGTAGGGATCAAATTGGCACACCCCAAGGAATTTATCCATACCTTCCAAATTGGAAAGGAACAATTGGCCATTTTTTTAGTCACTATTATTTTTACCCTCGTCGAAGATTTACTCATCGGCATCGCAGCAGGGGTCCTATTGAAAATGATCATCCATCTTTACCTAGGAACCCCGATTTCTTCCTTTTTCAAGGCCCCAACTGTAGTGTCCTTCAATGACAACCAGTACTTGGTAGAAATAGATAAATCAGCAATTTTCTCTAACTATTTGGGAATCAAACGAAAACTGGAGGAAATCCCGGCTGGCTTTAAAATCACCATTGATTTGAAAAAGACCAAGCTCGTAGATCACTCGGTGATGGAAAATTTACATCGCTTTCAGCAGGATTACGAAGAAAATGGTGGAACTGTTAAAATTATCGGTTTGGAAAAGCACCAGCCCGTGTCGGCTCATGCGCTAGCAGCTAGGAAGGCAAATTCTTAAGTCAAGTTGGTTAATTAATTACAGCCTACCGAACCTAGGAGGATGAATGGAAGTAGATTCTATTCATCTCCTGGTTTTCGGTAGTACAAACCCATTTCCAGAAAATGACTTCTAAACACTATTTTCTCGCGGTAATTCTGGTTTTTTTCCTGGCTCCTTCACCTTCCTATGGACAAAACAATCGGCTGAACACTTCCAATCAAATTGGTTGGTATACTTATTTTGGAACCTTCAAGCTCACCAATAAGCTCGGGCTTCATACGGAATATCAATTTCGGAGAAACGAGGTAATCACTTATTGGCAGCAGAGTCTGTTGCGCCTTGGATTGAATTACCAGCTTCATCCTGCTGTCCAAGTGAGGGTTGGTTACGGTTGGATTGAGACTTTTCCCTACGGGGAATACCCGTTAAACGGATTTGGAAAGCAATTTACCGAACACCGGATTTTCCAGATGGCGCAACTTTCCCAAAAAGTAGGTAAGGTGGACTTTTCACACCGATTTATGCTCGAGCAGCGCTTCGTAGGGAAGTATTCGGATGCACAGGCAACAAAAGAATCTGAGTTTCCATTACTTTACCGAATGCGGTACATGGTACGAATGCAAGTACCTCTGAAAGGAAATGAGATCCAGGATAAAACTCCCTATTTGGCTGTGTACGATGAAGTATTCGTCGGTTTTGGTGAAAATGTAAACGCCAATGTATTTGATCAAAACCGAATAGGCGTTTTACTAGGATATCGATTTTCGAAAAATTTCAGATTGGAGGGAGGCTATCTCAACCAGACCCTGCAGTACGGAAGGCTAATCAATGGTAAAAATGGTTTTCAAAACAATAATGGATTGATTATCAATTCAAATATCAATCTGGATTTGATGAAAAAGTAGTTGTGAATTCTACTTTCTGAAGGTAGGTCTGCCTACTGCGGTAGTTCAACCCGCCTTGGCGGGTTGGGATTCCTTATTCTCGGGTTTAGCTGCCTTCCCCAGGTTTCACCTGTCGCGATGGGGCTCACCTACCTTCCCCAGGTTTCACCTGGGGTTATTCAAGGTTTGATCCGCCGCGGCGGATCGCTAGGATAGATAGAATTTAGAATTCTTCCCCAAAGCGGTAATTTCAATTTTGATTATGCAGGACCCGCTCGGCGGGTCCAACTTATGAATAACCATGGGTTTACCCGCCGCGGTGGGTGCAACCCATGGAAAAGGACTACTTATGGTCCTCAGGACCCGCCGCGGTGGGTCCAACCATGAATCGCCACGGGTTCACCCGCCGCAGCGGTGGGTCCAACAGAAAAACTCCATCAGTTAACCAATTCACTCACTAATTCGTTAACAAGTTGGGATTACCGAAGTAATCCATTTTAACCCAATCTTAAGAATTCACTAAGGACCTGTAAAGAGTACCTATTTTACTTTTGAATTGTATTTTAACCAACTACCCTGATGAACGAAAAAATGAACCGCATGGAGTTTCTGAAAAGCCTAGGGCTAAAAGGAGCTTCCCTTTTTGCAGTCTACTGTGCTGCTTCTGGATTGAGCAGCTGCGTCAACGAAAGTATGGACCCAACTACGCCTACAGGTACAGGAGGTACTGGGAATGAATTAACCTTAGACTTAACTTCTGCTGCCTACTCCAAACTCAATACAACAGGAAATTACGTGATTGTGAGTGGAATCGTGATTGCTAGAATAAGTGCTACCGCATTTGCGGCAGTGACGCAAGTGTGTTCCCACGAAGGCCAGCGGAAAGTAGTGTATAACGCTGGTGAGTTTTACTGTCCTGCTCACGGTGCACGGTTTGACACCGCAGGGAAGGGGCTCAATTCTACGGGTTCAAGAGGACTGAAAACCTACGTGACTTCCCTTCAAGGAACTACGCTAAAAGTGACACTATGATAATCAGGTCTTTTTTTACCCAGCGATTGCTTCCTGCAGGGTTTCTTTTTCTCCTCCTTTTCCTAGGGTCTAGCCCTTGGAAAGGTGCTGCGGCACAAGATGACCTGCTGAGCCTGCTTGATGCCGAGCAATCCAAAGAGCCCACCTACACGATGGCGACCTTTAAGGCTTCTCGCCTCATCAATGGGCAGACCATCGAAACCATCTCCAAAAACCACCTTAATTTTTGGATTTCCCACCGTTTTGGAGCCGTAAATTCTGGGTTTATCGCTAATTTTTTTGGACTTGACGAAGCCAAAATCAGATTGGGCTTGGAGTATGGTTTGACTGACCGTTGGCTCGTAGGAGCGGGGAGGAGTTCCCTCGAAAAGACCTATGACCTGTACACCAAATACAAGGTCTTGCGCCAGTCCAATAAAATGCCTGTCACGGTCACTGCCATGGCGGGCTGGGGAATCAATACCATGCCTACGGGATACATCATGGAGTCGGGTTCCCCCATGAAGTTTAACAACAACATCGAGCGCTATTCCTACTGGAGTCAGGTGCTGGTGGCGCGCAAGTTCAACGAAAAGCTTTCCCTGCAGCTTATGCCTACTCTCATCCACGTCAACAAGGTGGAGGATCCTAGCATCCCCAACCAACTGTTTGCGCTTGGTGCAGGAGGTCGATACAAACTTAGCCAGCGGGTTACGCTCTCAGCGGAGTACTACTACAGCTTCGTAGAACAAGAGGATGGCGAAGATGAGGACGATGACTACGAAGCCAATGGAGCTTTCCCTTATCCCTACCGCAATGCCCTCTCTTTCGGTGTAGACATTGAAACGGGTGGACACGTGTTCCAATTTCACCTCACCAATGCTCGAGGCATGGTCGAAAAGCAATTTATCGGGCAGAATGTGGGCGCATGGGATAAAGGAGACATCTTTTATGGGTTCAACATCGCTAGAACCTTCAGTTTGGACAAAGCCGCTAGAAACGCACACAAATGAAAAAATCGATCCTCTTCTTTTCCTTCTTCCTATTGTTAGGAAGCGGTTTGTCTTTTGGTCAAACCTTGTACCGAACGTCTGTAGGGGAGGTGTCCTTTTTTTCCAAGACCCCTGCGCTAGACATTGAAGCCCTCAACAAAAAGGCTGGAGCCATCCTCAACTTGGGTACCCGTGACTTGGCGATTCAGATGAAGATCACCGATTTCCAGTTTCCCAACAAACTCATGCAGGAGCACTTCAATGAGAACTACCTGGAGAGCGAGCGCTTTCCTACGGCCAAGTTTGCGGGCAAAATCACGGAAGTCATAGACCTCAGCAAGCCAGGTACCTATCCGGTAACTGCAGCGGGCAATATGACCATTCATGGGGTGACCAAGCCTGTTACGGTGAAGGGGTCTATTGTGGCTACCGCCACTGAGATGAAAGTGACTTTTGCCTTTACCGTACGTACCGAAGACTACAAGATTGAGGTTCCCACGCTGGTATTCAACAAGATCGCCGAGGTGATTGAAGTCAGCGGAAAGTTGAATTTGGTGAAGTAAGGGGGCTCTATGTTAGCTTAACTTTTTATTCTTTTTCTCGCAAAGACGCAGAGGCGCAAAGGAATTTATTCTTTGCGCCTTTGTGTTTTTTAGTTAAAAGTGATTAAAAATTAGTGGAGCGGACTTTGCCGATTAATCAGTTGGTTTTTATGGATCCAGAACAACCATCACCTTCTTCTGATCCCTTTAACCATAAGTTTAGAGTAGAAATCCGATCCTGTGTCAAGTCCTCCAAATAGAGGGAAACACAAAGGGGATGAATACTTCCATAATACCCAGCTTCTCGATCTGGAAATTTAACTTTTACTTCGGCATCACGAAAAGTAATCCAGATTCTTTGGGAAGCTCTTAGATTTTTGATGAATTCAGTATCTGATTTATAGGCTTTTAAAATAGCTTGATACACCTCATTCAGCTTTTTATCTGTTTTCTTATAGGACTCATATTGCATTATATTCATCTCGGCTTGCGTTTGTGCAAAGCCAAACAAACAAATAAAGCAAAAAGCGAGGGAGAGGATGTACTTCATGGGAGTAAGGATTTAGGGTAGGCTATACTTTCTGGTCTGATTTAAAAGTATACTTTTTCAACCATTTTTCAATTTCGATTATCACCTACTGAACTTCATTTTTCAGACAAAAAAACTTGGTCTCACGCGAAGTCGCAAAGCCGCCAAGGAGTTTATTCTTTGCTCCTCCCCACAGAAAGTAGGCCGCTAAGGAGTTAAGTTAATTCTTTGCGTCTCTGCGCCTTTGCGAGAATTAACATTTTCAAAAGTTATAATGCACGCTAAGCCGCTAAGCCGCCAAGGAGTTTATTCTTTACTCCTCCCCACGGAAGGCAGGCATCTGCGCCTTGGCTAGCTAATAAAACAAAAACCCCCTTCAAAATTTCTTCTGAAAGGGTCTTTGGTGGGTCCAATTGGAATCGAACCAAGGACCTACTGCCCCGAAGCATCGGGGGAGTCAGTTGCTTTGTTCTTAGTTTTTTTGTGCAAATCGTGTGTAAATGAAAAAGGCACCCCGAGAAAAAAACTCGTAAGTGCCTGATTCTGTTGTGGGCCCACTTGGAATCGAACCAAGCACCTACTGATTATGAGTCAGTTGCTCTAACCGAATGAGCTATAGGCCCTAAAAACTAGATTTTTCCGATCTAAAAAGGCGCTCAAATGAGCCGAACACCTTGGTTTTGGGACTGCAATGTTACATATTTGAGTTGAATTAATCAACCTTCATCCCTCATGAAAAATAGGCCTGACGTGGATTTTGTCATCTTTGACCTAGGCAACGTGCTGATAGACATTGACTACCACCGCTCCATGGACTTGATGAAGTCGGTCCTGCCTGCATCACTGCATGACAAGGTGGACAACTGCTATGCAGCCGAATTTCATAAAGACTTCGAAAAAGGAAAACTGAGTTCAGGTGAGTTTCGCCAAGAGTTTCGAAACTACTTCCAAACGAACTGGTCAGATGCCGAGGTGGACTACTACTGGAATAGCCTCCTGGGCACAATTCCTGCCTATCGCTTCGAGCTGGTACGCAAACTCAAAGCTCAGTACCAAGTAGGTATTCTCAGTAATACCAACGAAATCCATATCGATGCAGTATATGCTCAATTGCAAGCCCAGCACGGAATGGACAATTTTGATCCCCTTTTTGACTGGGTATTTTATAGCCACGAGATGGGTCTTGCCAAACCGAATCAAGACATTTACCAACAGCTCCTCCTGGAACTAGGAACAACAGCAGGTCGGGTCCTCTTTTTTGATGATTTAAAAGCCAATGTAGCAGGAGCCACCTCTGTAGGTATACAAGCAATTCAAGTAGTGGGACCTCATACCTTAATCGATTTTTTTGGTGATGTATAAACCAAAGGAATACCTGGTTCATGGTGTATTGTTCCTACTCACCCTAGTCACCACCACACTCGCTGGTGGGGAGTGGGTTTACGGTAAATCCATTCTTGTCTCAGGTGAAGCGGCATTGACCTGGCCTTTTTTTGTACGTTCCTTGGAGTTTTCAATCCCATTTATAGGAATTCTTCTCGTCCACGAGTTGGGACACTTATTCACTTCCATCTACCACAAAGTCCGATGTAGCCTACCTTATTTTATTCCCGCTTGGCTGGGATTTTTGGGGAGTCCCTCTCTGGGCACCTTTGGCGCAGTGATCCAGATGAAGGGGAGGGTCAACAGCCGTAAAAAATACTTTGATATCGGTATCGCTGGTCCCTTGGCGGGATTTGTCCTTGCGCTAGGCGTTTTGGTGTATGGATTTGTGAGCCTGCCTCCGGCAGATTACCTCTATGAAATCCATCCCGAGTATGCAGATCCCAATTTCCAAGGCTATGGGGAAGAGGTGATGGAGTTTGAACTCGGAAATAACTTGTTATTCTGGGGTTTGGGGGAACTGCTGGTGGATCCAGGGCGCCTACCCGCCATGTCGGAATTGATCCACTATCCCTATTTATTTGCGGGTTACTTAGCACTGTTCTTTACCGCGCTCAACCTCCTGCCTATCGGGCAGCTGGATGGGGGACACGTGCTTTTTGGTTTGTTTCCAAAGCGACATGCACTGATTTCCCAACTTGCTTTTGGAGTATTTCTCGCCTATGCAGGCATGGGAGTGATTCGACCTTCTTTACCCTTGGAGGAACTCCTGATTCGAATTCCCCTTTACCTTGGATTTTTGTATCTCTGCTTATCAAAGTCTGACCTATCTCAACTCAACAGAATTACCCTAGTGCTGCTACTTGCTGCAGGGCAATACTTGATTTCCTTTTTTCAGCCAAGCTGGGAAGGCTACCAAGGCTGGTTGTTTTTTGCCTTTTTACTTGGCAGGGTCATGGGGATACGCCATCCTGAAGTGACGGGTAACATCCCAGTGGATACCAAAAGAAAGGTGTTAGGATGGCTAGCGCTCCTAATTTTTGTACTCTGCTTCTCGCCTCAGCCCTTTCAGACGAATTAAATTTGTACAAAGTACTAAGTACCAAGATACTTTAGAGGCAAGAGACAAGACACAAGAGCCGAGATGAATCTACTCCTTATTAGCAGGAGTTTGCTGGGAGCAGAATAGTAAATCTAATCTCTTGGTTCTTGGTTCTAATCGTCTTTTTACCTTGTACTTAGTACATTGTACTAATCCGTTAAGGCGCGGTAAGCAAGAATGCCACCCAAAACATTTCGGACCTTGGTAAATCCTTTGGTCTCCATATACTTCTTTGCATTCCCACTTCGTGCTCCAGAGCGGCAGTGTACGACAATTTCCTCGTGCTTGATTCCTGCGAGTTGCTCAAGCTGGTGGTCAAGTTCTCCCAAAGGAATGTTGTTCGCTCCAAGGTTATCCTCTTCGTACTCCCATTCTTCCCGCACATCGAAAAAGTGAAATTTTTCTCCTTTCTCTAATCTTTCTTTTAGTTCATTAACGGTAATGTCTTCCATATTATTTTTTCACTAAGATTCGATACGATTGTGGTCCTGAGCTTCCCTGAACATAAATCAGGTATAATCCAGGATGTTGATCTTTAAAATTAAGGATTTCTCCTTTAGCGGAGGGTACGCGAGATGGGAATACTTCTCTTCCATAGGAGTCTAGAACCTGCAAAGTGGAAAATTCTCCTTCTACCTGAACTTCGTTGACCGTAGGATTGGGGTAGATTCGAAGGGAGTTCGTTGGTTCAATGTTTCCACTGGCCTTTCCCGTCAAGCTGACATGTGGGCGAATTAGAAGGGAACCGGTCACTTCGGTGTTTTTCACCCATCCACCACCAACATTGTAAAAGATGCGGCCACTAAAGTCATTGCCTTTGTCAAGACCTACCTGAAGAAAGTCGTTTGTGAACTGAGTGAACCCCACAAAGAAGGTTCCTGAAACAGGGATGGCTTCTTCTAGTGGGAAATAGTTTATTTCTTGCCCTGGCGCCTTTGCTGGGATAACTACCTCTTTGGAGTAGAGTGGTTTCTTATCGAGTGCAGACCAGACGACCAAGTCCAGCACCTGATTTACCTGTCTGGTATTGGAAAAGTCAATGGATATTCCTTTCAAAAATACCGATTCCGGGGTGGTATATTCAACCGCGATCTGCCCCGAGCGCTGATTAATCCCAGCGGTATAGTCTGCTACTCCCTGGTCATAAGCAAAGTAGTCTCGGATTGGGAAACGGCTACTTACGCGGTCATTGGAACGAAAATCTACCTGGGAATAGCGAACGGTATCGCTGCCATTTATCTCGGTAAAGAGTCCATCTCCAGTAATTAACGCCATTTCAAAAACCACCTCAGTAGGCTTGGCAGGCAGCGGGATTTCTGTGAAGGACCTGCTTACAATTGTTCTTCTTTCAAGCGCATTTGGAACCGGATTGAAGGGTGTGGTGCTATTGATTGGAAGCATACTTACCCCACTACTGTCCCGAAGGGTGACGGAGTATTCCATAGCTTTAAAGCGATTCTCGAGATTTTGAAATTCACTCTTGGCTGTGGACCATTTCCCTTTTTGATTTTTTTGTAAGAGCTCCCATGGATAGGCCCCAAAGTCTCCAAGGCGAACAGTAGTTCTTTGTGTAAGGGCTCTGTCGGGGTAGGAGGGGTCTGTGCTGCTTCGCTTCGAATTCAGGTACACGTAATCCAAAAGCCAGGAATCAAAAGGGCCACTTTGTCTACCGTTTGAAAAAAAGCGAAACTGAAAGTTGGCATGCTGCCATTCGGGACGGATGGCTATGGTTTCCTGAATAAAGCGGTTCCGATCCACTGCTGTTCCTCCTCTTTTCTCCCAAATGTTAAGCCAGGTGCCGCCGGGAGTCAAAATTTGTAGCGTGAGTCGATCGTTGCTATCAGGAACTTCTGCTTTGCCTCCAGCTTGCCAATAAAAGCTGAGGTAGACTGAAGCCTGCTGAGCTGCTGGAATTCCACTTAAATCAAGGGGTATGCTGCTTAGGTAATCCCCCTCACCTTGGTCTTTTTCTTGTAAGGAGTATGATTTTCCTGCTTCGTCGACCCCATTGAAGAGCACCATGCCGATGGAAGGGGCTTTGTTTCCTATGGTCTCGGTGTAGGATGCTCCTTTGGGAATCCACCTACTCGATTGAATGCCTTTTGAAAAATCATCCCAAAAAGGTAGGGTAGCCGTATTCGTTTGCCGTGTCCAAGGTTCAAGAATTGGATCAACAGTTTGCGAAGACTGATGAATAGGTCCAAAATTAACAAACTGAGCTAGGCTAGGCCCTCCTTGACTCAATAAAGAGAAGAACAGAAGGGTGGAGAATATCCTGCTTCGTTTCAACGTATTAATTTTTGGAAATCCAAAGGTCAATTACATCGCCTGATTTCAATTCAGAGCCCACAGAAGGACTTTGCAAATAGACTCTTCCAGGGGCTACAGAGTCAGTTTTGTTGTAGATTTTTCTTCCCAAACGCAACCCAGAACCTACTGCCAAAAATTCTGCTTCTTCTTCCTCCAGGCCGACAAAGTTTGGAGCACTAAGCAGTTGATTGCCCATGCCATCCCCCACCACCAAATCAATTTTCGATCCTTTGGCAATTTCGGCTCCTTCACGGATGGGAGCACCTTTATAGCGTTGCTCCAAGACCACATTGATTCCGATATCTGGAACATAGATGATGTCTCCACGTTGCAGTCCAATGTTGGCCAAGATTTCTTGTACATTTTTCAAAGGCATATTGAGCAAACTTGGCATCTTTAGAATAGGAGCGTTGCGCGCATTCAATGTTAAAAATATCTTTCTATCCTTTTTGACCAATGCATTTGCCTCTGGTAGTTGCTTTAAAATAACTAAGGGGTCTTCTTCTGCACTAAATCCTGAATCTGGGGAAATTTCATACTGCAAGGAGGCGCTCTTCAATAAGGCCTCTGCCTTCTCATTAGTCAATCCCGATAGATCCGGTACTGACACGGTCTCCCCGTGATTGGTGTAAAAAGGAAGATAGACCTTTAAAAAAATAAAGCCGAGGGTAACTGAAATCCCTGCAATCAAGAGCAGGTGGAGCCCAACTTTTTTTAGTTGTGGAAGGAGTGATTGCATGGTATAAAGATAGCGCCTATCAAAGTTTTGATTCTTTATTCGAAGAACAAAATTCAGTAAAACAGCTGAAAGTGGAAAAAAGTAAGCCGAAACGTATCTTTCGGCTTACTTTTTATCACTGAATAATTACGCGCTTAATTTCTTGTAAGCTCGAACTATTTATTTTGAACACATAAAGGCCAGCTGTAAACATCTCTCTACTAAACGTATAAGTCTGGTTCAAAGTATTTGGGAAGGCCAATTCTCGTACCAAGGAACCAGATGATGAAATGATCTGAATGGTCACATTTTCTCTTTTTGGAAGATTGAATGCCACATTGACAAATTCAGAGGCCGGGTTTGGATAGATAACCGTATTCCGCTCCGCTGGAATGACAGGATCAGGATTTGCGCTTAGGAAGAGTTCCATGTTGTCCAAGTAAACAGGCGAATTTATCGTTCCCACCACATCCAATACAAAAGCTAGGCGAATTTCCTTTTTACCTTCTCCAGCATATTCTGTGAGGTTGACATACTTCCGTTCGTAATTTCCTGCAGTGGATGGGTTGGCATTTCCTGTGCTTACTGTTGAAAGAGCTGTTCCTGCTTCTGACCAAACCACTTTATAAGTTTCTCCTTGATTGGTACTGGCTAGTACATAAAGTGTAGTTCCAGGATTCACAGATCCTGCGGCGATATCAAAGAAAACGCTGGCTTGACGGCTTACGGACAAGTCGAAGGAAGGTGTTCCCATCCAATACGAATTTCCATTGGTAGCACCTTCAATTCTAGCCACATTGTTTGGCCCTGTTGCTCCCGTTACCGCGGTCACTAGCCAAGCAGCCTGATCACTTTCTGGATTAATGGTAAGCCATGGGCTTAGGTCGGTACTGCCGTTGAAGTTTTGTCTCCAAGGCACTTCAAGTCTAGCTGTATTCTCCAGATTGTACCAGTTGGTTTGTGCTACTGCAGTTAGGTTTTGATCAAAATTCGGTTCAGATACTCCAAACTTCAAGTTGTTCTTTCCAGCAGCAGTGGATTTGGCCAAAGAAACATTGATGGATTCCCCAGGAGGGATGGTTGAACCAGAACCTACGAAAACTCGATTTCCTGAATTGTTCGTATTTCTTGAAAACAAGAATTTAGATACTGGCAGGTTCCCTGTATTCGTAATTCGTACAATTTCTTGTGCATTTGTACCAGCGCTGATAGGACTTGGAGCAATTACATCTTCAATCTTCAAATCATACTTGAATTCTTCGGTAGGAACAACCCGAATATTCCGAAGGAAAATATTGTTACCAAAAGCATTTTTAGTTACCAATGCTACCCGAATCTTGCCCAGATTCTTGAATTTACTGAGGTTGACCAGCTCCGTTCTAAATTGAGTTTTAGTGGTTGGGATAAATTCTTCAACAGTAGCATCGGAGGTTTGAAGTCGAGTCCCACTCTTTTTGTAAGGAGGCGTGATGATGTCAAAATCTTGGCTACATTCTGGTGCTATTGCGACCAGTAATTCATCTTGGAATCCGGCTTGATTGTAAGGACCATGCGCAACTTCAAATACCAGCTGGGCATTTGGATACTTGGTTAGGTCAATTTGCGGAGAAATAAAGTAGTCTAGCTGTCCCTGCGCCTCGTATTCATAATGGCGAATGAATAGGGCTGGTTGCGCACTTCCATCGATGGTAAGGTTGGTTTTCTCCCAAGTCAAAGACTGATCAGGATTTCCAATGATCCAGGTAGCAGGGAGGGTTGTCAATGAAACTGAATAAGGAAGCGTAAGCTGTCCTTGTTGAACAGGTTTAGAGATTAACGTATTGTTTGATGTTACCAAGTCGGCTACGTTGTTTACCTGAACAATTGTAAATGAAAATTCACTTTCCTGTCCTTTTGTATCAAAGTTTGCAAAGCTTACTGTTGTTTTCTCTGAAGATTTTAGATTGGTTGTGAACTGTTTATTTTCTATTAAGGTTCCGTTCCATCTAAATTCAATATTCACTGAAGTGACTAATTCATTACCTCTATTCTGAATTTCCAACTGAGGAGAGATGGTAGGTTGGCACAACGCGTCTGAAGGGGTTACAACTCTTAATAAAGAAACGTCTCTAGTCGTAAGAATTGGTTCTTTGGTTCCACGACTGTTTACTAGCGATGCCCTTCGAGGGCTATTTGTCAATACAACATCAAATCGTTCTACTTGGCCCTTGGTAAATAGGTTCATGCATGGATCTGGCGTGTAATCCATGTAGTTCTGGATCATGTTGTTGTTGCCACAAGAAAACCGAGTTGGGTTGTCGTTGCAAATGGAATTGTTGGGATTGTCTTGATTTGGTGTGTCGAGGACAAAATCATCTACTTCGCAGCCTCCATCACCCCAAATGTGACGCAAGCCAAGGTAGTGCCCTACTTCGTGCGTAGCAGTTCTTCCATTGGTATTGGCAGCTGTGCCAGCACCTGTTCCAAAAAAGAGGTAATCTACGGTTACCCCATCACGAATTGCTGACGATGGTGCGAAATTAAGCCCTGGTAGGTTAGAGGTGGGAAAAGTAGCATAACCTAAGTAAGGAGATACCAAGGGAACCACCCAAACATTGAGGTATTCTTCTGGATTCCATTGGGAGGTCTGACCGATTAGGGTTGCGTCTTCTGGCCCATAAACGGTTTTGGGACCCTGTTTTCGTACAATTCCATTGGTAGGTAACCCATTTGGGTCCTGTTTGGCGAGCACAAATTCAATATTTGCATCTGCTGCTACTGGAAGAAATTCCGCAGGGGTGCGGATGGCATCTGCATTTTTTCTACGAAAATCCTCATTTAGTACACGAATTTGCGAGAGAACCTGCGCATCCGAAATGTTGGCTTCGACGCCTATGGATGTTCCATTGTGTAGGACATGTACTACCACTGGAATCACGCGTGGTTCAGCCTGAACCTTCATGATCTGGGGCATGCTTTTTCGCTCAACGATTTTTTTGGTGATCCAATCTTCGAAGAAAACTTTCGATCCAAACACCCCTAGTTCTTTTTCTTGCTGGGTTTCTAAAGAGGTATGTCCGCATTTGTCATTGTGACCGCTTCCTGGGTGACTCGAACTTCCCGAAGAAAATCCTTGAAGTGTAATCCCCTGCCCAAAAACAGTGAACGAACACATAAAAAATAAGCCTACAAGAAATTGTGATTTCAAGGTATGTTGGATAGGGTTTTTCATTCTTAAGATGGTTAAGCTAAGGTTAGGTTTACTGCTTCCACTCTTTTGATTTCAGGGATTGATCTCAAAATAGCTTCTTCAACTCCAGCTTTTAGAGTCATGGATGACATAGGGCATGAACCACAGTTACCCAACATTTCAATTTTTAAAACAAAATCTTCTGTCAGCTCAACTATACGCACATTTCCTCCATCTGCTTCCAAATAAGGTCGGATGGTATCCAATGCGAATTCAATTTTCTCTCTCAGTACAGCTTCCATAAGCATTGCTTAAAGTTTAATTTCTACTACTTCTGTTTTCTCGATGGAAGAGTTCCGTATTGCAATTTGCCGGGCGACTTCTTCTGCGAGCTTTAGGTAGGCATCCTGAGTCGAACCCGATTTCAAAACAGCCGGATAGCCAGAATCTCCGCTTTCTCGAATGCTTTGAACAATTGGGATCTCTCCAAGGAAAGGTACCTCGTATTTTTCCGCTAACTTTTTCCCTCCATCCTTACCAAACAAATAGTACTTGTGGTCTGGTAATTCCTCAGGCGAAAAATAAGCCATATTTTCTACAACACCTAAGATGGGAACATTAATTTGAGCTTGTCTGAACATGCTCAATCCCTTGGTTGCATCCGCAAGTGCTATTTTTTGCGGAGTGGTGACGATAACAGCCCCCGTTACTGGAACGGTTTGAACTAGCGTCAAATGGATATCCGAGGTCCCTGGGGGTAGGTCAATAAGCAAGTAATCCAGTTCTCCCCATTCTACATCTGCAATGAATTGGCGTAAAGCAGAACTTGCCATCGGCCCCCTCCATACTACAGCACTGTCTGTGGGTGTCAAAAATCCAATAGACATCATCTTTACTCCATACTGCGTGATGGGCACGATGATATTTTTTTCTCCCTCTTTTTTGACCGCAGGCTGCTCTCCCTCCACATTAAACATGGTGGGGATCGAAGGACCTGAAATGTCCGCATCAATCAAGCCTACTTTCGCCCCAAGCTCCGCAAGCGCAACAGCTAGGTTCACCGAGGTGGTAGATTTGCCTACGCCGCCTTTGCCAGAGGCGATGGCAATGATGTTTTTTACCTGTGGTAAAACGGGTGCTGCATCACGTACAGTAGTTACGGTAGCAGTCATGGTGATGTCCCATTTCCAATCCGTTCCAAAATCCTCAGTCAATACTTCCAAGCAATTATTTTTGATGACTTCCTTCAAGGGACAAGCAGGAGTCGTGAGAACCACTGTAAATCGTACCTTATTGCCTTCTATTTCAATCCCTTGAATCATTCCTAAGGAAACCAAGTCCCGCTTGATGTCTGGGTCCTGGACTTTGGAAAGGGATTTTTTCAACAATTCTGGAGTCAATTGCATTGCTTTTGTGATTTTTTTGCAAGTTAGGTCAAGAATGCGTCTTAGAAAAACCTGAGCTATCATTTTCACCCCCTCAAACTCCTGATTTTCTTCTGCTGTAGGAGGTATCGATTTCCCATCGGTTCCTTACATTTGCCTATCCAATCCTTCCTATGTCCATCAGTAAACTCACTACCGACAAAGTAAAAGAACGCGTTGACATTGTCGAGGTGATTGGGGATTACGTACCCTTGAAGAAAAAAGGGCAAAACATGTGGGCTTGTTGCCCTTTTCATGGGGAAAAAACACCCTCTTTTTCCCTTTCACCAGCCAAACAAATTTACAAGTGCTTTGGCTGCGGGAAAGCAGGTGATCCCATCCAATTCGTTATGGAAATCGAAGGCATCGGTTTTCAGGAGGCCATTCGCCAACTTGCTGGCAAGTACGGGATTGAGATTGAAGAGGAGGCAAACCTTAGCCCTGAGCAAAATCTAGAACAGAATGAACGGGAAAGTCTGTTTATCGCGGTAAATTTTGCCAAAGATTTTTTTGTAAAAAACTTAGAAACCGACGAAGGAAAGTCCATTGGCCTGAGTTATTTCAAAGAGCGAGGATTTACGCCTCAAATCATCCAAAAATTTGATCTGGGCTATGCCTTGGATGGCTGGGATCATTTCTTGAAAGCAGCCAAATCTGACGGATACCAAGAAGAAATTCTCTTGAAAGCAGGTTTGATTTTGCAGAAAGAAGGGGATGCCGAACGCCTATACGACCGCTTTCGAAATCGCGTCACCTTTGCCATCCATAATGTCAGTGGTAAGGCCATTGGTTTCGGTGCCCGAATCCTGACTAAAGATAAAAACCAGCCCAAATACATCAATTCTCCGGAAACTCCCATCTACCACAAGAGTGATGTGCTCTATGGGATTTTTCAGGCTAAAAAAGCCATTAGAGATCAGGACAACTGCTTCTTGGTCGAAGGCTACACCGACGTAGTTTCACTGCATCTATCGGGAATTGAAAATGTGGTGGCCTCTTCGGGCACCTCCCTCACCGATGGGCAGATCAAGTTGATCCGACGATTTACCAACCAGGTTACAGTCCTCTATGACGGTGATTCAGCAGGAATTAAAGCTTCCTTGCGAGGAATAGATCTCTTATTGGAAGGTGGGCTCAATGTCAAGGCGGTGGTATTTCCCGACGGAGAAGATCCGGATAGCTACTCCAGAAAGGTGGGTTCTCAAGCATTTCAAGACTACCTCAAGGAAAATAGCCGAGATTTTATAGGATTCAAAATCAGCCTCTATCAAGATGAAATAGACAAGGACCCCATCCGAAAAGCAGGAATAATTCGCGAAGTGGTACTCAGTATAAGCAAAATCCCCGATCCAATCATCCGATCGGTGTATGCGAAAGAGGCTTCGGGGCTTTTGAGTATTGAAGAAGAAATACTACATGCTGAACTGAATAAAATTCTTCTAAAAACTCAAAAGGAGCAGTTTGAACGTGCGAAAGAGGAAAAAGCGGTTGAAGATAGCATTGAGCAGCTTTTGCCAGCTCCGGTGGAGACCAGTGCTGAAGACAACCTGCTCCTGCAGGAGCGTGAGATGCTTCGGTTGCTGCTGAACTATGGAGGACAAAAATTGGACGTTCAAGAACTTCATTTTTGCCAGTACATTCTTTCTGAAATTAAGGAAGTGAGTTTCCAGACTCCTGTTTACCAAAAAATGATTCAACTCTACCGAGACCAGATTTCTTTGGGTCAGGTACCGTCTGATGAGTTGTTTCTGAATCATGTGGATGCTGAAATTAGGCAAGAGGCCATTGCAATGATTACACTAAGGCATGAGGTCTCTACCAATTGGAAAGATAAATTTCAGATTTTTGTGGCCCTAGAATCCGATGATTTGGCCGACACAGCGTTCAAATCCATTTTACGACTTAAGCGTAGACTTCTCCAAAAAATGATGGAAGAGGCAATGAGCGAAATCAAAGAAGCTGAACAGCTTCAGCTGTCTGAGGATAAGGTAAACGAATTGCTTGAGGTATATCTGGAACTTAAGAAATTTAAGCTCAAGATTGATAAGGAGCTAGGAATTGTGATTGGTTAATTCCAAACTTTCTTTGGCTGCTTCCAGTTTTGTAGACAAACAGGCTACATTTGTATCCTAAACCTTCTTTTTACTACCCCTACTTGTGGAAAATTACACCCTAGATCCCATTGAAGATGCCATTGAGGCGATTAAAAACGGTGATGTTATTATCGTTGTAGACGACGAGGACCGTGAAAATGAAGGTGATTTTGTGTGTGCAGCAGAAAAAGTGACTCCTGAAATCATCAACTTCATGGCTACCCATGGCAGAGGTTTGATCTGTGCTCCCTTGATTGAAGATCGCTGCGAGCAGCTAGGTTTAGACCTGATGGTTGGAAGCAATACGGCAGTATTTGAAACTCCCTTTACGGTGTCTGTAGACTTGATTGGTCATGGGTGCACCACAGGAATATCTGCATCAGACCGCGCGAAAACCATTCAAGCCTTGGTGGATGACCGCATTCATCCCAATGAACTAGGTAAGCCAGGTCATATTTTTCCTCTCAAAGCCAAAAGAGGTGGGGTATTGCGCAGAGCAGGCCATACCGAGGCTGCAATTGATTTTTCAAGACTTGCGGGGCTTCAGCCAGCAGGGGTGTTGGTGGAGATTATGAATGAAGATGGGACGATGGCACGTCTCGATGACTTGATTAAAGTCCGTGAGCGATTCCAATTGAAATTGGTATCTATCAAGGATTTGATTGCTTACCGGCTGAAAAATGAGTCCTTAATTACCAAAGAAATTGGCGTGGATATGCCCACTGTTTGGGGTAATTTTAATTTGCTTGCTTACCGACAAACCAATACCCAAGAAATTCATTTGGCCTTAATCAAAGGAACCTGGGAGAAGGATGAACCAATTTTGGTTCGTGTACATTCCTCCTGCGCAACTGGAGATATTTTTGGTTCCTGCAGATGCGACTGCGGTCCGCAATTGCATGCTGCCATGGAGCTTGTCGAACAAGAGGGCAAAGGCGTTGTTTTGTACATGAATCAAGAAGGAAGAGGCATTGGCTTAATCAATAAGTTAAAAGCATACAAACTTCAAGAGGAGGGCATGGACACGGTGCAAGCCAACCTTGCATTGGGATTGCCAATGGATGGTCGGGATTATGGAGTGGGCGCTCAAATCCTTCGGGATCTGAACATTTCTAAGATTCGTTTGATCTCTAACAATCCTCAAAAACGAGTGGGCTTGCTAGGTTATGGACTAGAAATTATTGAACAAGTTCCCATCGAGATTCAACCCAATCCCCACAATGAAAAATACCTGCAAACAAAGCGGGATAAAATGGGGCATACTATTCTAAAATAACTAAGTCTGAGAGGAGCCGTTGGTTTTGAAAACCTGAAGACAAGCCTTTCGTTTGAATACCTTATGCAACGATTGAAAATCTACTTATTCTTGATGCTGGTTGGTTTGAGCGTCCAAAGTTGGGCTCAAACTAAAAATCAATTCCCATCTCAAATTTGGCACAAGGGCACCCTGTATTTAACGGATGGAAGTTCGGTGAATGGCATGGTCAAATACGATTTGGAAACCAACTTGGTTCAACTACAAGAGGAGACGGTGATTACTTTTACAGCCTCCAACGTGACGAGCTTCGATATTTTTGATGAGACCTATAAGGGTATTCGGAAGTTTTATAGCCTACCCTATGCATTGAATGGTAATTACGATACTCCTGTGTTTTTTGAGGTCCTTACCCAAGGGGAGCACATTGCTTTGCTCTGTCGAGAATTCATTGCTACTGACACGCGAGGAATTAATAACTGGACGGGAATGGGTATGAATCCATTTTGGGGACCTCAAAATATAGCCGGGTTCAGATTGGCATTTACCTATTACTTTTTAAAAAATGGCCGCATGGAGAAGTACAGCGGTAAGAAAAAGGAATTGTTTGACATGCTACCTGGATACGATGAGGAGCTTGACCTTTACATTCGAAAAAATCGCCTTGAACACGATCAACGTGGGGATCTGCTTCGGATCACTGCCTACTATAATGAATTAAAAAACAACTAATCATGTCAAGACCCTTGATTCTTGTCTCAAACGACGACGGCATCACCTCCAAAGGAATTCGCGTATTGGTAGCGGTAATGAAAAAATTGGGAGACGTGGTGGTAGTAGCCCCCGATAGTCCTCAATCGGGAATGGGACATGCCATTACAATTGGACAAACCTTGCGATTGTATGAAGAGGATATTTTCGAAGATGTATTGGCCTACAAGTCTAGCGGTACACCTGCCGATTGTGTCAAACTTGCTAAGCACTACGTGCTAAAGGATCGTAAGCCCGATTTGGTGGTGAGCGGGATCAATCACGGTTCAAATACATCCATCTCTGTCCTCTACTCTGGAACCATGTCCGCAGCTATTGAGGGAGCCTTAGAAGGGTATCCTTCCATTGGATTTAGCCTTTGCGATTTTTCATCGAAGGCAGACTTTTCCCATGTGGAGGAATGGGTTGAGAAAATTGCCCGCCAAGTGTTGGAAAATGGTATCCCAAAAGGAATAGCCTTGAATGTTAATTTTCCTCCCAAGCGGAACGAAGAAATTCGAGGAGTAAAAATCTGCAGACAAGCAGATGCCAAGTGGCAGGAAGAATTTGTCGAGCGATTTGATCCCACCGGAAGAAAGTACCTTTGGCTGGCAGGTAATTTTGTGAATTTTGACAAAGGGGAAGACAATGACGAATGGGCGATTGCCAACAATTACATCTCCATCGTTCCTTGCCAATACGACCTTACTGCCCACCATGCCATCTCCCATATCAATAAGGAATGGGACTGGACGAAGCTTGGGGATTAAGGATTATCTGCTATCCTGCTAGTAGCTCAATTGGAATGTTAACCCTAGCGGCTAATCGCTATCAGACGATAGACCACGTCCCACATTTTTGAACTACAAACCCTATTTTCCTTGGTTACAGCTAACAAGGCGGGGTACCAAATAGGATTTTTTTGTTTTTTTAAACATTTGGGTTGGCTTGTACTTTGATCCTATTTGTGCCTAAACCAGCAGTCGATGCGTGTTTCTTCGTAGGCTTTGAAGACGGTATTGACCGGAAAGCCGTGGCGCAACCGATCGTTGAATTTGGTTCTGGCCAAGTAGTTGAACGCCCCCATATCGCCCGTGTACGCAGTTCTATTTTCTGAATTGTAGCTTCGATGAATTGCAGCTAGCTGCTGGAGGAAATCGTAGAATATCGGGTAGTTTCCACCGATTATCCCACAGTTCAGCAGTGTTTCCGCTCCAAATAGGGCTTCATAGGCTGCAAAATCATCGATTTGGGTTCTAAGGCTAGTGGAATGTGCGTTCATCCATTCGTTATCCAGTAAACAAGGTTCATCTCCACAAAATAGGGTATTTGGAGATTCCTTGAAAAGTGCTGAAGTAAAAGGATTGTTGATCAGGGTAACATCCGATACATCTGTTACAAAAATATTGTCAGGTGGATGTGCCAGTTTTTCTAAGTAGTCTAGGTAGACTAGGTACCGAAAGACGTTGGGATTGAACCGAGGATCAGGGGTGATTTTTACGAAGGAAAGGAAGGTATTGGTGTATTTTTGGCAAGTTTCCTCACTAAAGCCATTGTGAAATAAGATGCCTTTTACTCCTGCATTAGCCAATGATTCCGCCCAAGCGCGTACTAGTTCGTAATCATCTTCTTGTAAAGTGGTGCTCCGGTTGACGTCGTAGATGCCCGTAATCAAGCATGCGAGTATCAAGTTATGAGTTGAGGCTGCTGCTGACTGATTTGCAATCACAAGCCTGCAGGAATAAGGTTTTGGAGTTTTACTTGGGAGCAGGTGCTATTTGGGTTGTTCCGGTAGTAAATGTAAGTTCGTAGATCAACTTTTTTTACTCGATACTTGGCCTTTGCACGTTCAAAAAAGTCGGTGTCTGCTGCAAATCCTCCCTTAAATCCTAGCGTTAGAAACACTTCTTTGAGGCCAAACAGAGTTCCAAACAGTGTTGCTTCGTCCAAATGAATTTGCTTGCTCAAATCGTTTTTGTCTGGCACAAAATAGTCTTCTTGGCTAGAAACAACTGTTTCAGAGGTAGAGCAAATTAAGTCGACAGATGCCATCTCGAGGAGACAGGAGCTTAGGTGGTTGGTTTTGTATTCATCGTCACTATCCAAGATGGTGATGTAAGTTCCCACACTGTTGAGTACTCCTCGGTTAATGGATTCCGATTGCCCACGATTGCTGTGGCGAATGTAGGAGATCCGGTCTTCATGCGCTACGATGTATCTTATTAAGGCTTCTCTGTTATTGGTGGTGCTTCCATCATCAATGATGATCAACTCAAACTCAGCGTAGTCTTGGTTTAAAACCGAATCAATTGCTCGCTTTATAATGGTGAAATCGGTATTGTACACCGCCATCAATACCGATATGTTCACTTGTTTCACCATC
>Ga0209400_1000092_pt1 | contig 76875 bp, 78 predicted proteins | sample M_130807_EF_Meta_FD_187313 | JGI IMG/M metagenome (GOLD analysis project Ga0209400, IMG submission 187313) | Freshwater microbial communities from Lake Montjoie, Canada to study carbon cycling - M_130807_EF_MetaG (SPAdes) (version 2) | ecosystem: Environmental > Aquatic > Freshwater > Lake... | reverse complement strand
CATTAAAAACTTGTAGAAAGAAGCCCAGATGTCTCGCACCGTTGTCCTAGTCGATGCTGTTCGCACCCCTTTTGGAAAGGCCGGCAGCATGTACTCCGGTACTCGCGCTGATGATCTGATGGTGCGGGCAATGCGCGGTCTGCTAGAACGCAATCCAAATGTGAAGCCAAGTGATATCGAAGATGTTGCGATCGCAGCTGCGACACAAAGCGGCGATCAAGGAATGAATATCGGCAGAAGCGCTTCTCTTCTCGCTGGCCTTCCAAATACAGTTCCCGGATATTCAGTAGATCGCTGGTGTGCTGGTGCTATGACTGCAACGACATCCTTGGCTGGTGCAATTGCAATTGGTTCAATTGATATCGCAATTGCTGGTGGCGTTGAACATATGGGTAATCACCCAATCGGTGAAGGTATAGATCCCAACCCAAGATTTTTAGCTGAACGAATTGTGGAACAAGATGCGCTCGCTATGGGTGCAACGGCAGAGCGTTTACACGATCGCTTTCCGCAATTGACGAAAGAGCGCGCTGATCGCTTTGCCTATAACTCACAGATGAAAACTGCGGCCGCTTATGCCGCAGGAAAAATCCAGCGCGACTTAATACCTACTGCTGCCCGTATCGCTGAAACTGGTTGGGGAATTGCAACTGTAGATGAACCGCCTCGCCCAACAACAACGATGGAGGGCTTGGCAACACTCAAAACGCCATTTCGTCCGGCAGGTCGCGTAACACCTGGCAATTCATCTGGCTTAAACGATGGTGCAACTGCAGCTCTTTTGGCGAGTGAAGATAAAGCGAAAGAACTTGGTTTAACGATTAAGGCGAAGTTGGTTTCATTTGCCTTTGCTGGGGTTGAACCAGAAGTAATGGGATATGGGCCTGTTCCTTCCACAATCAAAGCGCTAGCCAAAGCTGGATTACAGATTTCCGATATCGGCGCCTTCGAAGTCAACGAAGCATTTGCCGTGCAAGTAATTGCTTTTCTTGATCACTTTGGAATCGCCGATGATGATTCGCGAGTAAATCCCTACGGTGGTGCAATTGCGGTTGGCCACCCCTTAGCCTCATCTGGAATTCGTTTGATGCTTAATTTGGCGCGTACCTTTGAAGAGCGCACCGATGTTCGTTATGGCTTGACCACTATGTGTATCGGCCTCGGGATGGGTGGCAGCGTAATTTGGGAGAACCCACACTTCACAGGAGGAAAGAAGTAATGGCTACCGAAATTACTCTGCCTGAAGGCGCACCTGAAGAAGTAATCACCAACGCGCTAGTACGCGATGTCGACCTAACTCCATTTGGTCACAACGGTTCGCTCGCGCTGATCACATTAGATAACGGCCTTGACCATACCCGCCCAAATACATTTGGGCCGCAATCACTTGCAGCCTTAGATCGCGCGATAACAGATGCCATCGGTCGCGCACCTGCTGCCATTGCAATTACGGGCAAGCCATTTATCTTCGCCGCTGGCGCTGATTTATCAGCTCTTGCATTCTTAACTGAGCGCCAACAATCGCTGGCGATTGGAAAGCTCGGCCACGATGTATTTCGCCGGTTAGATGAATGCGGAATTCCAACTTTTGCTTTTATAAATGGTCTGGCACTCGGTGGCGGACTAGAAGTTGGCCTGCACTGCAACTACCGCACTTTGGCATCAACTGCCTTCACCGGTTTACCAGAAGTATTTCTTGGCTTGGTTCCAGGTTGGGGCGGAGCCACAATCTTGCCTAAATTGATTGGGCCAGAACGTGCGGTTCAAGTGATCATGCTTAATGCGCTAAATAACAACACGATGATGAAGGCAAAAGATGCTCTTTCTCTTGGTGTAGTGGATGCAGTTTACGAACCAGCTGACTTCCTAGAACGCTCGGTTGCCTTCGCAGCAAGCGTTCTATCTGGAAAAAATAAGATCGAGCGGAAAGATTACTCAAACGATCCTGCTTGGGAGGCATCCCTTGCAACAGGAAAGGCCGCAGCGCTTAAGAAGTATGGCGGAGCTGAGATTGCCTCCCCTATGCGCGCCCTTGAATTAATTGCAGCTGCTCGCACCAATACCCGCGGTGCTGGCTTTGACGCCGAAGATCAAACCCTTGCTGATCTGACTATGTCTGATCCGCTACGTGCATCTCTGTATGCCTTTAATCTCATTCAAAAGAAGCGCAAAAAAGTAGAAGGCGCTCCTAAACCTGCTCTTGCTCGTAAAGTAACAAAGGTTGGCGTTGTCGGCGCAGGATTAATGGCCTCGCAATTAGCTCTATTACTACTGCGCAATTTGAAGTGTCCGGTCGTTATGACGGATATCGATCAAGAGCGCGCCGATAAAGGCGTTACTTGGGTTAAGAACGAACTTGCGAAATTGGTTGAGAAGAAGCGGATGAGTGAAGAATCTGCCCGTCGCCTCTCCCTTTTAATTAGCGGTTCAGCTGATCAATCCAGTTTTGCCGGCTGTGATTTTATTATTGAAGCGATCTTCGAAGAACTATCGCTTAAGCAGGAGCTCTTTAAGAAGTTAGAAACCATCATCTCCCCTGAATGTGTTCTTGCCACCAACACTTCATCACTTTCTGTAGAACGTATGAGCGAAGGGCTGATCAATCCAGAACGCGTTATCGGGTTCCACTTCTTCAACCCCGTGGCCGTCATGCCGCTTCTTGAGGTTGCACGCACTTCTAAGACTGACGATGCAACAACAGCGACAGCCGTAAGCGTCGGCAAAGAGCTGAAGAAGGCGATGATTATCTGTAAGGATGCACCAGGATTTGTCGTAAATCGACTCTTGACTCGCTTTATGGGTGAAGTTACTGATGCAGTGGATGAAGGAACGCCTCCAGCGATTGCTGATAGTGCGATGCGCAGTATTGGTTTCCCTATGTCGCCCTTCGAACTATTAGATCTAGTTGGTCCTGGCGTTGCGTTGCATGTTTCCGAAACCTTGCATGAAAATCTCGGTGAGCGCTATCGCATCTCACCAACTATGCAGGCCATGGTCGCAGCTAAGGTGCGCAACTTCTACATCAAGGATGGCGATGGAAAAATCGTTGCAAATCCCGAAGCACTTGCTTTGATTAAGCAGGGATCAACTCCATCGACTGCAGAACAAGTACGCGAAAGAGCGCTAAGGGCGCTTGCAGTTGAAGCTCGCATGATGCTCGATGAAGGTGTTGTTTCAAGCGCCGCCGAAATCGATCTATGTATGTTGATGGGCTCTGGATGGCCGATGCACCTAGGTGGAATTTTGCCGTACTTGGATCGTGAAGGAATTAGTGAAGCGGTTCGCGGTCAACGTTTTCACGCGCCGGGGATTGCATCTCTTCCATAATTGAATTTGTTCCAGCAGCGCTGCCAGAACTGTTCCATTCAACGATACTGCGGGCAATATTTTTAGCGGTTATTCCTAGGTCACTTAGGATTTCGCTCCGTTTGGAGTGTTCAATAAACTCCAGCGGTACGCCTATCGAGTGAATCGGTATGTTGAGTCCTGCTTCGCGGAACATTTCTGAGATCGCACTTGCGATACCACCATGTTTAATTCCATCTTCTACTACGACCAAGCTCTTATATCTTTGGGCGATATTTGTAAGCGACGTTGGTAACGGTTTAACCCACCGTGGATCGATAACCGTTACGCCAACACCTTCGCGGTAAGCCATGGAAGCAGCCTCAACTGAGATCGCTGCCATTGCACCAATACTGACCAATAAAACATCTGCGCTTTCGCCACGGTAGAGAACATCAATGCCGTCGCGACGTTCGAAAGCTGGGATATCACTTTGTAATGCGCCTTTTGGATAGCGCAACATCGATGGCGCATCCGAAATTGCAACTGCCTCTCGTAACGTTTCGCGCAAGCGGGTGGCATCACGAGGGGCTGCAACGTGCATCGTTGGAACTATTCCAGTTAACGCTAAATCCCAGATTCCGTGATGTGAAGGGCCATCATCGCCCGTTACTCCGGCGCGATCTAAAACAAATGTGACACCCGCTTTGTGCAAGGCAACATCGAGAAGTAATTGGTCAAAGGCGCGGTTTAAAAAGGTTGAATAGACAGCAACAACAGGATGCAAGCCCGCATACGCCATTCCGGCCGCGCTGGTTACAGCATGTTGTTCTGCGATACCGACATCGATTGTGCGATCTGGAAATACTTTCTCAAAGGCATCTAGTCCAGTTGGACCGAGCATTGCAGCAGTTATAGCAACGATATCCTCACGTTCTCGCGCAATCTCTATCAACTCTTGTGAAAATATCTTGGTCCAACTAGTTGCGCTCTTGGCAAGCGGCGCACCTGTCTCGGGATCGACTATTCCGACAGCGTGGAATTTCTCTGCTTCATCGTCCATCGCCGGCTTATGACCTCGGCCCTTTTCAGTAATCGCGTGCACCAGCACTGGCGCGCCAAACTCCTTTGCTTTAAGGAGAGCCCTTTCTAAAGCTGCAATGTCATGGCCATCAATTGGTCCCATATATTTCAAGCCCAGATCTTCAAACATTCCTTGTGGGGCTATGACATCTTTTATACCCTTTTTCACACCGTGCAGAGTTTCATAGATTGGCGTGCCAACAACGGGGGTCTTATGCAGAACTTCTTTGCCCCAATCTAGAAAGCGTTCATACCCTTTAGTTACTCGTAGCGTTGCTAAATATGTTGCCAGCCCACCAATTGTCGGCGAGTATGAACGTTCATTATCGTTAACAACGATTACCAAATTCCGATTTTCTGTCGCGGCAATGTTATTTAACGCCTCCCATGACATACCGCCCGTTAAAGCGCCATCGCCAACTACTACAACGACATGGCGATCCTTCTGCCCGGTTTGTGAGAAGCCGTATGAGATTCCATCTCCCCAGGAGAGCGCGGTTGAGGCATGCGAATTTTCAATGACATCGTGTTCGCTCTCGCGTCGGTTTGGATACCCAGCGATACCACCACGTTGGCGCAGCCCATCAAAACTATCCGCCCGACCTGTAATTATCTTATGAACATAAGATTGGTGACCGGTATCGAATAAGACGATATCCCGAGGTGAGTTAAATGCCCGATGGATCGCCAGAGTTAACTCGACTACCCCTAAATTCGGCCCCAAATGGCCACCAGTCTTTGAGACCTTGGTGATCAAGAATTGGCGAATCTCTTCACTCAATAAATTTAATTGAGCAAGGTTCATCGCCTTAATATCGCCCGGGGACTTTACTTGCTCAAGCACGTCTACATTCTAGTTTGCAGCAAGCAAATTCGCGATATTTAGTTTAAAAGCGACCTTAGAACGTACTGCATAATCCCGCCATGGCGATAATAATCACCTTCGCCAGGTGTATCGATACGTACCTTTGCGCTAAAGCTCTTATCCCCTGCAGTTACCTGAACCTCTTTCGGAATACCTCCACCATTGAGCGCGGTGATACCTGAGATCGCAAATTCCTCATCACCAGTAAGACCAAGAGATTGCGCGGTTTGGCCATCCTTAAATTGCAATGGCAGAACTCCCATTCCAATTAAATTTGAGCGATGAATTCGTTCGAAGCTTTCGGCGATAACAGCACGAACGCCGAGCAGAGCAGTGCCCTTGGCCGCCCAGTCGCGAGATGAGCCAGATCCATACTCTTTACCTGCCAAGATAACCAATGGAACGCAGGCGCTTTGATATGCCATCGATGCATCATAAATTGTTGTCTGCTCGCCACCGTTGAGGAAGTTGCGAGTAAAGCCGCCTTCAACGCCATCTAACAACATATTCTTTAGGCGAATATTCGCGAAAGTTCCACGGATCATCACTTCATGGTTACCGCGGCGTGACCCATACGAGTTGAAATCAGCGCGTTCTACGCCATGTGCTTCTAAATACTTTCCTGCAGGCGAATCAACTTTGATATTTCCGGCAGGAGAGATGTGATCTGTAGTAACAGAATCTCCCAGGATGGCTAATACGCGTGCGCCAGTGATATCTGTGACTGGAGTCGGGTTAGCTGGCATGCCATCGAAGTACGGAGGTTTGCGTACATAGGTAGATTGCGCATCCCACTCGAAAGTCTTTCCCGTTGGAGTATCTAGTGACTTCCAACGGTGGTCGCCATCAAAGACTGTCGCGTAATCTTTCTTAAACATCTCAGAGGATATTGAAGAGTCAATAACATCTTGAATCTCTTTCGCACTTGGCCAAATGTCTGCCAAGAGAACATCTTTACCCTCGTGATCTTTACCAAGTGAATCCTTTTCAAAATCATGGTCCATAGTGCCCGCTAGCGCGTAGGCCACAACCAATGGTGGTGACGCCAGGTAATTCATCTTCACATCTGGGCTAATGCGTCCTTCAAAGTTACGGTTACCAGAAAGAACGGCGGTCACCGCCAAATCATTTTCGTTCACAGATTTACTGATTTCAATCGGCAATGGACCAGAGTTACCGATGCAAGTTACGCATCCATAACCAACTAAGTTAAAACCGAGGGCTTCCATATATTTGGTTAAATCCGCACGATCGTAATAATCGGTTACTACCTTTGAACCTGGAGCCAGAGTGGTTTTTACCCATGGCTTTGAGGTCAAGCCTCGTTCTACCGCTTTCTTAGCAAGGAGCGCAGCGCCGATCATTACAGATGGGTTAGAGGTATTTGTGCAAGAGGTAATAGATGCAATTACTACATCGCCATTTTTAATGGTTGTATCTTTGGCGCCAACTTTTACTGGGTAAGCAGCTTTACCTGTCTTCTCAGTGAAATAAGTAGGCAGAATCTTTTCAAAAGAACTCTTTGAAGCGCTAAGTGAAATTCGATCTTGCGGACGTTTTGGACCAGAGATAGAAGGAACTACGGTTGAGAGATCCAATTCAATATGTTCAGAAAAACGGGGACTAACTGCTGGGTCATGCCACATGCCCTGCGCTTTTGCATACTGTTCAACCAAGGCAACCTGATCATCGCTACGACCAGTTAAGCGAAGGTAGCGAAGCGTTTCGTCATCAATTGGGAAGATCGCACATGTAGAGCCGTACTCCGGACTCATATTGCCAATCGTCGTGCGATTTGCCATAGGAACAGAGACAACACCTGGACCATAAAATTCTACGAACTTGCCGACGACTCCATGCTTGCGCAGCATCTCGGTAATTGTCAGAGCCATATCCGTGGCGGTGGTTCCGACTGGTAGTTCACCACTCAACTTGAAGCCAACAACGCGCGGGATCAACATTGAAACTGGCTGGCCTAACAGCGCCGCCTCTGCCTCGATGCCGCCGACTCCCCAACCGAGAACTCCCAAACCATTGACCATAGTGGTGTGTGAATCTGTACCAACGACTGTATCTGGGTAAGCGCGTAGGACTCCATTTACGGTTCGCGTCATAACAACCCGAGCTAAAAATTCAATATTTACTTGGTGGACGATACCCGTGCCTGGTGGTACAACTTTGAACTCGTCAAAGGCGCCCTGTCCCCAACGTAAGAAGCGATAACGCTCGCGGTTACGCTCGTAATCAATATCGGTATTCTTTTCAAAGGAATCACTTGTTCCAAAAAAATCTGCAATTACCGAGTGGTCAATTACCAGTTCGGCGGGTGCGAGCGGGTTAACTTTTGCCGGATCTCCCCCGAGATCAACGATCGCTTCACGCATCGTCGCTAGATCCACAATGCAAGGAACGCCGGTGAAATCTTGCATAACGACACGTGCTGGTGTGAATTGAATTTCAGTATCAGGTTCGGCGGCTGGATCCCACTGCGCTAACGCCTTTATGTGATCGGCAGTTATATTGGCGCCATCTTCAGTACGTAATAAATTCTCTAATAGGATCTTGAGCGAAAAGGGCAGATTCGCTGCGCCTTCGACTTTTGAAATATCAAAGATTTCAAAGTCTTTGCCAGCAACGTTTAGGTTCTTCTTTGCTCCTAGAGAATTCTTACTCATTTTATCCCTTTACTTAATTTATCTTGATATCAAGATACCTTAACTTGCCCAAATAAGGCAACCATTTCAATATGGTGAGTCATAGGAAATAAGTCAAAGGCGCGCACCTTTTCGATTTCAAAACCGGCGGCGCCCAAATAAGTTGTATCTCGCGCTAGCGCAGCTGGATCACAAGCCACGTAGATTATTGAACGGGGCTTTAGCGCAACCATCGCGGCTATCACATCTTTACCAGCGCCTTCGCGGGGTGGGTCTAAAACAATTACATCAGCCATGGAAAAGCGCGGCAATAACTTGGCCACATCTCCAGTGTGTACCTTTATATTAGAAAACGATGCGAAATTGCGCATGGCGTCGGCTGTGGCGCTCTTACTACCTTCGACTAAATCGACTCTTCCATTCTCACCAATTACTTCTAGGAATTGTGAGGTGAAGAGTCCGACCCCACCATAGAGATCCAATACTTGATCGCCAGTTTGTAGATTAGCGAATTCATTTACCACTTTGGTCAGAATCGCTGGAGCTAATTTATGGCTCTGCCAGAAGGACCGTTGCGCCACTTCCAATTTGAAACCGTTCACTGAATAGTCTGCTACATCTGGACCTTCGCTGGTTCGTACCGCAGATTCATCGCTGGCATACCCTGTAGCAATTGTCCGCTCGCCGGTTGAAGAGATTGATACCTCAACACGTAAATTACTCTTCCACTTACGGGCACTTAACTCTTGGTATTCAATTTCAGGCTGCAGAATTCGGCAATCACTTACGGGGACCACCTTGTTGCTTCTGGCCTGCTTAAAACCTAGATCACCATTTCTTGTTGTGACTGCATTAAATCGAGTTCGGTAACCCAACGGTGCACCAACTTCCTCAACTTCGATATTTAAATCGCGTTTAGCTATTCGGGAGAACTGTTCAGAGATAACCTCAGATTTTAATTGGCGCTGACGCGGTAAAGAGATATGTTGGAAATCGCAGCCACCGCAACCTAAGCGATGTGCAAATTGACAGGGCGCGATAACGCGATCTGGGGAAGCCTGAATAACATTCACAACGTCGGCACGATTAAATGAACTACCAATGCCGGTAATTTCAATTTCTACTTCTTCACCTGGAATTGCGTGGCGGACAAAAATGACCGCGCCTAGATGGCGTGCTATGAAGTGACCACCGTGAGCGACTTTTTCGATCGTGGTTACGAAGCGATCCCCCACTGCCAATGAAACGCGATCTGGCGAATTTTGCGGGTTCTGCCCGTTTGGCGTCATATAGATAAGAATAAGGGTGTAAGTTAAACCTTGTGCACGTCGTGATTATGGGATGCGGTCGAGTTGGTTCTTCTTTAGCGACCGAACTTGAAGCAGCAGGACATTCAGTTGCCATTATTGATCAATCACGCGAAGCCTTTCGTCGCTTAGGTCCAGATTTCAAAGGGCGTACTGTCTCTGGTGTTGGCTTTGATCGTGACACCTTGCTTGAAGCGGGTATTGAAACCGCCGATGCCTTCGCCGCAGTAAGTAATGGTGATAACTCAAATATCTTGGCTGCACGAGTTGCCCGCGAAACGTATGGAGTAGCAAACGTTGTAGCCCGAATTTATGATCCTGGTCGCGCTGAAATTTATCAACGCCTAGGAATTCCAACTGTGGCAACCGTTATTTGGGCAACTGACCAGATCCTGCGCCGCCTAGTTCCCGAAGGTTCAAAATCTGAATGGCGCGATGCCAGTGGAGCCATTCAACTCTGCGAGATGCACCCACATAAAGGTTGGTTTGGCATGGCAATCACTGAACTGGAAGCGGCAACCAGTGCACGGGTTGCCTTCATTACCCGCTTGGGCGAAGGTCTTATTCCTGATTCTCACACTGTGCTGCAAGAAGGCGATTTATTGCACGTTACTGTCCGTGATACCGACTTAAGCAAGGTTGAGGAAATCTTTAGCCGCTCCCCAGAGGATCACTCATGAGAATTGCTATCGCAGGCGCCGGAAATGTGGGTCGCGCTATAGCGCGCGAACTTCTAGATAACGGACACCAAGTACTTCTGATTGATCGCGATCCCAAAGCGCTTAAGCTGGAATCAGTTCCGGATGCAGAATGGCTTATGGCTGATGCCTGTGAGATTACCTCTTTGGATAAAGCGGTATTAAACAATTGCCAAGTATTAGTCGCAGCCACTGGCGATGACAAAGTCAATTTAGTTGCCTCGCTACTAGCCAAGACCGAATATGGAGTCCCTCGCGTCGTAGCGCGTATCAACCATCCAAAGAATGAATGGTTATTTGATTCATCTTGGGGCGTGGACGTTGCGGTATCAACGCCGCGCATCATCTCAGCGCTAGTAGAAGAGGCGGTTAGCGTCGGCGATGTTGTTCGTTTATTCTCCTTCCGAAAAGGCCAAGCAAATCTCGTTGAATTAACTCTGCCGGATTCTTCTAGCTGTATCGGCAAAACTGTAGAAGAGATCACCTTGCCAGAAGATGCATCTCTTGCTGCGATTGTTCGTGATGGGCGGGTAATCACCCCAACTCCTACTGATGTATTTAGCGCCGGCGATGAACTGCTCTTTGTCGCCTCATCCACTGCAGAGGGTTTAATCAAATCTTGCTTTATCGCTAATTAATTATCTGCAATTTTAGTTGTTGGTACGCTCTTTAAAATCATCCAAGAACCGTATGCGGTTGCAAGGAAAAGTGGGTAACCCATCGCCAGATTTACCGTTCCGAGCAAATTGACATTTCCACTGCGGTAGATCGGATATTGCACCGCAATTCGAGTAAAGAACATCAAAACCCAGAGCCAGCTCGCTCGCTTATAGGCGCGGGAACGTGCCGGGTCTTTACGCCAAGTTAAATTCTCACCAAGGATTGGACCAAGTAATAGGCCAAGCACGGGCCACCCAGCCAGGTTTGCAACTAGGTAGACGCTGCCATAGCCCAAGTTTGTTAGCAACTTTGGAATATACAGATCGCTGGCATTGCCAGTGCGATTGGCAAACCACGCGCAAATTAGCGAACCAATTAACCCCGAAATCGCGTGTTGAATCGTGTCCTTCTTTGCTAAACGAATGATGGTTAGAGATGCTGAAACAATTAGAGATGCAATGAGAGCTTTCCGGAGATCATCAGCGATATTGAAAACTAAAAGAAAAATAATTGATGGTATTCCGGAATCAATTAGACCTTTTTTGCCACCGAATGCGGCTAGGACCTTATCTTTATCGGATCCACTTGGATCAATTGGCAAATTACTCATTAACGTCCCGTTGATCCAAATCCATCGCCTCCGCGCCCTGAACCTGGCAAGCTCTCAACTTCGATAAATTCCGCACGTTCTACTTGCTGAATTACCAGTTGTGCAATTCGGTCCCCGCGTTTGAAGGTAACGCTTTCACTTGGATCGTGATTTATTAAAATTATTTGTAATTCGCCGCGATAGCCGGCATCAACGGTGCCCGGTGAATTAACCATAGTGACACCATGTTTTATCGCTAAACCTGACCTTGGATGAACCAAAGCCACATACCCATCAGGAAGTGCAATTGAGATTCCCGTCGGTACGAGTTTGCGCTCCCCCGGTGCCAATGAAACTTCCACGCGTGAGACTAAATCAGCGCCTGCATCGCCACCTTTTGCATAATTTGGTAGCGGTAGATCTTTGTCTAGGCGAGTTACTAGAACTTTCACGCCCATTATGGATTTATCTCAAATTCTGGATCTACAAAGGCCATGATTTCAGGAGTCTTGGCGATCTGCTCTAAATATTCTTTCGGCGCATTCTCTAAGAAGTGCGACATCGGAACAATCACGAAGAGCGCCGCTGCCTTAACTGCAATTTCTCCATTAGCCCCTCCGATACGACCCTCAGCGGCTGTATACACTTTCCGATTTACCTGACCGGTGATGCGCGCAGTAATGTGCAAGGTAGTCCCCATTGGTACTGGTTTTAAAAAATCGGTTTCTAAGCGAGCGGTAACCGCTGGAGAGCGAATCAACCACATTAGCTTTCCAAGCGCTTCATCAAAAGCGAGAGACAGTAGACCGCCATGGGCTAACCCAGGTGCACCTTGATGATTTTCATTAACTGTAAATTCCGCAGTTAAATCCGCTCCTGCGCCAGCATGAGCTACTAGGTGAAGTCCCGTTGGATGCAGTTCACCACAACCAAAGCAATGTCCAAAGTGTGAAGGGATCTTGGTACCAATTTCTGGCGCTTTCGAGTGGCGCTGCGGAACAATTGCTCCCTCAGGTGGCGTTGTGCTGGCAATGCGACTCATACCTTTACTTTACTTCATCTACACTGCAAGTGTGATCTTCAAAGAAGTCTTACGTCCACCTATATGGGTACTCGCCTTCATCTACTTTCTATTACTTTCGCTAGTTATCGCCATTTGGGCCGCTTTTGGAAGCGCTGTAACTATCTATGCATTTGTTCTAGCAACGGCTGGAGTTATCTTCATCGCCTTTAAGGCTCGTTCTACTATATTTATTAGCGCGGATGAGCTGAGAATTGATGGCGCACATATCGAAATCAAATACCTAGGAGAGGTTAAAGTGCTGGATGCGCAGGCAATGCGCTTACTTCGCACGCGTGATGCAGATCCGGCTGCTTACCTGGCAATAAAATTTTGGACACCTATTGGCGTGAAGATTGAAGTTAAAGATCCGCGCGATCCAACCCCATACTGGCTTGTAACGAGCAAACGCGGCGAAGAGATCGCCGCGCTGCTTTCAAAACCTTAATTTCTTGCTAGTTGCACTCTTTGCAAACTGCTTTAGCGCCCTCGCCTTTAGCAAGTTGTGTTATGTGATGAACCAAGAAACAACGAGAACATGTAAATTCATCAACCTGCTTAGGAACTACGCGAACTGCTAACTCTTCACCTGATAAATCTGCGCCAGGCAGCTCAAGATTCTCGGCTGCTTCTGCTTCATCGACATCAATCTGTCCGGATTGAGCATCGACACGTTTGGCCTTGAGTTCTTCTAGCGACTCCTCATGGAGTTCCTCATCCGTCTTTCGGGGGGTGTCGTAATCTGTTGCCACTGCTCTCACCTACCTTCTATAACTTCAAACGACTGACTCTATTTAAGCTAGTTCGTATACGGGCGCATACTCGCGTATTTACCAGTTATTACCCCCTACAACCAACGGCGTGTCGCATATATTCCCCATAATTTGAGGAGATCTGGCGCATAACGCACCTTAAAGCAGGGCTGCCTCTATCGCCTTGGCTAGGCCTCCATCAACAAAGGCGCGTAGCTGCGTGCCAGACTCGACATATTCTTCACTAATTATCTCACCGTGCTCATGAACTGCGCTAACTAAATCACCACGATCATAAGGAATGATCGCATTTATCTCCACATTTGGGTGTGGCAGAGATTTTTCAATTGCGCGAACTAACCCTTCGATTCCAAACCCTGTGCGGGCAGAGAAAGCAAAACTATTCTTTTCCTTGCGCAGAATCTCCATAACAACTTCAGGATCAGCCGCATCTACCTTATTGATCGCAATAATTTCTGGGATATCCCCGCCACCAATTTCGGTAATAACTTCGCGCACGGCGCGAATCTGCTCGAAAGGATCTGGGTGTGATCCATCTACTACGTGCACAATCAAATCTGATTCCGATACCTCTTCTAGAGTTGATTTAAAGGCATCAATCAACTGGTGAGGCAAGTGCCGAACGAAACCAACGGTATCTGAGAGGGTATAAACCCGGCCTTCAGCGGTCTGGGATTTGCGGACAGTTGGATCCAAGGTAGCAAAGAGCGCATTTTCAACTAGCACTCCGGCATCAGTCAATTTATTTAAAAGCGAGGATTTACCTGCATTTGTGTAACCAGCTATCGCAACTGAAGGAATGTTAAAACGTTTACGTTCTTGCCGTTTGGTATCGCGAGAGACCTTCATTTCGGCAATTTCTCGACGCAGCTTGGCCATCTTGTCCCGGATACGACGGCGATCTGTCTCGATCTTGGTCTCACCTGGACCGCGTCCACCAATACCAGCACCGCCTGCGGCGCGTCCACCAACTTGGCGCGAAAGTGAATCACCCCAACCACGAAGGCGCGGCAATAAATAAGCTATCTGCGCTAACTCAACTTGCGCCTTACCTTCTTTACTTTTGGCATGCTGGGCGAAGATATCGAGAATAAGCGCCGTGCGATCAACAACCTTAACTTTTAACTTATCTTCTAATTGGCGCAGCTGTGAAGGCGAAAGTTCGCCATCACAGATAACGGTATCCGCGCCGGTTGCAACAACAATCTGTCGAAGTTCGATCACCTTTCCAGAACCTATATAGGTTGCCGGATCTGGTTTATCACGCCGTTGAATCAAACCATCTAGTACTTCTGATCCAGCAGTTTCAGCAAGCGCCTTTAACTCGGCTAAGGAATTCTCGGCCATCTCAGCGCTACCTTCGGTCCAGACTCCAATTAGTACTACTCGCTCTAGTTGCAGCTGACGATATTCGGCCTCGGAAATATCTTGCAGTTCGGTAGAGAAACCTTTTACACGTCGCAGCGCATGGCGATCAGACAAATCTGGTTGAGATGAAACTTCAAAATCGTTCTCATCTGCATCGAAATCTGCTGCAACTCGCGCGCTTTCGCGTAGCAATTCTTCAAATAGATCGTTATCGCGTGGAAAATCTTCGTTCATGCATCCTGCAAATATTTTGTTAAATCGTGATCTGAAATCAGAAGAGCAGGTCCAGTTAAGGTGGCGTTTGAATGTGGATCAATATCTACAACGAGCCTTCCGCCGGGTGGATATATAACCCAACGCGCTGGCAAGTTCTCCTTTAAGTGCAAGGTCGCAGCCAGCGCCACTGCACATGTGCCAGTGCCACAAGATTTAGTTTCACCACTTCCGCGTTCGTGTACGCGCATCTTGGCTTCGTGGTTGGGCATGATCTCCACAAATTCCACATTCACGCCTTCTGGATACATATCTTTCGGCCGAACAATCGGTGCATCTTTCAAGGATCCAACATCTTCCATCTTTTCAACAATTACAACTGCGTGAGGGTTACCCGTGTTTATGTTGTAGCCATTCCAGATCTTTCCTTCAACTGAGGCAGTTATCTCTTCATTCTCATCGCTGACCTTGCCCATATTTACTGAGATGTCATCGACCAGCGGAACTCTAAGGTGCTTAGCGCCATCTCTAGTATTGATTGCAAAAATACCCTCGTTTTGATGTCCACGTTCTACTAGGTAGCGGGCCATGACGCGGATCCCATTTCCACACATTTCCGCTAGAGATCCATCGGCGTTTCGGTAATCCATAAACCATTTTTCATCGCGCTTGGTAATGCGGATCAATCCATCGGCACCAATGCCAGTTTCGCGGTTACAAATCGCAGCGGTTTGGGCAGTCGTTATTGAGATTTCATCGGTGGGATCAAAGACGAGAACAAAGTCGTTCTCGGTCCCATGGCCGTAAGTCCCGATTACTTGCTCAATTACAGTTTCTCTCATGATGAAGATGAGTTTATCTTGTTCAAAACCGTTTCCAAGCGGGGCTGCACTGGTGATATCCAATTGATTCGTGCATCTCGAGAGAACCAGGTCTCTTGTCGTCTTACATACTGACGAGTTGCACGCTTTGTCTCCTCAATCGCGACGCTTTCAGTGATTTCACCATTTCGCATCGCAATGATTTGCGCATAGCCCAGAGCACGCCGCGCAGTAGTTGCCCCTGTTATGCCTTCTTCAATTAGGCGATCTACCTCTTCGACAAAACCCTTCCGCCACATTTGATCAACTCGAGCCTCCACTCTTGTACCGAGTTCAGTTCGATCCATCACAAGTCCAAACTGCAATGCATCTGGATATAGCGAACTATCTTCGCGAGGAAGATTTGCAGTAAATGGTTTACCAGTAATTTCTATAACTTCTAGAGCTCGGATGACCCGACGCTCATTTTGGTGATCTATAGCCGCAGCTGCAGCAGGATCTAACTGCTCCAACCTTTGAAAGAGTTGCACGATGCCGAATTCTTTTGCTTCCTCAGTTAATTTCCGGCGTACTGCTGCATCTGTATCTGGGAAATTTAAATCATCTAATATAGATTTGATATAAAGACCTGTCCCGCCAACGATTATCGCATCGTTGCCACGGCTATGAATATCAGATACCGCTGCTCGAGCCAATTCTTGATACCAGGCAACTGTTGCATCTTGAGTTACATTTAAAACATCTAATAGATGGTGGGTAACTCCACCGCGTTCATCTGGGCTGAGTTTGGCGGTGCCAATATCCATACCTTTATAGATCTGCATGGAGTCAGCGTTAACTATCTCAGCGCCTATTTCTTTCGCCAGAGATACCGCTAAATCGCTCTTGCCGGTTGCGGTGGCGCCACAAATTACAATCGTCTTCATTTCACCGTGCTCATTTCACCATGTTCATTTCACCATGGGAATGCCGAGCATCGTTAGTTGCGGACCAGCCTTTTCTTGGCGCGCAGCATAGGCATCTCCCCCGCGCGTCTTTATATGTGAATCTTCACGACCAATTAGAAAGTGCGCTGACGCATCTGTGATCGTGAGGTCTACAAAATCTCCTGGACGCGCGCCACTGGTGGCATCGAAATGCACTAAACGAAAATCTTCAGTCTTGCCGGTCAGTCGAGATTGTGCGGCATCGCGTCGTCCTTCTGCTTCTGAAACAAGTGCGCGATGTTTGGTACCAATTGAACGTTGATTCACACCGAGTGAAATCGCTTGTTGATGTTCATGTAGACGTGTGTAGCGCTCTCCAACAACATCTGCTGGGACTTGATTTAGCATGGCGCCCGCAGGTGTCCCAGGGCGAATCGAATATTTATATGTGTAGGCAGCGGCAAATTGTGCTTGCGACGCTAAATCCATGGTTGCTTGGAAGTCTTCTTCGGTTTCACCTGGGAAGCCAACGATGATGTCGGTTGTGATCATCGCATGCGGCATTGCCTGTCGCACTCGGTCCAATATTCCTAAGTAGCGACTACTGCGATAGGAGCGGCGCATCTCTTGAAGGATTCGATCTGAACCTGATTGCAATGGCATATGAAGATGTGGCATGACATTCTTGGTAGTTGCCATGACTTCAATTACGTCGTCGGTGAAGTCACGTGGATGAGGTGACATGAAACGCACTCTTTCTAGCCCTTCAATTTCGCCACATTCGCGAAGTAAATTTGCGAATGCCCCGCGGTCTGCAAAATCAACTCCATAGGCATTTACATTCTGGCCCAGCAGGGTTATCTCTATAACTCCTTGTGAAACTAAGGCGCGGATCTCTTTTAAGATATCGCTAGCTGGTCGATCTTTCTCAATTCCACGTAGCGTCGGGACGATACAGAAAGTACAAGTGTTATTACAGCCGACTGAGATAGAAACCCAAGATGTGAAGGCTGACAAACGGCGAGCTGGCAAGGTAGAGGGGAAGTGTTCTAGCGCCTCTAGGATTTCAATCTGCGACTCTTCTTCGATCCGTGCTCGTTCCAGCAGAACTGGAAGCGAGCCCACATTGTGGGTGCCAAAGACCACATCAACATAAGGTGCTTTCTTTAAAATTATCGATTGATCTTTCTGCGCCAAGCATCCGCCGACAGCGATCTGCATATTTGGATTTAACTTCTTTATCGGAGCCAAGAAACTTAAATTTCCATAGAGCTTGTTATCAGCATTTTCCCGGACTGCGCAAGTATTGAATACGACGATATCGGCTTGTTCGCCTGGGGTTACTGGGAGATAACCTGCCTCATCCAATAAACCTGAAATCCGTTCTGAGTCATGGACGTTCATCTGACAGCCATAAGTCTCGACTGTATATGTACGTGTCATTGTCTAAGACTATCGGTGGATTAGAGCGCTAGCACCTTCGCGGTAAGGCTGGATCGATCTACCACCAATATGTGATGGTTTGGCAAATTGGTCCAACCTGCTTGATCCCAACCGCTAGAGGCGACGACTACCTGGTCATGTTCTGATTTATAAAATAGTTCGTAATAACCATCTACTGCCCAATCGGGTTTACGGGCGGGATCATGTTCGCAGATCGAGATAAAAAACTGATCGGTCATGAGCATTGCATTAATGCTAGAAAAATCGTAGTTCTCTCTAATTTTGCGAACTGCGCTAGTAACACCTTCTACTAAACCTAAATTATTAATTTCTGTTAGTAGGAAGTAAAAATATCTTTCGCTATCTGTTTGACCAACTATTGAACCTATATATCTTGGAGCGACAAGGGCCTCGAGAGCGTTAGGTGGATAAATCGCGCCGTTATGGATAAAGGTGAACCCCTCATGAGTAAATGGATGAGTGTTATTTTCGCTAACTGGAATCCCGGATGTGGCCCACCGCAGATGAAGCAAGGCGCCATCGCTTTCAGTATTGGCTAAAGTTTCCGCGAATTCGCTGCTACTTTCTGCAAACTCTGGCGCTCGTGATAAGTGCGTCTGAGATGATCCGTGATCTAAGGTCGATATACCCCATCCATCGCAATGAACGGTAGAGAGATGGATAAATTCCTTTAGATTTTCACCTACGGCATCGGCAAATGACTCCGGTTGCGACGACACGAACCCCATTAAGCGGCACATTTTCGGGAAAACCTCTTCCACTAGGAGCAAACTTGAAGTAGAAAGGCTACCTCGGTGCCCCACATCGATCCAGCACCACCGACTACAGATCACGGTGTTCTGTAGTTAAAGCGGCTTTAGGAGGAATGCAATTGGTTAATACACACGATGCAGACGCGGCGAAGTTAGCCGAACTAGGTTACAAGCAAGAGTTTGATCGAAAGTGGAGTGGTTTTCACAACTTCGCTATCTCATTCTCAATCATTTCGATTCTTTCAGGATGTTTTACGACATTTGCACAGGCTTGGAATAACGGTGGGCCAGTAGCAATTTCAGTTGGCTGGCCAATCATCGCTAGCTTGATCATGATCGTTGGCTTAGTAATGGCAGAGCTGCTATCTGCAATGCCTACCGCCGGTGGTATTTACTACTGGGCGCTAAACCTAGGTAAGCCGGTTCACGGTTGGGTAACTGGTTGGTTAAACCTCATGGGTTTAATAGCCGTAACTGCAGGTGTTGACTATGGATTTGCTAACTTCTTCGTGTACACAGCAAACCTTTTCAATAACTCAATAGATCCAGGTAATCTAAAACTTGTCTTCGCAGTCTTTGCTACAACTCTACTGATACATATTGCGATGAATATCTATGGCGCAAATATTATCCATAAACTGCAAGGTATAAATGTTTGGTGGCACGTAGGCGGTGTAGCAGCTGTAATTTTGATCCTCGTACTGGTGCCAGCGAAGCATCAATCAACTTCATGGGTCTTCACTCATCAGATCAATAACAGCGGATTCACCAACTACTGGTTCTATGTTCTTCCAGTTGGTTTCTTGCTTACCCAATACACAATTACTGGCTTCGATGCATCTGCTCACGTATCTGAGGAGACCGGACAAGCAACTAAGGCAGCGGCTCAAGGTCTGTGGAAGTCAATTGCTTACTCTGCTGTTGCAGGTTGGTTAATGCTGCTGGCTTTCCTTTATGCAGCAACTGATGAGGCTGGAATCACTGCAGCTGGTGGTGCATCACAAGCTATCTTCGTAACCGCCTTATCTCTGGGCTGGGCAAAGATAATTCTCATCATTACTTGTGTTGGGCAATTCTTCTGTGGCATGTCCTGCGTAACTGCCGGATCTCGTATGTTGTTTGCCTTCTCTCGCGACCGCGCAGTCCCAGGACATAAGAGCTGGATCAAGCTAGATAAGAACCATAACCCATCAAATGCAGCTTTTGCACTCGGAGCAGCAGCGCTTGTGATCGCACTTCCTGCTATCTGGTCTGCAGTTGCTTTCTTTGCTGTTACATCGATGGCGGTAATTGGCCTATTTGGTTCCTTCTCAATTCCAATCTATCTACGCTGGCGCAAAGGTGATGCCTTTAAGCAAGGCGATTGGAACCTGGGAAATAAATGGAAGTGGATGGCACCAGTTGCAGTTCTCGAAATTGCAATCCTGTCAGTTTATTTCTGCTTGCCAACAACACCAGCAGGCATCTGGTGGTCTGCAGACTTTAAGATTCTGTCTGCTAACTACACACCGGTTGCGTTCTTGGTTGTCCTCGGTGGCGCCATGATCTGGTGGTGGGTATCTGCTCATAAACACTTCAAGGGAATTGTTCGCAACGTTAATTAATTCCTAATTCACATATAATTAGCCCGCCTTACCTTTGTGAGGCGGGCTAATTATCTTTAAGGAGCGCGAAATGTCCGATCGTGTGAAAGATCGTATCGCCATAGTTACTGGCGCCGGATCCGGAATTGGGCAAGCTAGCGCTATTCGGCTAGCCGAAGAAGGTGCGAAAGTTATCTGCGCCGATATAAATCTTGAATCGGCAACAAAGACTGCTCAGCAAATAACAGCGTCAGGATTTGTCGCCGAGGGCTACGCGATTGATATCTCGGATAGCCAAGCCTGCACATCAGTCGTTGCCCATGCCGTTTCAGAGTATGGCGCAATAGATATTTTGGTAAATAACGCAGGCGTAAACTTGCCAGGTGTTTTCCATGAAGTCAGTAATGAAACTATTGACCGCACGCTAAATGTAAATGTTAAGGGTGCGATGTATTTAACACGTGCTGCGCTTCCTTATATGCTGAAAAATTCACGCGGATCAATTGTAAATATGTCCAGCGTCAATGGTCTGGTTTCTGAACCCTACCTAAGCGTTTACTCGGCCTCTAAAGGAGCGATTGTTATGTTCACGCGCGGCATCGCTTTGGATTATGCCAAGACCGGAATTCGTTGCAATGCGATCTGTCCGGGTTGGGTTGATACCCCGATCAACCATGCGCACGCCAAAATGTTGGGTGGTCTGGACCATGTCTATAAAACAATCGATTCCTTCCAGCCTATTGGCCGCCCCGGAACTAGCCGTGAGATAGCAAATGTGGTCCTCTTTCTCGCCTCTGACGAGAGCTCCTTTATGACCGGTTCCATCGTTTCAGCCGATGGTGGCATGACAGCGCAGTAACTGAGATAGTACGTAGATGAGCGCGCTAACCCTAGATAAGTTAAAGACACTAGTTGCCGATGGCACAATCGATACCGTCGTAGTAGCAATGACGGATATGCAAGGTCGTTTAACTGGCAAACGCATCCACGGTCAATACTTCTTAGATGAAGTCGTCAAGCACGGTACCGAGGGTTGCAACTACCTTCTAGCTGTAGATGTAGATATGAATACCGTTGATGGATATGAGATGTCCTCATGGGAGCGCGGCTACAGCGATTTTGCTTTGATTCCAGATCTAAACACGATGCGCCTAATCCCCTGGCAACCAGGTGCGGTCTTGGTGCTTGCCGATGTTGCTTGGCTCGATCACACTGATGTTGTCGCTTCTCCTCGACAGGTACTACGCAAGCAAATTGCAGAACTTGAAAAAGCCGGCATGGTTGCAATGTGCGGTACTGAACTCGAATTCGTGGTCTTTAAAGATACTTATGAAGAAGCCTGGAATAAGGGCTACAAGAATCTGATTCCCGTAAATCAATACAACGTTGATTACTCAATTCTAGGTGGTTCACGTATTGAACCACTGCTGCGCGATATTCGCTTAGGGATGTCCGCTGCCGGAATGACTGTGGAATCTGTAAAAGGTGAATGTAACTTCGGCCAGCACGAGATCGCCTTCAAATATTCTGATGCGCTATCTAACTGCGATAACCACGTCATTTATAAGAATGGCGCAAAAGAGATCGCCTCACAACAGGGATATGCCCTTACCTTTATGGCTAAGCCAAATGAGAAGGAAGGCAACTCATCCCATATCCACCTCTCCTTCCGTGGAATTAAAGGCGAATTAGTTATGACTGATGAGGCCGATAAGGAACACGGCATGAGCGAAGTTGGTCGCCAATTTATCGCCGGTCAGATTGCGCATCTGCGCGAGCTTTCACTCCTCTTTGCTCCAAATATCAACTCTTACAAGCGCTACGTGCCAGGTTCATTTGCCCCGACTGCGATTCGTTGGGGTCGTGATAACCGCACATGTGCGCTGCGCTTGGTAGGTCGCGGCGCTGGGCTGCGTTTAGAAAATCGTGTTCCAGGTGGAGATGTAAATCCATATCTAGCAGTTGCTGGAATTATCGCGGCAGGTCTTGATGGAGTGAAAAATAAACTCAAATTAGAACCCGCATTTACTGGCAATGCCTACGATTCAGATTCTTCGCGAGTGCCTGCTTCAATGCAAGAGGCGCTCGATCTTTGGGAAAATAGCGATTGGGTGAAAGAGACCTTTGGTGCTGAAGTTCAAGCTCATTATGCAAATATGGCACGAGTAGAAATTGCCGCTTTTGGAAAAGCAGTAACTGACTGGGAACTCTTCCGCAACTTCGAACGCTTCTAAGAAAGGTTTCAAATTGTCTACAACATTTGATGTTATCAACCCTGCCACTGAGACACTTGTTGCAACGCTTCAAGAAGCAGATATCGCGGCGACTGATGCAGTTATTGCTAAGGCGGCTAAAGCTTTTGAAAGCTGGAGGAAGGTCTCCCCCGGAGATCGTGCAAATTTGCTTCGCCGTTTCTCAACGCTAGTTACTTCACATCGTGAGGAACTTGCCCAGATTGAGATAACTAACTCTGGCCACACTCGAGGCAACGCCCTTTGGGAAGCCGATAACGTAGCTAATGTTTTAAATTACTATGCAGGCGCACCTGAGCGTTTATTTGGAAAGCAGATTCCGGTCGCAGGCGGTGTAGATATAACCTTCAAAGAGCCAATCGGTGTAGTCGGCATCATTGTTCCTTGGAACTTTCCAATGCCAATTGCCGGCTGGGGATTTGCCGCAGCCCTAGCTGCTGGAAATACCGTCGTTTTAAAGCCTGCGGAGTTAACTCCAATGACTGCTGTACGACTTGCGGAGTTAGCTCTAGATGCTGGTATTCCAGAAGGCGTATTCAATGTCATCGTTGGTAAAGGAAGCGTCGTTGGCGCCCGATTTGTCACCAACCCAACAGTTCGTAAGATTTCATTTACTGGCTCAACACCTGTTGGAAAATCGATCATGGCCGGTTGTGCCGATCAAGTTAAGCGCGTGACTTTAGAACTTGGTGGCAAGAGCGCAAATGTGATCTTTGCTGACTCTGATATCGATCGCGCAGCAGCGGCCGCACCTGGAGCAGTCTTTGATAACTCAGGCCAGGATTGCTGTGCACGTTCTCGAATCTTGGTGCAAAAGAGCGCCTTTGATCGCTTTATGGAAGGCTTTGAAAAGAGCGTTAAGGCCTATCGAGTGGAAGATCCCAACCTTGATACTTCTCAAATGGGGCCGCTAATTTCAAAGAAGCAATTAGAAACAGTTCAATCTTTCCTAAATGATAAAGATGACACGGTTGCCTTTACCGGAACTGCCCCAAGCGGTCCGGGATATTGGATGCCTCCAACTGTTTTGATGCCAAAGAGCGTTAAAGCTCGCACCTGGCAAGAAGAAATCTTTGGACCAGTTGTATCAGTGGTGACATTTGAAGATGAGGCCGAAGCAATTTCACTCGCCAATGCATCAGAGTACGGTTTATCAGGTTCTATTTGGACAAATGATTTAGGTCGCGCAATGCGCGTTTCCCGCGCCATTGAAAGTGGAAACCTCTCAGTTAATTCGCATTCATCAGTGCGCTTCTGGACACCATTTGGTGGCTTTAAGCAATCAGGTTTAGGTAGAGCCCTTGGCCCTGACGCACTGGATGCTTACACTGAAACAAAGAACGTATTCTTCGCAACTGAATGATTTAAGCGCTTCTGCTCTCTAAATTAAGAGCTGAGGTAAATGCTTCAAATACCTCTGCCTTTGTCCAAGGACGTGGCGATTGGGTGATGAAGTAATCATCAAGTGCGTTATCAGAGAGCAGTTCAATATCATCTGCCGTCACACCGATACTCGAAAGCACTGGGAAATTTAGGTCTGCCAAGATCTTACGAACAGCGTTGACTGCACGTGATCCATTGCGGGTCTCATCTTGCGGAGCACCCATCGCATCGGCAACGCGCTCCATCTTTTCAGGTACAACTTTTGCCTCACGTGTCAGCGTCTCAACTAGAACTAAGCCAATTGTTAAACCGTGTGGAACATGCTTTAAACCACCAATTGCCTGACCAAGTGAGTGCTCAGCGGTGCAATCAGAGATATTCATTGTTAAGCCAGCCATCATGCTGCCGGCTGACATCGCAGCGCGAGCTTCTTTATCTTCGCCGTTCTTGTAAGCGGCAACAAGTGCGCCGGACATCATGCGTACTGCTTCATATCCAATAGCATCTCCGATAGGCGTTGAGCATTTGGCGATAATTCCGGCTATGGCTTGCGCAAGAGCATCAACTCCGGTGTTTGCTGTCATAGTTGGCGGCATGCTGTAAGTAAGAACTGGGTCAACAAGTGCAACCTGTGCGCGCAGATTTCCATTAGCGATTCCGGCTTTAATCCCTGATTGTTGATCTGAGATCACTGAGCCACCAGAGACTTCAGAGCCAGTTCCGGCAGAAGTTGGAATTGCGATAAGCGCAGCCTTTGGTGCTGGATAATTTGGTGTTTGCGCTTGGAATTCGCGGAAAGTGCAATTTAGCTCGGCACACAAGCGCGCTGCCTTTGCGGTATCGATGACCGATCCACCACCGAGTGCAACGACAACCTCAGAGTTTGAACTCTTAAAGGCGGCAGTTGCATCATCTACCATCTCAATAGTTGGCTCACCTGCAGGCTTTTCAAATAGGGTTACCGTTAAATGTGAAATTGTTATAAGAAGATCGATAAGTGATTTCGCTGCGGGATTAAATTTCTCAATGCCGGCATCAACCATCAGAAAGACCTTGCTGGCGCCAAGTTCGTCAATTACCGCCGGCAGTGAGTTAGAGATACCTTCGCCGAAGCGGACCTTTACAGGTAAGTGGTTATTGAAGGCGCCGAAGGTATTCATTATTTCTCCTTTAAATGGATTTAAGCAGGAAATTTCTTTAGTTCAGCGCTGGCTATTCTAGATAGGAAGCGATCGACAAGTTCGTAGCCTCGCTGATTCGTTTCAGGTTCAATTGACTTTGTTTGAGTTCGTAGCTCTTCGACAACTACACCTTCAGATTCAACTTCGACGCAACCGCCTTCCATATCTAGCCAGAGATCTAAAACGTGGGCATCAATTTCTGGGTGGAATTGCAGACCTAAAGTACGTCCATAAGTAAATGCTTGAGATGCAATTTCGGTACGCGCAATTTCAACTGCGCCAGGTGGTAATTGCCAGCGATCCCAGTGGTATTGAAACCATGGACCATTTTCGATTAGTGAAGTGTCATCGCTATCGATCTCATACCAACCAAGTTCAGCTTTTGGTGCGCGTGCGACAGATCCGCCTAGAACTCGAGCCATTAATTGTCCGCCAAAACAAATTCCTAGAATCGGAATACCAGCGTTATGCGCTTCTAAAACTTTCTCTCTTTCAGGGGCTAGCCAATTTCCTATCCGTTCGTCTTCCCATGCACCCCATGGCGCACCAAGAACAACTAAGACATCAAATTGCAATAGATCTGGCCAAACAACTGTGACATTAGGAGTTAAGTAATTGGCTTCATCGACGATTAGAAAGCGGTTTATCTCATAACCAAGTTCAGCAAATCGCTGTGAAATTGGACCAGCTTCTGATGCGTGATCATGTTCGATAAAAAGAACTCGCTTAGACATGGGTGAACTCTACCGAGGGCTACTTTTTGATGCGAATCGGTTCTTGACCTCGGGCAATGAGGCGGTCGAAGTAAACTTCCCGCTTATCGTTAAAGGTTGCTGCTTCCTTACCCGACTTATCCATAAATGCCGCTAGCTCATCGCGAGCAACTAATCCGTCGCCGCTGAGATCATTTCTCTCGAAGACATTCCATGCGCGCAAGACTGGAGAAACAACTTCATCTAAGTGAAGTTGTAAATCATAAATTCCTGCAAGGGCGATCTGCACCGCCTTGCGACCAAAGCCAGGCATATTTGCCCCAGGCATATCAAAGTTAGTTACAACATCTGCGATTGCTCGCATTGCCGCATTTGGTTCCATATCTAACGCGGCAGATAAAGTATTGCGATAAAAGAGCATGTGTAGGTTCTCATCTAATGCAACCCGTTGCATCATTCCTTCGGCGATTGGATCATCCGAAATCTTGCCCGTGTTGCGGTGGGAAATGCGCGTTGCTAATTCTTGGAACGATACGTAGGCAATTGTGTGCAACATATCGTTTTCATAAGGTGTTTGATAACCAAGTGACATATGTGCCATTCGTAAATCTTCAAGTTCGTAAGGATCAACACCACGAGTTGCCATCAAATAATCACGGATCACAATTGCGTGGCGAGCTTCTTCGGCGGTCCAGCGTTCAATCCAATTACCCCAAGCGCCATCGCGGCCCATAGAAATTGCAATTTCTGTGTGATAGCTCGGTAGATTATCTTCAGTAAGTAAGTTAAGGATCAGTGAATCTTGGGCAACTGGAGTCAACCGTGAATCTTTAGCTTCCCAAGCATCGCCATTTAAAGGCCCTGCATAATCGCGGCCTTCTGACCATGGGACATACTCATGCGGGTACCAATTTTTTTGAACTGAAAGATGGCGTTCAAGTTCTACGGCAACAACTGGTTCCAGATCGCGAATCAATCGTGATTGGATCTTTGCCGACTCTTCGCTCATAGGTGAACGGTACGGCAGATAAGTGGTTACTGACGAGTCAAAGAGCTTTTTTTGCGCGTTCTTGAGCCTGTAATTCGCGCCACTTGGAAATTTCTCCGTGATTTCCACTTAATAAGATCTCAGGGACTGATATTCCACGCCATTCTTGCGGCTTTGTAAAATTTGGATATTCCAGATAACCATCAGAGTTATGAGACTCTTCTGTCAATGATTCTGGATTACCAAGAACACCTGGAATTAAACGTGTGATGGCTTCGATCATTACAAGTGAGGCCACTTCTCCCCCACCGAGTACATAATCACCTATAGAGACTTCATGTACACGCACTCCCGCCTTTATAAATTCAGGCTGCGCATAATACTGGCGAACTCGATCATCTATTCCTTCATAGCGCCCGCAGGCAAAAACCAAGTGGCTAACTTTCGCAAAGTTCTCAGCCATCGCTTGGTTAAAACGTTTTCCGGCTGGAGTAAGAATAATTAGATCCACATCAGTTATAAGTATTGGATCAAGGGCTTTACCCCAAATCTCAGGCAGCATGACCATTCCTGCGCCACCACCATATGGAGTGTCATCTACTGTGTTGTGGTTATCGGATGTAAATGTACGTAAATCGTGAACCTTTAAATCAACTATTCCCTTATCTTGCGCTTTCCCCAGCAATGAGAGTTGAGCGGGAGCAAAGTACTCAGGGAAGATAGTTACTGCATCAATCTTCATTACTTTGCCTCATTTTCGTAAAATTCTGGCGGGATAACGGTCATGCGCTTAGCCTTGATATCAACAATCGGCACTAGCTGATGGACGAAAGGTATTAAGACTTCACCGTTCTCAGATTTGATTGAAAGAACATCTTGGCCGGGCAGATTTAAGACATCGGTTACTTCTCCGAGCAAATCACCATCCACAAGATATGCCTTACATCCAATGAGTTGTAAGACGTGATAATCATCTTCTTCAAAGCCGGGTTCATCAATATCTACTTCTGAATAGAGCAGCACGTCTCGGAGCTTTTCAACTGAGTTGCGATCAGAGATTCCAGTAAATCCCAACAACAGTATGCCGTTATGTACGCGCGCAGAAGACACAGTTAATATTCCGTGGTTATCTGTCTCTAATTGTGCCCCGATAGCAAATCGCTCTTCTGCTAAATCAGTGCGTACTTCGATAGTCGCCTCGCCGAGAATTCCGTGAGCGCGACCGATGCGTCCTACATTAAGGCGCATGGTCGATGCCGTTAACTTCTTTAGAGTTAGCGCGCCTCATCGGTATCGATGAGATCAACGCGCACAGTGCGACCGGCAATTGCGCTTACGACGGTGCGTAGCGCCTTTGCAGTGCGACCGTTGCGGCCAATTACCTTGCCGATATCTTCAGGATTGACACGAACTTCTAGAGTTGTGCCGCGACGGTGAGTCTTCTCCTTGACGATGACATCTTCAGGATTATCAACGATTCCCTTAACGAGGTGCTCGAGAGCTTCGTCCATCATTGTTATTCGGCAGCCGCTTCTTCAGTTGGAGCTTCAGCAACTGGCGCTTCAACCACATCTTCTGTAGTCGCAGCTTGAGCTGGAACCTCTGCCACAACTTCGGTCGCAGTTGGTTCGGACACTTCGACAACAGCTTCGGGGACAACAACTTCTTCCACAGCAGGAGCCGGATTAGCCTTTGCAGCTAACTTCTCTTGCGCCTTCTTCTTCATAGTTGTTGCGCCTTCTTTAGGCTCATCCATTGCCTGCTTAACAGCTGCTTCGTAAGCGATGCTCTTAGCGGGCTTCGGTGTTGCAAATTTAAGTGTTCCTTCAGTTCCAGGTAGACCCTTGAACTTCTGCCAATCTCCGGTGACCTTGAAGATCGCCTCTACAGCGGCAGTTGGTTGTGCTCCGACTCCGAGCCAGTATTGCGCACGATCAGAGTTGACTTCCATGATTGATGGCTCTTGTCCTGGAACGTAACGACCAATTTCTTCAATTGAAAGTCCGTTACGCGCTTTACGTGAATCTGTAACAACGATGCGGAAAAATGGTGTGCGGATCTTTCCCATGCGCATTAAGCGAATTTTTGTAGACAAAGAAGTAGTGCTCCTAAAAAGTGTGTCAGATCGTTGCTCGTGCAGCGGGGTGCGCACTTACTTGGTCCAACTTTGGATATGGATGTTGTGGGGGTAGAGGGCCCCTCAACAGGAGGCTAATCTTGCCATCAAGGCGGGCAGATGCGAAATTGAGCCCTTATCCGCGTTCTTCAGCAGCCCGCTTAGCAGGGTTTCCTGATTTGGACTTCTTCTTCGCTGGTGGCGCAGTCTTTTTCGGAGCCATCTGACCGGCTCCCAATCCAGTACCGATTCCAGGTGGCATACCCATGCTTTGCGCCATCGCAGGTGGCATGCCGCCACCTTTGCGCATTTGTCGCATCATCTTCTGTGCCGCAGAAAATTTATCTACCAGCGAATTAACATCTTGAACTTTTCGGCCAGCGCCAATTGCAATGCGGGCGCGACGGGAACCATTTAATACCTTGGGATCGCGCCTTTCTAGCGGAGTCATTGATTGAACGATTGATTTGGTGCGCACGATCTCAGATTCATCAAAATTTTCAATCTGCTTCTTCATAGCTCCAGCACCGGGCAACATTCCCAATAGCTTTGACATTGAGCCCATCTTTGACATCGCTTCTAATTGTTCTAAGAAATCTTCCAAAGTGAAGTCATCACCGCGCGCAAATTTTTCCTCTAGCTTCGCGGTCGATTGGCCATCAAGAGCCTTCTTGGCTTGTTCGGCCAGTGTTGCCACATCTCCCATACCAAGGATGCGAGAGGCCATACGTTCTGGATAGAAGATATCGAAATCGGTTAACTTTTCGCCAGTGGATGAAAACATAATTGGTTGGCCAGTTAATTTCGCGATAGATAGCGCGGAACCGCCTCGCGCATCACCATCTAACTTGGTCAATACAACGCCATCGAATCCAACGCCATCTTGGAAGGCTTTTGCAGTGCGAACTGCATCTTGACCGATCATGGCATCTACAACAAATAGAATTTCATCTGGCTTTATCGAATCACGTATATCAATTGCTTGCTTCATCAGCTCTTCATCGACGCCTAAGCGACCAGCTGTGTCGACAATAACCATGTTGTAAAGTTTTGATTTAGCAAAAGCAAGCGCTTGTTCAGCAACCTTTACCGGATCACCAACGCCATTGCCTGCCTCAGGTGCGAAGACTGGGACTCCAACACTCTCACCAACGACTTGTAATTGGGTCACAGCATTTGGGCGTTGTAGATCTGATGCAACTAAGAGCGGCGTATTGCCTTGATCCAAATAGAACTTTGCTAACTTACCGGCCAAAGTTGTCTTACCAGCGCCTTGCAAACCAGCCAACATAATGACTGTCGGTGGGTTCTTGGCAAAGCGAATCCGTCGGGCCGCTCCCCCAAGAATTTCAATAAGCGCAGAATTTACGATTTCAAATATCGCCTGGGCTTGATTAGTGCCAGATTGAATATTCGGCAGTGCAGCCAGCGACTTTTCACGGATTAGATCTATGAAGGAATCTACGACTGAAAGTGCAACATCGGATTCAAGTAAAGCAGATCTAATATCTGCGCAAGTATTTTCGATATCCGAAGTTGAAATTTTGCCGCGTGAGCGCAGGGAAGAGAATGCACCCGTCAACTTCGAAGATAGCGAATCAAACATAGGACCTCATACTACGCCAGCGCAGCATGAGGTTATCCAGTGCGCAAGTCCAGCTAGATTGCTCCAGGTCCGGTTTCACCGGTTCGTACTCTGACGATTGAATCAACCGGAGTTGTCCAAACTTTTCCATCGCCGATGGAACCGGTAGATGCAGCCTTTACGATTACATCTACGATCGCAGCGCAATCCTTATCGTCAACCAAGATTTCGATGCGCACTTTCTGTACCAAATCCACGGTGTATTCAGCGCCACGATAGACCTCAGTGTGCCCACGTTGCCGGCCAAACCCGCTAGCTTCAGAGACTGTCATTCCAGCTACTCCAGCTGCTTGGAGCGCATCCTTTACTTCATCTAACTTTGACGGCTTTAAGATACCTGTAATCAATTTCATTAGTTTAAACCTCCATGTGAAGAACTTGTCATTTCATAAGCACTTTCAGCGTGTTCGCTGAGATCAATGCCTTCAACTTCGGCATCCTTGGTGACTCGGAAACCTATTGTCTTTTCGATAATAAAACCGATAATCAATGTGGCAACGAAGGAGTATGCAAGTACAACTCCTACACCAAGCGCCTGCTTAGCAAGAAGTGATGTACCGCCACCGTAGAATATTCCATCTACTCCAAGACTATTTACAGCCTTAGATCCAAAGAGGCCGACGCAGAGAGATCCCCAGATTCCACCAACCAGGTGGACGGCGACGACATCTAGCGAATCATCGATACCAATTCTGTATTTAACGCTTACCGCTAAGGCACAGATCGCACCAGCACTTAGACCTATCAAGACAGCAGCCCACGGAGCCACAAAAGCACAAGCCGGAGTAATTGCTACTAAACCAGCAACGACGCCGGATGCAGCGCCAAGCGAGGTCGCATGTCCATTACGTAACTTTTCAACTAACAACCAACCGAGAAGTGCAGCGGCAGCGGCAACTTGTGTATTCATAAAGGCAAGTCCTGCTGTTCCATTAGCCGCAAGTGCCGAACCTGCGTTAAATCCAAACCAGCCGAACCAGAGAAGAGCAGCGCCTAGCATTACCAAAGGCAAAGAGTGTGGGCGCATAGCTTCTTTACGCCAACCAACTCGCTTACCTAGAACAATTGCTAGCGCAAGTCCGGCAGCACCGGCGTTGATGTGAACTGCCGTTCCACCTGCAAAATCTTCCAAACCTTTGCTTGCGAGAAAACCTGCCCCGGTAACGGTGTCGCCAACCTTATTTCCAAATGCAAATACCCAGTGGGCAACAGGGAAGTAAACGAGCGTTGACCAGATTGCAACAAAGATAGCCCACGCTGTGAACTTTGTGCGGTCTGCGATTGCACCCGAAATTAGCGCTGGGGTAATGATCGCAAACATCAATTGGAAGGCTGCGAAAACTAAAACCGGAATTGGATAAATGCCACCGTTATTTGTGAAGTCATTTACCATGGTACCGAGCCCAGAGAAAGAGATATTTCCGTACCAAGGTGAATTAGCTTTATATCCAAATGCCAGTTCAAAACCATAAATTACCCATAGAACGCTGACGATTCCGATTGTGATCATCGACATCATCATCATATTAAGTACGCTCTTCGCGCGTACCATTCCGCCGTAGAAAAAAGCTAAACCTGGAGTCATTAAGAGCACGAGGGCAGTGCTTGCTAAAACCCAAGCTGTGTCACCTGAATTTAAAACGATCTCTTCCATTAGTTTCTACTTTCAATTGTGTGCTGACTCCTAAGAGAAGAGTCAACTGGATCAGACCTCACCGTTGAGATGAGGTAAAGATGCCGACCTCGAGTTACGGGGGTTCGGTTTCTAGGTTAAGTCGTGATCACAAAAGAGCGCCTTGTGTTACAACTTTGTTACAAATCCGCTGGCGCTACTCACCGATCAGGCCCGCCAGGTATTTGGTCGAATCAAAGGGAGCAAAATCTCGCACGCCTTCGCCAGTTCCAACGAATTTAATCGGGAGATCAAGGGCGCTCTCAATCGCAAGGGCTACCCCGCCTCGTGCGCTGCCATCTAACTTGGTGACGATTATCCCGGTTACTTCAACTGCCTCGGTAAAGATTTTCGCTTGAGCAATTCCATTTTGGCCAGTGGTTGCATCAATTACCAGCAGAACTTCATTAATTGGGAGGGTCTTTTCAACTACCCGCTTAATCTTTCCCAGCTCTGCCATGAGATCGTTCTTATTATGTAATCGACCAGCGGTATCTATGAGCAGAAAATTTACCTGCGTCGCAGCTGCCGCCACGGCTGCATCAAAGGAGACTGACGCCGGCTCGGCTCCATCTTTTCCAGAGATTACATTTACGCCGATGCGATCGCCCCAAGTCTGCAGTTGATCGACTGCAGCGGCGCGAAAGGTATCTGCTGCGGCTAGAAGAACAGAGTAACCAGATGATTTGAGAAGAGTTGCCAATTTAGCAACCGAAGTAGTCTTGCCGGTTCCATTTACTCCAACTATTAGAACAACATTTACTGAGTTAGTTGTACTTATCTCACGAGATTTGCTGGATAGGTGAGAATTTAGAATCTCGGTAAGCGATGCTGCGGCGTCATCGCCTTTAAGCCCTTGCGCGCTCTTGAGAACTGCAGAGGTGAGGGTTGGACCGAGATCTGCAGCCAAGAGTTCTTCCTCAAGTTCTTTCCAATCAAGCGGGTCGGCAGTTGATTGGCCCTTTAGCTTGGCGACAAATTTACTGAAGATTCCCATGTCAAGCCAATAAAGTTAAGCAGATTCGGAGTCGCGTAAGCGCTGTGAAATTACTTCAGTGACACCATCACCGCGCATGGTTACACCGTATAGCGCATCAGCAATCTCCATCGTGCGTTTCTGGTGAGTAATGATGATTAGCTGAGAACTTTCGCGGAGTTCTTCTAGGATAACGAGCAAGCGGCCCAGGTTTACATCATCTAGCGCTGCTTCAACTTCATCTAGAACATAGAACGGACTTGGACGCGCTTTAAAAATCGCAACCAACATAGCAACTGCTGTTAGCGACTTTTCTCCACCAGATAAAAGTGAAAGACGCTTTATTCGCTTTCCTGGTGGGCGCGCTTCAACGTCAACTCCAGTATTTAGTGGATCTTCCGGGTTGGTAAGAATTAGACGGCCATCTCCACCTGGGAATAGGCGGGCGAAGATATCTTCAAAGTGTTTGGCGGTTTCCTCAAATGCTTCCATAAAGATACTTTGAACACGATCATCAACCTCTTTGATGATATCTAGAAGATCCTTCTTGGTGCGCTTTAGATCTTCTAGCTGTTCGGCTAAGAATTTCAAGCGTTCTTCGAGCGCGTTATATTCTTCTAAAGCAAGTGGATTGATCTTTCCGAGGAGAGTCAAAGAGCGCTCAGTTGCAGCTAAACGCTTCTCTTGTTGATCGCGGCGGTATGGAATTAGTTCTGTTGCAACAATTTCGCCTTCTTCGGTCTCGATAAAGGTTGGCACATCATTTTGTGGGCCGTATTCATTTACTAAAGTAGTTGTATCTACACCAAGCTCTTCGACGCACTTCGCTTCCAGGGCTTCTATACGCATCCGTTGCTCAGCTCGGGCGATCTCATCTTTATGCACCGATGAGGTGAGTTGTTCTAATTCGCTGGCTAACTCGCGACTGCGGGCACGAACTGTAAGAGTCTCACCTTCTCGATCCGAACGCGATGCTTCTAGTCGCGCACGTTCGGTCGCTGCCTTTGCGATCGAGCGCTCAATATGGATCAACGCCTCATATGCTGCTTCAGCTATCGCAGAAGAGATCAACGCTCCTCGAGCACGAGCGCCGCGACGTGAGATGGCTCGTTCAGATGCTTCTCGTTCAGCTTTTGCAGAATCTTCTAACGCTTGTGCGCGTGCAGCAGTTGAGCCAACTCGTTCTTCACTTGTTCTAACCGCAAGTCGCGCTTCAACTTCTGCGGTGCGTGCGAGTGATACTTGATTTCTTAAATTTTCAGCCATTCCGTGATCAGGTTCTGCAGTTTCACCATGCTGTTGCAATTGGGCAGAGGCAATTGAAAGTTCATTCTCATCGCGCCCCTTGGCAGCTGTCGCCTCGGCAATAGCAAGGTTTAAGCGCTCAACTTCAGCGCTAGCAGACTTCATATTCTGTCCAGAGACAGCCAATTGCTCAGTTAAGGCGGCAATCCGAGCATCTGATTCATTTAACTTAGAGAGGGCAACATCAAATGCAGCTTGCTTCGAATCAACATCACTCTGGGCCGTGACTATTTCAAATTTCAAACGATCGCAGTTGTGAGTTAGAGTTTCCAGTTTTTTCGTTAAATCTTGTACTAAGGCTGCAATTTCAATAAGCGAGGTAGATGATGCCGATCCCCCACGTGCGCGCTTTGCGGTAATAACATCACCATCGCGTGTAACAACAGTTAAACCAGGGCTAGCGCGAAGGATCTCTTGTGCATCTCTTGCGCTTTCGACCACAACTGTTGAACCAAGTAGTGAAGCAAGTAGGTCGCCAATTTCCGAAGAGCTAACATAATTTGTAAGCGGTGTTAGTCCTGCGGGAATTGAGGGTTGAGAATGTGAGCCCGGTTCATAAACCAGAACATCGGCTTGTCCTAAATTTTCACTGCGCAACGTAGTAAGCGCGCTGACGGCAGAACTTAAGTCGCGAACAACAATTGCATCTGAAAGAGTTCCGAGCGCTGCAGCGGTAGCTGCTTCCCAGCCGCTATCTACCTTAACTAATGAGGCGACGCTGCCAAGAAGTGATAGTCCACGCGAATCTCGAATTAAGGCAGCTCCCCCATCGCGTGACTGTGAAGTTAATTGCAAAGCCTCTAGCTTTGATTCGGTCGCATTTCTTTCGCGATCAGCGGCGCGTTCGGCATCAATCAAGTTTGCTAAATTCAACTTCGAAGAATCTAACGCTTGTTTTGCGACCTCGAACTGTGAATCGAGCCCTAGTTCACCAGCATCTGCCCCTGCTATATCCATCTCAAAAGTTGAGTATTCGCGTTGGGCGCTAGCTGCGCGAGCTGCGGCATCATCACGGGCTTTAACTAGTCGCGCGATTTCTTCAGCGATTGCATCTAACCGCGCCGCTAAAGATTTAATATGGCCCTCTTGGCGGGCAGTCCCCTCGCGTTGATCTGCAATCGCGCGCATTGCCGCGGCAATTTTATCTTCCTCCGCTTTTAATAGCGCCTCTGCCTTGAGTAACTCTTGTGTCGTTGCTGTTAATGAATTACGTGAGCTCTCCACGCCCGCGCGAAGGGCGGCTTCTTCTAAACGAAGGGCGGCAGCTTCTTGATCCAAGCTTTCCGGATCGCGGCCCGCACTTCGTGCTTCTTCTGCTTCTTCAGCTAAGAATCTTGAGCGCTCTTGTGCAAGTGATTGTGTGCCGCGGAATTTTTCACGCAAAGCGCTAAGTGAATAGAAGTTTTCTTGCGCCGCAATTAAAAGTGGACTTTCAAATGCCGCTTGGGCATCCAGTGCCTCCTCGCGCAAACGAATTTTTTCAACTTCCGCTTCAACAAGTGAGCGACGTTCGCGTAGCGCAGTTTCATCGGCAACTTCGGCATCAAGCGTTTTAGATAGTGAGATGTAATCATCGGCCAACAGACGTAACTTGGCATCGCGTAGATCGGCTTGAATGGTCGCAGCCTTCTTTGCGACTTCAGCTTGTTTGCCGAGCGGACGAAGCTGGCGGCGAAGTTCCACAGTTAAATCTTGCACACGGGCTAAGTTTGCCTGCATAGAATCCAATTTACGCAGCGCCTTCTCTTTACGCTTACGGTGCTTGAGAACTCCCGCTGCTTCCTCGATAAAGCCGCGCCGTTCTTCCGGAGTCGCCATCAGGATTGCATCTAGCTGACCTTGTCCGACGATCACATGCATTTCGCGGCCGATACCGGAATCGCTGAGAAGTTCTTGGATATCTAATAGTCGAGATGCTTCACCATTAATTTGATATTCGCTCTGTCCGTTGCGAAAGAGAATGCGAGAGATAGTTACCTCGGCGTATTCAATTGGAAGTGCGCCATCAGTGTTATCAATTGTGAGTGAAACTTCAGCGCGACCAAGCGGTGCTCTGCCGCTGGTGCCAGCGAAGATGACATCTTCCATCTTTCCGCCACGTAGAGATTTTGCGCCTTGCTCGCCCATTACCCAAGTAAGGGCATCGACAACATTTGATTTACCCGAGCCGTTAGGTCCTACCACGCAAGTGATACCTGGTTCCAGGCGTAACGTGGTCGCCGATGCAAAGGACTTGAAGCCCTTTAGCGTCATACTCTTTAAATACACGGCGTTAACCTACCGTTTAGGCGGCGTCTTTATACACAAGGCGCAAGTGAAGTACTACTTGAGGGTTGTAAGAATCTCATATGCCAAACGGGCGGCAGATTGCTCGGCTTCACGTTTGCTCTTACCAACGCCTTCTGCAACCGCATCTCCTGCAACTATTGCAATTGCAGTGAAACTCTTATCGTGATCTGGTCCAGTTTCAGTTACTTGGTATTCCAGTGTTCCTTTACCAAGCGAGGAGACCAGTTCTTGCAAGGCGGTTTTGCCATCAAGGCCAGCGCCCTTGGCCAGCGCATTTTCCATTGTCTCTTTTATTAAGGCCCGAACAACAGTTGTTGTACTTGCGAAACCTAACTCTAAATAAATTGCACCGATTAAAGCTTCTAGCGCATCGGCAAGAAGTGAATTCTTATCGCGCCCACCGGTTACTTCTTCACCTTTACCTAGCCGAATATATTTTCCGAGATCGAGAGTTCGCGCAATATCGGCGAGCGCGCGCATATTTACTATGCCAGAGCGCAGCGGCGATAAACGTGATTCATCCAAATCTGGATAACGAAGATAAAGTTCTTCTGTAACAATCAAACCCAGAACGGAATCTCCAAGAAATTCTAAGCGTTCGTTCGTCTCTTTTGCACCGCTTTCATATGCGAAAGAGCGGTGGGTAAAAGCTAACTCGAGCAATTCGGGAGAAAGCGTTATCCCAAGTTGCGCAGTTAAAGATGAGTACAGATCAGACCTCTAGAACTTGGCGGCGGTTGTATGTACCGCAAGTTGGGCAGGCAGTATGGGTCAACTTTGGTTGTTGGCACTGTGGGCAAGCCGCAAGAGATGCTGCAGTTGTCTTCCACATTGCGCGGCGTGAGCGCGTCTTAGAACGCGACATCTTTCGCTTTGGTACTGGCACGGTAATCGTCCTTAATCTCAACTTACCTCGGGCAGAGCGTGCTCAAGGCTTACTGGAGGAAGTATCCCTTATTCATCCGAATTCTTAAAATCCAAGCCCGCCAGCCCAGCCCACCGAGCGTCTGCCGCCTCGTGGACATGGTCTTCTGGCAGCCCCGCCCATTTCTCTCCACAATCAGGGCAGAGCCCTAGACAATCTTGCGAACAGAGCGGATTAACGGGTAGATCAAGAACAATTGCATCGCGAATTGGAGCCTCTAGATTCATCTCATTGCCATCAAGCCACAACTCATCAACTGCATCTAGGTCGATTTCATCGGCATCGTTATCTCGCGATGAGTGCTTCTTCCTCTTTCCACCTTTATCGGCAGTTGGTTCATAGCGATAGAGTTCTTGAATTTTTCGCTCGACGATAATTTCAACGGGATCAAGGCAGCGGATACATTCACCTTTTGCAACAGCATATATATCTGCGCTGAGCAAGATTCCTTCGGTTACCGATTCCAGACGCATATCAATTTCAATAATGTCACCAGATGGAACGGCAACCAGCGGGACTCCAACTGGTTCGAGAATCTCTAGATCGAGCTGGTACTCCTTCATCTCCCCCGCGCGACGCGGTAGTTCATGGGTATTGAATTGAAATACTTGCGATGCTCGACTCATGGCGATTTGGCCCTTCTGCTCAACTTAGATTACTTGTCGTCAGAGAGTTGTGAGAGAACGTCTTTATCGTTGGCGCCATCTAGGCGTTCTCGTCCACGAGCGACTGCATCCATGGTTTTATTGAGAATTACTTCCAAAGTCGCTAAGCGGCCGTCTATATAACTTTCGACTTCGGCTCGTTCTTCGGCAGCTTGTGCTCGCGTATCATCGAGAATGCGTTGCGCCTCAGCTCGCGCAGCCTGAACGATGGCAGTCTGTTCAATCATGCGTGCGACTTCTTCACGGGCTGAAGCAATTAATTGTTCCGAACTAGATCTGCCTTCTTCGATTAAAGCATCCTTCTTGGTGAGAATTTCCTCAGCCTGAAAAAGATCATGAGGCAGGCTTTCGCGGGCTCCATCTAAAATTTCTAACATCTCGCTACGGTGCACAACGCATGAAGCCGAGAGCGGAACACCACGCGCTTCTTCAACAAGGGTAATTGCGGTATTTAACTTTTCAATTGAGTCCATTTTATTTCCCTGCTACTCGTGCTTTGAGCGCATCATTGACGATGCTTGGAACCATTGAAGATACATCGCCACCGAAGTGAGCCAACTCTTTAACGATAGATGATGAAAGGAATGAGTGGGCAGGTGCGGTAGCCATAAACATGGTTTCAACCCCTATGCCTTGCAAATTTATTTGTGCCATTTGTAGTTCGTAATCAAAATCTGTTACGGCTCGTAGCCCCTTTACGATTGCTTGTATGGAATTAGCTTTGCAGTAATCCACCAACAAGCCATGCCAAGAATCAACCTTTACATTTTTATACTGTGAAGTCGTTTGGCTAATCATTTCCATACGTTCTTCAACTGTAAAAAGACTAGCTTTGGTGCGGTTCGCCAAAACTGCAACAACTACTTCATCAAATTGTTCGCTAGCGCGTTCGATGATATCTAGGTGGCCGAAGGTGATTGGATCAAATGATCCAGGGCATACGGCGCGCTTCATGGAGTAAACGCTAGCAACGATTGGGAACCTTATCCATTCTCAGGCTCAAACTCGGCTAGGGCGCCATAGAAAATGGTCGCTTGTCCATAATTTTTTTCGCGCACGGCGATGTAACCATGCGGCCAAGAGATTTCCTTGACTCGTGAATTTCTCTCTATCGCAATCAGTGCCTGTGGGTCTAAAAATCCACCATCTTGTAATTGAATTAGCGCCTCGATCACGTCTAGATCTTCTACTTCATATGGAGGATCGATATAGATGAAGTGATATTTGCAAGGAGCTGGATCTTGCAGAAATCTATGGACGCTCTGCCCAAATAAGCGAAAGGTGCCGGGGCAATTCGCTGACTTGAGGCCTTCAAAATTAGTAACGATTGCTTTCTGCGCTGCTTCATCTTTTTCCACCGCATGCACGATCGCCGCCCCACGCGAGAGTGATTCCAACGCAATCGCTCCAGTACCCGCATACAGGTCGAGCACATTTAAATCAGTGAAGTCTCCAAATTCGGAAGTTAAAGTTGAAAATAGCGCTTCCCGGGCGCGATCAGACGTTGGGCGGGTAGCGGATGCAACTGATGCGATATTACGACCTTTGGCGTTTCCTGCAATTATGCGCATTGAGACTAACCCTTATCTATAAATTCTGCCGCAGCATCAGCTTGCAATTTCTTCAACTCATTCTTTAGCAAAGGATAGCCAGCTAATTCAGGATCTTGCTCCAATAGCTCTGCTGCAACCTCGCGCGCACTTTCAATCAAATTTTCATCACGTAATACACGCAATAATCGCAGATGTGAGCGCGACCCAGATTGCGATGCTCCAAGTACATCACCTTCGCGTCGTTGTTCTAAATCAATTCGCGAGAGCTCAAATCCATCTTGCGTTTTACTTACTGCCTCTAGTCGTTGGCGTGTGGTGCTGTCGGCAGGTGCAGAACTTACTAAAAGGCAGAGCCCCGGTGATGTTCCGCGACCAACGCGTCCACGTAATTGATGCAGTTGCGAAACGCCAAAGCGGTCGGCATCCATTATGACCATGACGGTAGCATTTGGAACGTCAACGCCAACTTCGATAACGGTGGTTGAGATTAAAACATCTATTTCACCTTGGGCAAAGGCCTGCATGGTGGCGTTCTTAACTTCACTCGTTTGACGTCCATGAAGCGGTGCAATACGTAGCCCTTTCAACGGTCCAGATTGCAATTTTGGCCCTAACTCTTCAACCGATGCAATATCTGGAGAGCTCTCGCCATAAAGGAAATCTAAATCGGCATCCTCGGAAGTGCCGGCGGCAATTCTTGGAGCCACCACGTAAGCCTGATGTCCTTGCGAAACTTCTTCGCGGATGCGCTCCCAAGCGCGCTCTAAAAATGTCGGCTTCTCTGAAGTCGGCACCAGGTGAGTTGTGATCGGCTGACGCCCCAAAGGAAGTTCCCGCAGAGTTGAAACATCTAAATCACCAAAAACAGTCATTGCAACAGTTCGTGGAATTGGTGTTGCTGTCATTACCAAAAGGTGTGGTGGATTCACCGCCTTGGCTTTTAGCGCATCGCGTTGTTCAACACCGAAGCGATGTTGTTCATCCACGACAATTAAACCAAGATCGTTGAATGCAACAGTTTCACTTAGTAAGGCATGAGTGCCAATTACGATTCCGGCTTGGCCAGATGCAGCCAAAGCTAGCGCTTCTTTACGCGCTGCTGCGCTCTGCGAGCCAGTTAACAGAGTTACTTGCGTAGCGTTTTCCACGCCACCAAGCATTCCACCTTGCGCCAATGGACCTAAAAGCTTTTCAATCGTACGTAAATGTTGCGATGCCAATACTTCAGTTGGGGCAAGAAGTGCCGCCTGTCCCCCGCTATCAATAACTGCCAACATCGCGCGCAGTGCGACAACAGTTTTTCCGGAACCAACTTCACCTTGTAGTAAGCGATGCATGGGATATGGCGCAGCCAAATCGCTTTCAATCTCTTTGCACACTTGTAATTGTCCGGCAGTTAATTGCCACGGAAGAGATGCATCAAAGTCGGTAAGAATTCCTGAACTCTTGGCAGTACGTGAGGTTGCTTTCAGTGCGCGCAATTGTGCTCGTCGCTCTAGAAGAAGCAACTGCATTAATAGCGCTTCATCAAAGGTGATTCGCTCGCGTGACTTTTCGGCGCTATCTAGATCAACTGGGTTATGAATCTGAGCGATGGCCTGTTGTAGCGATGGATAACCTCGCTCGACTAAAATTCTTTCGGGAAGGAAATCGGTAATTTCATCTAGCCCGCCGATTGCCAAGTTAATGCATTGCGCAATCTTCCACGAAGGTAACTTCGCACTCGCTGGATACATCGGCAGAAATTTCCCGGCAAACTCGGCAACGGCAGAATCCACATCATCGCCATCTGGAATCATCTCGTAATCCGGATGCGCCAATTGGCGTTTACCGTTAAATACTCCAACCTTGCCGGCGAAGAGGCCTTGCCTGCCAACGCGGAGTTCTTTCTCTCGCCAAGCCTGATTAAAAAATGTGAGAGACATCTTTGCGCTGCCATCGGTGACGATTACTTCCAGGATGCTGCCCTTGCGCGCGTGTAGCTTGCGACTGGTAGCGCTAAAGATTTCGGCAAGAACGGTTACTTCATCGCCCTCTTTCAATTCGGCGATATCGCTTAACTCACCACGTACTAAATAGCGACGGGGATAGTGATGGATCAAATCTTCCAGAGTTTTATAACCGAAGACCGAATCTAAGACTTTTGCGGTGCGGTCACCAACGACATTTACCAATTTGGAGTCGAGGCTGGCCATAAAGCCCATTCTCGCGTGAATTGGTCCAAATTCGCGTGAGGAAGGTCTTCTCGCTAGTATTGGCCCCTGCTCGCCCGCCGGTGCCGCAATTGGGACCTGGCTTAAGAATGTGAAATTAAAAGGAGTACTGCTGTGGCATCAACATGCGATATCTGTGGCAAAGGGCCCAGCTTCGGAAATAACGTTTCCCACTCTCAGGTAAAGACACGTCGCCGCTGGAATCCGAATATCCAGCGCATCAAGACCCTCGTTGGCGGAAGCACTAAGCGCCAGAATGTCTGCACCTCTTGCCTTAAAGCCGGCAAAGTAACTCGTTAATTAACTAATTGTTGTCTATTTCAGACACTTTGGTTCGTAAACTCTAAACGCGACTTATCTCCCGATCTAGAAAAAGTGGCGCCATACGCTGCTTTCTGCGCCTAAAGGAATTCCAGAGAGCCCAGAGCCCTTAAGTACCTCCCCAATTCGTAAACCGGGAAGATCCTTTCCAGTGGCCAGTAATACGTGATCTTCTCCCCCTGCAAAAATCCAGTTCCATACAAACACATCTAGCTCATTTGCGATTGATTGCAGATCTGCAAATTCTTCTGACTGCGCAAAAAGGCCTTCATTAAGTGAGAGTTCTACACCGGAGGCATCTGCGATTTGTTTGCCTTGTTCAATAATGCAATCGCTGACATCGCACATGGCTGTTGCCTGGGCAGAATCAAATTGGTAATCAATCGTTGGGGATTTGAACTCTCTGATAGCTAATTTGCCCGCTTCGCTAATTGGGCTAATCGCGCTTTGCAAAATAGCCAGCCCAGCCGCTGACCAACCAGTCAATGAGGAGAGATAAATACCATCTCCGATCTGGGCACCGCTTCGGGTAATTGGGTTATCGCAATGCCCAACCGCAGTCATCGAGATCACCACCTTTTCACTTCTAGAAATGTCCCCGCCGATAACGCGCAGACCTGCAAGATCGGCTTCAAATTTAATTCCGTGGGCTAGATCTTCTATCCAGGCCATATCCTCGGCACCCGTTAGGCCAACTGCAACTAATAAGTAATCTGACTTTGCGCCCATCGCTAAGATATCGGCGGCGTTTGCAGCGGTGACCTTGCGCCCAATTTCAAATCCAGTGGACCAGTCTGTGCGAAAGTGCACGCCTTCCACGGCCATATCTGTTGTCATAACTTGGCGCCTATCGCCGGCTACGACCGCAGCATCATCGCCAATTCCAACTTCAATCCGCGGATCGTCGCTGGCGAAGATTTCACGTAATTTAGCAATTACGTGTGCTTCTGAAAGCGCACCCTCACGATCTGCCATAGCGCCAAGACTAGAACATCAAACCAAGTAGGAGTACCTTTACCGATATCTTCAACGACGAAGCTTTAACGAGATGGGGTTTAACCATGATGGCAGTTCAAGCTTTTATTTTGATTCAAACCGAAGTCGGCAAGGCGTCCAGCGTTGCCAGTGCTGTCGCAGCAATTCCAGGTGTGACCTTGGCTGAAGGCGTAACCGGTCCCTACGATGTGATTATGCGTGCAGAGGCACCTTCTATGGAGGAATTCGGACGTACTATCTTGTCCAAGGTTCAGGCAGTTGCCGGCATCACTCGCACCTTGACTTGCCCAGTTACTTACTAATTAATTTCCTAGCACTCCGTTAGAGCGAGATAGCGCCGTCTTCAAAAGATGGCTGACCACTTCCGTATAAGTAACGTTAGTGGCCACCCACATCTTTGGGAAGACTGATGTGACAGTAAATCCAGGCATCGTATTTAGCTCGTTGATTACGACTTCATTGTTAGGCGTTAAGAAGAAATCTACGCGCGCAAGTCCTGAACAGCCAAGAGAGATAAATGCTTCAACTGCCTTGGAACGAATTTCATCACTAATTTTCTGATCGATCGGCGCTGGTAGTTCGATAGTTGTGGCACCATCTAAATACTTTGCTTCAAAGTCATAGAAATCGTATTTCGGGTCAATCTTTATCTGACCTACGATCGAGGCTTTTGCTACACCATCAATTTCTAAAACTGCACATTCAATCTCTGCGCCTTTAATTTCTTGTTCTACCAACGCCTTAGTATCAAATTTGAAAGCCTCAATGATCGCGGATGAAAATTCGGCAGCTGTTTTAACTTTGGTGGTTCCGCGGGATGAACCACCTCGAGCTGGCTTTACGAAAACTGGATACCCGAGTTGATCTGCCGCTTTCTGAATTTGCGCTTGCCCTACCTTCCAATCGCTTTGGCGTGCTACAAACCCAGCGGCAGTTTTAATTCCGTGAGATGCAAAGATTGGCTTGGCGAACGATTTATCCATTGCAACCGCTGATGCTAAAACTCCAGAACCAACGTATGGAATGTCGGCGATTTCAAGTAGCCCTTGGATCGTGCCATCTTCTCCGTAAGGCCCGTGAAGTAGCGGAAAGACGATATCGATATTTAGATTCTTACCTTCGGCGGTAAATCCATCTACGTTTAAAGCAACCGAAATTCCATTTTCTGGAATCGTTGGTAGTACTCCATTTGTGAGTGCAAGAGAATGGTTTTCAGGAAGCAAGAACCACTTTCCGCTCTTGCTGATACCAATTAAAATAGCTTCGTATTTGCTGCGATCGATCGCCGATAGGACTCCCCCGGCAGAAATGCAGGAGATTTCGTGCTCGCTGGAGCGCCCACCGCAGATGATTGCAACGCGCTGTGTCATCGGATGAAGTTCTCAGCTTTAGTGGTTATCTCCATTAAGCGTTGCAGCGCAGCTTCCGGACTCAAAGCACCATTGACGATATCGGCGACAGATTCAATAACCGGAACTTCTACGCCAACGCGATGGGCGATTTCTACAATCGCACCGGAAGATGCAACGCCTTCAACAGTTTTCGCCCATTGGCCAAGCGCCGACTCCATAGAACCGGTGCGACCTAGTAGTTCGCCAAATGTTCGGTTGCGTGAAAGCGGTGAGCCACATGTAGCAACTAGATCGCCCATACCGGCAAGACCGGCAGCGCTGAGTGGATCTGCGCCGTGGGCAGCACATAAGCGGGCAACTTCATTTAATCCGCGAGTAATCAACATCGCTTGAGTATTTTCGCCATAACCCATACCGATTGAGATACCCACAGCCAGCGCAATTACATTTTTAATTGCACCCGCAAGTTCGCAACCGAGTAAGTCAACCGAGGTATAAACGCGATAGTAAGGAGTGCGAAATAGCGCACGAACTTCCTCTGATGTAGCTTGGCTAGTCGCAGCAGCAACTGCTCCTGCTGGTTGACGCAAAATTAATTCATCCGCCAAGTTTGGCCCAGTAATTAGCGCCAACCGGTGCTTTCCGATGACATCTTCCATTACTTCAGTCATACGCATCTGGGTGCTGATCTCAATACCTTTTAAGGTACTTATGATTAGACAGTCATTTGAGAATTGCGGTTTCCAAAGCTGAAGCGTTGAGCGCAGCTGTTGTGAGGGAATTGCCAAGACGTAGGTGCTACTAAAGGCGAAGGTTTCTTCCAGATCTGTTGTGGCGCGAATTTCGGTGGGCAGAATATTTGCGCCAATATATTTAGAGTTGGTGTGCTTGGTGTTGATCTCATTGATGACGTCTGCGTTACGGCCCCAGAGCAAAACTTCATTTCCGGCATCGCAAAGCACCTGCGCCAAGGTTGACCCCCAGGCACCAGCTCCGAATACCGATACTTTGCTCATCGCTAATTCATCCTCGCTCGTTAACGCTTCTTCTTAAAATTGCCTGTTCGCGGCAGATCAGAAGTATGCGGATCAAAGATTACTTCAGGGCGCTTCTCGCCACGAATTTGCTCGAGTAAGGTCGTAATTTCAAGCATAATTTTCGCAGTAGCCGCGATTAGAGCCTGCGGGTCATCACTTTTGCCATACCAAGGAGATAGATCAACTGGTTTGCCAGCAACCATTGTGATCTGAGTTCGTGGAAATAACTTTAACTTCTTGGAATATGTCGGCATCATTATTTGAGAACCCCATTGGGCAACTGGAATCACTGGAGTATTTGTGGAAAGTGCTAAACGCGCAAGACCAGTTTTAGCAACCATCGGCCAATGGTTGGCATCGCGCGAGAGCGTGCCTTCGGGATAGACGCCGAGTAAATGGCCAGCCTCTAAAAGTTTCTTGGCATGGTCTACCGCTTTGCCGGCATTTGGAGTTTCTCTCTCAACTGGAACTTGGCCAGCGGCCAGAATTATCCGTCCGATAATTGGAACTCTAAATACTTCTACTTTGCCTAGGAAGCGAGGAGCCCGACCATTTGAATAAAGAAAATGTGCAAAATTTAAGACATCAAAGTATGAGAGATGGTTGTTGGCCACGATGACAGCGCCGGTTTTAGGAATATTTTCAGCACCGATCCAAGTGCGCTTGGTTATTGCTTTAATAAAGGGAATGACAATCGTTGTACAAATTTTAAAGGTGAGATTGGTGCCTAAAGGATAACCCGTGGGAGGTGCGTAGGAGACACGCATCTGAGCCATGTTGTAATTCTAGTGGGCAAAGAAAAACTGGGGCCAGCAAACGCTGGCCCCAGTCTAAGAAAAGTTCTAAGAAGTAATTAACGCTTCTTAGCGGCCTTCTTTACAACCTTCTTGGCTGCTGGCTTCTTCTTAGCAACCTTCTTGACTGCTGCCTTCTTAGCTGCTGGCTTCTTCTTAGCAACCTTCTTGACTGCTGCCTTCTTAGCTGCTGGCTTAGCAACTGGCTTTGGTTCTGGCTTTGGAGCAGGACCTAGCTTGCGCTCACCTGAGATGACATCCTTCAGACCCTTTGCAGGCAGGAAGCGAGCCTTCTTTGAAGCCTTGATCTTGATGGTCTCGCCAGTAAATGGGTTACGGCCCATACGTGCTTTGCGATCGACCTTCTTGAACTTACCGAAATCGTTGATCATTACATCTTCACCCTTTGACATGGTGCGAGTAATTGTGTCGAATACGATTTCAACAGCGTGTGCTGCTTCTTTTTTGCTGTCGTTGAAGTGTGGGGCCAACGCGGCAATAAACTGTGCCTTATTCATCTAAATCCCCTTAGATTTACGCATAAATTAAGCCTTTGCTTAACTTGTGGTTAAAACTTAAACCTTTTTACAGGGTGAGAGCGATATTAACGCGGGCGTGTCGCAATTTAATATATTGCAAAAAATGCACTTTTTATGCGTAAAAAACTCTCATTTGCGAGTTGAGAGTTACGCAATAGGTGCTCACCCCATCTAGAAAGTCAGCGTTTTACGCTGGTTTCTGACGCAATTTGCGAATTTTCGTCGCAAGATTTCCTTATTAAATTCGAATTGGCAGCGTTTTAGGCTTATAACTTGGGCGCTTTGCCTCAAATGCATCGATCGAATCAATTTGTTTTAAGGTGAGTCCGATGTCATCCAGACCTTCCATCAAGCGCCAACGGGTGTAATCATCTAATTCAAAGGCGACGCTGGTTGATCCATAGGAGACAGTCCGTGTATCTAGATCTACCTTTATCTGCGTTGTTGGATCGCTTTCTATAGCTACCCAGATCGCTTCAACGGCCTCTTGCGGCAAGATAACGGTCAACAGGCCACCTTTTAGCGAGTTACCGCGGAAGATATCGGCAAAGCGGCTAGAGATAACGACTTTAAAGCCGTAGTTCTGTAGCGCCCACACTGCATGTTCGCGTGATGATCCGGTTCCGAATTCTGGACCAGCTACCAGTATGGTGCCGGACTTGTATTGCGGCAGATTTAAAACGAATTCAGGATCGTTGCGCCAAGCTGCAAAGAGGCCATCTTCAAAGCCGCTGCGTGTAACGCGCTTGAGATATACGGCAGGGATGATCTGATCGGTATCAACGTTGCTGCGGCGAAGTGGAACTCCGGTGCCGGTGTGTGAAATAAATTTCTCCATTGCGTGCGCCTTTCTACAAATCCGCCGGTGAAGAGAGCGTGCCGCGGATTGCGGTAGCTGCTGCAACTAGTGGGCTTACTAAGTGAGTACGGCCGCCTTTACCTTGACGTCCTTCAAAGTTTCGGTTGGAAGTAGATGCTGAACGCTCGCCCACTGCAAGCTGATCTGGATTCATTCCAAGACACATCGAGCAACCTGCGTTACGCCATTCCGCCCCTGCATCTAGAAAGACTTTATCTAAGCCTTCCTTCATCGCTTGCTGACGAACGCGCTCAGAACCTGGCACAACTAACATGCGAAGTTTTGGCGCAATCTTCTTGCCTTCTAATACGGAAGCGGCAGCACGTAGATCCTCAATCCGGCCATTGGTGCAAGAACCTAAGAAAACAGTGTCGATAGCTATCTTTTTCAGCGGCGTACCAGCAGTTAAGCCCATATATTCCAGAGCTCGTTCGGCTGCTCCTCGTTCTTCCGAATCTTTGATATCTGCTGGATTTGGAACTGATGCATTAAGCGGCAGCCCCTGTCCTGGGTTAGTTCCCCATGTAACAAATGGCTCTAAATTATCGGCATCGAGAGTTATCTCGAGATCGAATTTAGCATCGCTATCTGAAAATAGCGTTTCCCAATAACTTTGCGCAGCGGCGAAATCTTCGGGCGCATGTGGCTTGCCCTTGATGTAATCAAAAGTCTTTTGATCAGGTGCGATAAGTCCTGCGCGCGCACCAGCTTCGATAGACATATTGCAAACGGTCATACGGCCTTCCATTGAAAGTTCGCGAATTGCTGAACCGCGATATTCGATGATGTAGCCCTGGCCTCCGCCGGTACCTATTTGAGCGATGATCGCCAAGATAATATCTTTAGCGGTAACGCCAGGCTTTAACTTGCCTTCCACGTTTATCGCCATCATCTTGGGGCGAGTAGATGGCAAGGTTTGGGTCGCCAAAACATGTTCAACTTCAGAGGTTCCGATACCGAAAGCAATTGCACCAAATGCACCGTGTGTTGATGTATGTGAATCACCACAAACAATTGTCATACCTGGCTGGGTAATTCCGAGCTGCGGACCAACAACGTGCACAACGCCTTGATCGGCATCGCCCAATGAGTGAATGCGGATACCAAATTCTTTTGCGTTATTGCGCAAGGTGTCGATCTGCAGCTTTGAAACTGGATCGGCGATAGGTTTTAAAATATCTAAAGTTGGAGTGTTGTGATCTTCCGTGGCAATAGTTAGATCAGGATGGCGCACCTTACGACCGGCTAAACGCAGACCATCAAATGCTTGTGCGCTAGTTACTTCGTGAACAAGTTGCAGATCGATGTAGAGCAGATCTGGTTCACCTGCTGCGGAGCGAACGATATGGTCATCCCAAATCTTCTCTGCCAGTGTCTTACCCATAATTGCCTGATCCATTTCTGTAAATCTTGCATCTCATTAAATGGGATGCTAATCTCGCTGTGTGGATAAGAAGAATAGCGGAGTTGGCGTATTAGATAAAGCGGTGACCATCTTGGGTACCCTTGAATCTGGCCCGCATTCACTTGCCGAGCTCGTTGCCGCAACCGGAATAGCCCGTCCTACAGCGCACCGCCTAGCCGTAGCCCTAGAACACCACCGTTTAGTCACACGTGATCTGCAGGGCCGCTTTGTACTCGGGGCGCGCTCTGGTGAATTAGCCGCTGCCGCTGGTGAAGATCGTCTATTAGCCGCTGCTGCTCCGGCTCTTGCTGCGTTGCGCGATGCCACAGGTGAATCTGCTCAGTTATATCGCCGCCAAGGCGATATCCGCATCTGTGTAGCAGTTGCCGAACGCTTATCTGGTTTACGTGATTCTGTGCCAGTAGGCGCATCGCTAACTATGCAGGCAGGTTCTGCTGCGCAAATTTTATTGGCTTGGGAAGATTCAGAAAAAATTCATCGGGGAGTAAAGAACGCGCGTTTTACCGCAGCTCACTTGGCAGCTGATCGTCGCCGCGGTTGGGCGCAATCTGTTGGAGAACGTGAAGCCGGCGTTGCATCTGTTAGCGCACCTGTTAGAGGTCCAAATGGAAAAGTTATCGCCGCTGTCTCGATCTCTGGACCGATCGAACGTTTAGGTCGCCAACCAGGTCGCGTTCATGCCGCAGCTGTGGTTGCAACTGCTGCTCGCTTAACCGAACATATCTCAAAGAGTTAACTATTTAGTAAATCAAGTTCTTTTAATACTTGTGAGATTACGCCAAATCCAAAACCTTTACGTTGTAACAGCGATTGAATTCTGCGGACCTGAACTTCAGGTTCAAGGCGCGACATGGTGTTATATTTTTTAAAGGCCAAATCAAAGGCGCTGCGGTACTCGCTATCGTCATCGATCTCATCTAGGGCCTCATCGATTGCGCTCTGCATTACTCCCTTTTGACGAAGCTCCCCCGCAATTATTCGCTTGGAGATCTTCTTATGGTTATGGCGTGACTGAGCCCAGGCTTTGGCAAACTCTTCATCATTAACGAGGCCGGCCTCTTGCAACCGGAAGATAATCGCTTGCGCAACATCATCTTCTACGCCACGGGTCTTAAGGTGAGCGAGAAGCTCGCCCTTACTTTTCGCACGTGTGACCAAGGCATTTAACGCGATGGTATGTGCTACTTCGTAAGGGTCGGAGCCTTCGCCACTGTTCCTAGATTTTCTAGGAACCTTTGCAAATTCCAGGCTGATTAGAAATCAACCTCTGCTGCTGCTTCATCGATAGCTGCCACGAGTTCAGCATCTACCTCGATCGGCACAAAGTGAGCGCGGATCTTGGTCTCTATCTCGTTAGCTAGATCTGGGTTATCTAGGAGGAAGGCGCGAGAATTTTCTTTGCCTTGTCCTAGCTGATCTGCTTCGTAGGTATACCAAGCGCCAGCTTTCTTAACGATACCGACTTCAACGCCAAGGTCGATGAGGGATCCTTCACGTGAGATACCTGTGCCGTAGATGATGTCGAATTCGGCTTGCTTAAATGGTGGAGCCATCTTGTTCTTGACGACCTTAACGCGGGTACGGTTACCGACAGATTCGGTTCCATCCTTTAGCGTTTCGATGCGACGGATATCTAGGCGAACTGAAGCATAGAACTTAAGTGCTTTACCACCAGTTGTTGTCTCGGGAGATCCGAAGAAGACGCCAATCTTTTCGCGGAGCTGGTTGATAAAGATCGCTGTTGTCTTTGATTGGTGAAGTGCGCCGGTAATTTTACGGAGCGCTTGTGACATAAGGCGTGCTTGCAAGCCCATATGTGAATCGCCCATCTCGCCTTCGATTTCTGCGCGTGGAACAAGGGCAGCAACAGAGTCGACGACAACTAGATCGAGCGCGCCAGAACGAATCAACATATCCATAATTTCTAGCGCTTGTTCACCTGTATCTGGTTGTGAAACAAGAAGTGCATCGATATCAACGCCGAGCTTCTTTGCATATTCAGCATCGAATGCGTGTTCTGCGTCGATAAATGCGCAGATACCGCCGGCCTTCTGTGCATTTGCAATCGCGTGCAAGGTAAGAGTTGTCTTACCTGAGGATTCTGGTCCATAAATTTCTACGATACGTCCACGTGGCAATCCGCCGATACCGAGTGCGATATCTAGCGCGATTGAACCAGTTGGGATAACTTCGATGATCGCGTTTTGACGATCAGACATCTTCATTACTGAGCCTTTTCCAAATTGACGTTCAATCTGGGCGAGCGCGGTATCGAGCGCCTTTTGGCGATCGGATGTGTTTTTCTCTTCGGCTTTATTTGCTTTATCAGCAGCCACGTTTTACTCCTTTAGATAAGAACGTCTATGCCTATCTCTTCAAATATGCATATTCGTTGGTAGTCGGCCCAGAAGGTACGGAAGGCCACCGACGGCCTACGAGGCTTATAGAGAGCCTGTGGGCGGATGATGGAACCGCTCTGGTTGTGCAGGGATAACTTTATCCGAACATCTGTTCGAAAGGTAGCAGGCCATACTGACATGGCTCCCTGGCGTGTCGCCTGGCCCGTGCGATGATGCTTAGGTGTTGATCCTGCTGCCGCCATCTGAGAAGAAGAACGCGACGACCAAGCCGCTTCCTGCCATCAACGTCTACACCGGGGTCCTCTACCAGGCTCTGGATTGGGCAAGCCTTTCAGCTGCTGCCCGCAAACGTGGGGCGAGCGCCGTTGTGATCATCTCGGCCAAATACGGAGCGGTGCGCCCAGATCAGCTAATTGAGAGCTACAAAGAGAAGATCGATAAAAAGGCGATGCGTGAGCCAGTCGCGCAAGTATTGGATGTGATCAAGACCGATCTGATCGTAGATTGTCGCTCATCTACCTATAAAACCGTCTGGCACTCCCCTATTGATAAGACCGTTGAGGTGCGCGTATCAACGGTGGTCGATGGCGTTCGCACAGTGGTCACTCATATGTCGAAGAAGACGCGCGGGGAAATTACCCGGTGGTTGCTGCAATCGCGATCAGTGCCCAAGACCCCGGAAGATCTCTATGCGATCGTTTCGGAGAAATATCCATGTGCGTTAACTCCAAGTGATGGCGTTGAACCTTGGGTCTTAGAAGTTATCGCCGTTTAATTAATATTTATATTTAGCAGTCTCGGACGGGCATTGCTTACAAACGGCCCGCCAAATTTCGGCTGCTTCTAGCCCGGCCTTTAACGCTTCATCTACGGTGCGACTTCCGAGTTCGCTAATGGCAATATCTTGGGCAAAAGATGGCGCCCATTGTTCGCCGAAGGAAAGCGTTAGGCGCTCGCGCAGATCTGAAATACGCATTTATCTTTTAGAAGAGGGTGCGATCTACAAGCAGTTCGGCTTGTTCACGAGATTGTTTAGCGTTTAGCGGTTGCATTACTTGGCCAATTAGCCAACGCATAGCAACACCTGTGCCGGCCTCTGATTTGGTTGCTCCGTAAAGGCTGCGGGCAATCTCTAGATAAAGTGGATGATCGCTATGGGAAAGGGCTTCAGTAAGTGCTTTTTGATCGTGTTGGCGCATCGCAGCAAGCGCTGGGTCGGTTGATATATAGAGCGAGAGTTTTTCCAAGGCATCTGCCGGAGTACCAGCCTTATTTGCCAGCTCAATCATTAATTCAACCTCAGCAGTGGCAAGAGCTGCTATCACTGCGTTTTTATCGCGGTAATGGTTATATAACGTTGCGCGAGATACTTGAGAAGCATCAGCGATTTCAATCATCGAAATATTGGCTAGACCAAATTGAGCAATTAGAGATTTGGCGCCTTCGAGAATTGCGCTCTCGGTACGGCGATGGGTTGCGCCTTGAGTGGCGTACTTAGGCTGCGTCGACAACGGACAACTTCGCGCTCTCGAGAACTTTGAGTTCAATCGAGACGTTGGCTACCACTGTTGAAAGCGTTAAGCCAAGTGCTTCGCAGATTGCATTTAAAAGTTCTGACGAGGCTTCTTTCTGGCCGCGTTCGACTTCTGAAAGGTAACCGAGTGAGACGCGGGCTTCACGAGCAACATCGCGCAATGTGCGAGATTGCTCGGTGCGGGCAGCGCGAAGTGTCTGGCCAACTGCGGTGCGTAGTAGCGCCATCGTGGTCATCCCTTCTACTGCTTATCTCGTTGTCTAAGGATACGCGCAAATGAGGCGATCGCGCTTGCTGTGGTGGCGTTTCGCACAACTTCGCGATCACCCGATAGCGAAAGTTCTATCACTTGAACGACTGGGCCGACGAAGGCGACGTACACCCGCCCCGCATCTGAACCATCGGCTGGACCGGGGCCGGCTACCCCAGTTGTTGCAATCGACCAAGTTGAACCGAACGATCTATTTGCGCCCATACCCATTTCGATAGCTACTTGTTCGCTAACAACAGTGTGCTCTGAAATTGTTTCTGATGAAACCCCCAGATGTGAGACTTTAATATCTGGTCGATAAGCAGTGATTGAACCCAGAAATACATCGGATGCGCCAGGAACAATGGTTAGCGCGTTACTTAAGCCGCCTGCGGTAAGAGATTCAGCCGTAGATAGAGTTTCACCACGTGCGCGCAACGAGTCATGGATATCAGAGACCAACCCCAGAATCTCATTAGCTATAGCCACTCTATTTTCCAATCACACAGTTGTCTTAAAGGCAGATAGTACATAGTAAGCGGCCGTAACAATAGTTAGCGCAATAGCAATATACATAAGTCCATCACGGAACCAATAGAGATTTGGGTTTAGCGGCAAAACATAAAAGCCAGTACCAAATCCTTGGAAGGCCGCCTTTATCTTTCCCCCTTTATTTGCTGGAATAACTCCGCGCTTTACAATCGCTAATCGAAAGATCGTGATTCCGATTTCGCGTGCCAAGATAACTATGGTGATCCACCACGGCATGCGGCCGAGAATCGAAAGGCAGATCATGGCCGTTCCAACCATCGCCTTATCGGCCACGGGATCTAGAAATTTTCCTAGCTCAGTGATCTGTTGGCGGCTGCGCGCTAATTTGCCATCGAGGATATCGGTCAAACCAAGGATGAAAAAGATCCACCAGGAAATGATCTGCCAGTTGTAATCGGTTCCACCATTCATAAATAAGGCGATCGCCCCAAATGGAATTAAAACTAAGCGCGCAATCGTTAGCGAATTTGGAGTTATAAAGGCTGGCAAATTCATACGGGACGAGCCACCAAATCTGCGCCCATTGAATCGATGATTACTGCATCAACGTATTGGCCAACTTGATAATTGGTGCCGATAAATGAAGTTGTGCCATCTACTTCTGGGCCTTGGTGGGCGGCGCGGCCTTCTTGTACCTCGCTATCTTCAATAAGTACGCGCACGTTCTCGCCAATTCGCGCAGCAGCACGTAGCGATACCATCTCATCGGCTAGCGATGAAAGGGATTCCACCCGCTGGCGAATTACATCTTCATCCACCTTGTCAGTTAAATCCAGCGCCTCAGTGTTATCTTCATCCGAATACCCAAAGATTCCGATCGCATCTAATTTAGCGGCGCTGATGAAGTCGGCTAACTCATCGAAGTCGGCTTGGGTTTCGCCGGGAAAGCCCACAATAAAGTTAGAGCGAATACCGGCTTCTGGCGATAGCGCACGAATCTGAGTAATTAAATGTAAGAACTTTTCAGAATCACCAAAACGTCGCATCCGGCGCAACACAGTTGGGCTGGTGTGTTGGAAAGATAGATCAAAGTAAGGAGCGACTTTCTCGGATTCGATCATCGCTTGAATTAGCGATGGGCGCATTTCTGCTGGTTGCAGGTAAGAAAGGCGAACTCTTTCGACGCCTTCAATCGCAGCAAATTCAGGGAGTATCTTCTCCATTAATTTGAGATCACCTAGATCTTTGCCGTATGAAGTTGTATTTTCGCTAACTAAAAAAAGTTCAGTAACGCCATTTTGGGCTAGCCACTTTCCTTCTTCAATAATTTCAGTTGGCTTGCGCGAGATAAATGAACCTCGAAAATACGGGATAGCGCAGAATGAACAGCGGCGATCACAACCAGATGCAATTTTAAGCGGTGCCCACGGAGCGTTGCCGAGGCGCTTGCGAAAGAGTGAACCGCCCGCGCCAAGAGAAGATGCATACGATTCATCAATCGCATCTTGGCGCGCTTGAGGTCTATCAGCAGGTGCAATTGGCAAGAGTGAACGACGATCGCGTGGCACGTGTGGTGTGTGTTTTTCACCAGAAACGATTGATTGCAAACGTGCAGAAATATCTTGGTAATCATCAAAGCCTAAAATGCCATCTGCTTCCGGCAAAGCTTTCGCTAGCTCTTGCCCATATCGCTCGGCCATGCACCCAACTGCAACTACCGCGCGGGTTGTGCCGTGGCCCTTGAGCGAATTCGCCTCAAGAAGTGCATCAATTGAATCCTTCTTTGCGGACTCAATAAAACCACACGTATTAACGACAGCCACTTCAGCTAATTCAACATCAGAGACTAAGGTCCAACCATCTGCGGCAAGGCGACCAGCTAACTCTTCGGAGTCGACCTCATTGCGGGCGCAGCCCATGGTAACAATTGCAACGGTCCGACTCATTTGTCAGATGGTACAGCGTTAGCAGCTACTTAGATCTGAAAGTCTTACGAATCTCTTCATTGCGCGCGCCCAGAGGTGGGAGAGCTTGACCGTTTAACGTTAAATCAAGGTCGCCGGCATTACTCAAATAGATGCTAATCGCATTCTGAGCGCTAAAACTTTTGCTATCTCCTTGGAAGAGTGAGCCCTTGTATACATGTTTGCCTGCTATAACTACATCAATGTTTGAGCTACCACGTGTGGCTGAAATTGTTAGAGACATCTCTCCAGTTGTCCCAGGATTTACAGCGTCGCTACTTGAACTCGCGGATGGGGTAGCGACGGGGCCATCTGATGGTCTAAGCGAAGGTGACGCGGTTGCAACGCCCCTAGGGATAACCGTACTCGTTGAATTCGAAACAATAATTTGGCCAATTGCTACGGCAGCAATGACTACGATCGAAGCTGTCGCCAGAGTTTTCCACGTAATGCTTCGACGTTCTGTCGGATTTTTTGTAACATTATTTTCAACCAACATTTCGTGAATTTTGCGTGAATCAGTTGAGTGTTCTTCATTATATAAATCAATCAACACTTGAGCGTTAGTAGAAATTAGCGGTGCAATATTCCGTAAATGTCCGCGCGCGTAGGTATCTCCACCACAATGTATAAATTTATTATTTTCCATCTCTTTAATTAATCCGGAACGAATGCTGGTACGTTCGGCGAGATCGTCAACGCTAAGTCCCGCGCTCTCGCGCGCACCCCGCATAAATTCACCCAGAGACATTTAAATTCGCCGTTCTAAAATCAGAGGAAGTTCATTAGGGAAAGTCTACTCTGGGATTCTCCCCACGCCTAGCCCAGCAGGTGGTCAACCCCTAAGATCACCCTTCGTACTAGTCCCCTAAATGATTAACAAGCGATGAAATTTAGTAATCGCGCAAAGTCGCCAGCACAGAATCAAGTTCATCTGGCTTAACCATTACCGTGCGCGCCTTGGAACCTTCTGAAGGTCCAACGATTCCGCGAGATTCCATTAGATCCATTAAACGTCCGGCCTTGGCAAAACCAACGCGTAGTTTGCGTTGCAGCATCGATGTAGAACCAAATTGGGTTCCAACTACAAGTTCAACGGCTTGCAAGAGCAGATCTAAATCATCACCGATATCTTTATCAACCAATTTATTTGATTGCGATGCAACAGTTACATCATCGCGATAACGTGGTGATAACTGCTTTTTAACATGGTTTGTTACCGCTTCAATTTCGCGTTCGGAAACATAGGCGCCTTGAATTCGTATGGCGCGCGATGCGCCCATCGGGATAAAAAGCCCATCGCCTTGACCAACTAGTTTTTCAGCGCCCGGACTATCTAAGATCACGCGGCTATCTGCTAGAGAACTTGTGGCAAATGACAGGCGAGACGGAACGTTGGCTTTAATAAGGCCGGTAACAACATCTACTGATGGGCGCTGGGTTGCAAGAACTAAGTGAATACCGGCAGAACGAGCTAGCTGCGTAATTCGCACAACAGATTCTTCTACTTCGCGTGCAGCAACCATCATCAAATCTGCTAGCTCATCAATAATCACTAATAAATATGGGTAAGGCTCTACTACCCGATCGCTGCCTGGAGGTGGAATTACCTTGCCGGCGCGAACTGCCTTATTGAAATCATCGATATGCCTAAAACCAAATGTTGAAAGATCTTCATAACGTAGATCCATTTCGCGCACGACCCAAGTAAGCGCATCTGCAGCTTTCTTGGGGTTTGTAATGATTGGTGTAATTAAATGAGGAATGCCTTCATATGCCGTTAGCTCAACGCGCTTTGGATCAATCAAAACTAAACGCACATCATCAGGTGTTGCGCGCATTAAAATCGAAGTAATCATGGCGTTGATCATGGAAGACTTACCTGCGCCGGTTGCGCCCGCCACAAGTAAGTGAGGCATCTTCGCTAAGTTTGCACATACAAAGTTACCTTCCACATCTTTACCCAGCGCTACCAACATAGGGTGATGATCTTGGCCGGCAACACTTGAGCGCAAAACATCACCCAAAGCCACGATTTCGCGGTCAGCATTTGGAATTTCGATACCTACGGCGGATTTACCTGGAATCGGCGAAAGAATTCGCACATCGCTGCTGGCAACTGCATATGAAATATTCTTAGCCAGGGCGGTGATTCGCTCTACCTTTACCGCATTACCTAGCTCAACTTCATAACGTGTAACCGTTGGTCCGCGCATAAAGCCGGTTACTTGAGCATCGATTTCGAACTGTGCAAAGACTTCGGTAAGGGAAGCCACAACAGTGTCGTTGGCCTTTGATTTAGCCTTTGCGGCAGGTCCTGTGCGAAGTAAATCTTGCGGGGGCAAGGTGTAATGAGAATCTGCGGTTAAGAGAAGTTGTTCTGGGCGTTTATTAGTGGCCGGTATGGATGAACTGGTCGCCGGAGCTTGGACTTGTCGTGGGACTTCAACGGTGAACTCTTCATCAAATTCTTCTTCATCAAGTTCTTCTTCAGGGACTTCATCAGCGTGCTGGTTCCAGGCAACAACCGGTGTTTCAAAAGGTGGGGTATCAGTAATCTCAAAATCAGATTCTTCACGTTGTGGGCGCTTGGACCAGGCCCAGATAAAGGTATTTTTGATCCGAATCGCCACCGATGACAAGGGAGTTGCAGTCGTGACAAGGGCGCCAAAGAAGAAGAGCGCAAGTAAGAACGGATATGCCAACATCGAAGTCATCAATCGTTCTAGCGGCATGGAGATTGCGTAACCAAGCCAGCCACCGCCATGGCGCATCGCGGTTGTTCCGGTTGGGTTAATGGCTCCAAGTGAGCCATTAAAAAGATGCGCTAAACCTGTGGCGCTCAAAATCATTGTTATGAAGCCAACGACAATTCGCGAAGTTGCCTTGTGATCATCTGGAACTCGGAACAAACGAATAGCAAAGTAAATTATTACAATAGGTGCAAAGAAACCGATTCGCCCAAAGGCGCCATAAATTAGCGCATAAAGATTACGTCCCACAAAGTTATCGGCGGCAAACCAAGTACCCGCAAACGAGGCTAAAGCTAAAATTAATAGAAGAAATGCGATTCCATCGCGGTGGTGAGCAGGATCTAAATCACGAGCCCCGCGCGCTAAGAAGCGAACCGTTGAGCCAAGTGCTTTCGCTAGCGCATTCCAGAGAGCGCTTAGGGCGCGACCAATTAACGAAAAGGCTGACTTACCCGCCTTGCTTGAAGCGGTGCGTTTTTTCTTGGCCACACCTTTAATCTTACTGGCTAGACCTCAATAACCACGGGAACAATCATTGGGCGGCGGCGATGTTTTCCACCGACCCAGCTACCTATTGTGCGACGTACAACTTGGGAGAGTTGATGAGTTCCGTTAACGCCATCGGCAACAGCGCGTTGTAGCGCTTTCTCAATTTGGCCTTTTACTTCATCAAAGAGCGCTTCATCTTCATTAAAGCCACGTGCATGAATATCGGGGCCTGCAACAATCTTGCCGCTCTGTGATTCGATTACAACTACTACAGAGATAAAACCTTCTTCTCCCAAGATTCTGCGATCTTTAAGCGAAGATTCTGTAATATCACCAATGCTCTGACCATCTACATAGACAAATCCACATGGCACAGAGCCGACAACTTCCGCCTCGTGATCCACCAAATCTACAACTATGCCATTTTCAATAATAAAAGCATTCTCGCGCGGAACACCTGCCTGGATTGCGAGTTCCGCATTGGCCTTTAAATGGCGCCATTCTCCATGGACTGGCAAGGCGTATTTTGGTTTGACGATGTTGTAGCAATACAACAATTCACCAGCTGCGGCATGGCCAGATACGTGGACCATGGCATTTGCTTTATGAACAACTTTTGCGCCAAAGCGAGTTAACTCATTGATTACTCGAAATACTGAATTTTCATTGCCTGGAATAAGTGATGAGGCAAGAATTACAGTGTCACCGTCCCCGACCCTTATCTGGTGATCGCCATTTGCCATGCGAGAAAGCGCCGCCATTGGTTCACCTTGTGAGCCAGTACAAATCAGAACTACGCGGTCGTCATAGCTATCCAAATCTTTAGCATCAATAACAATTCCAGCAGGAATATTGAGATAACCCATATCGGCTGCGATCTTCATATTACGCACCATAGAGCGGCCAATGAAGACCACTTTGCGATCATGCAATGCGGCAGTATCAATAACTTGTTGTACTCGGTGCACATGGGATGAAAATGAGGCGACGATTACGCGCTTTTTGGTCGCCGCAATTGCGCGATTTAGCGCGGGGATAATTTCACGTTCAGATGGTGTAAATCCTGGAACATCAGCGTTGGTGGAATCAACTAAAAATAGATCTACGCCTTCATCTCCTAACCGAGCAAAGGTTCGCAAATCGGTAATACGCCCATCTAGCGGCAATTGATCCATCTTGAAATCACCGGTGTGCAGAACCGTCCCCGCTTTAGTGTGAATCGCAACTGCTAGAGCATCCGGAATTGAGTGATTAACGGCAACAAATTCGACTTCAAATGGGCCGATATCTTCGCGCATTCCTTCTTTAACTTCGCGAGTCAGAGGTGAGATGCGATGTTCTTTAAGTTTTGCAGTTACTAGCGCCAAGGTAAGGGCAGAACCGTAAAGTGCAATATCACCGCGTTCGCGAAGTAGATATGGAGTCGCGCCGATGTGGTCTTCGTGCCCGTGCGTCAAAACTAAACCAACCACATCATCTAGGCGATCACGGATATAACTAAAGTCAGGCAGGATTAAATCAATACCTGGTTGGTTATCTTCGGGAAATAAGACGCCGCAATCTACGATTAATAACTTGCCATTAGTTTCAAAGACGGTCATATTGCGACCGATTTCAGCTATCCCACCGAGGGCCACGATACGTAAGCCACCTGCAACTAATTTGCTAGGCGTGCCGAGGTCGGGATGCGGATGGACCATAAAATATTTTTATACTGCGACGCCACCGGCGATCAGATCTTTACGCAACTGCGTGATCTGTTCTTCGGTAGCGTCGACGAGAGGAAGTCTGGTGTATCCGCCAGGTAGGCCCAAGATATTTAGCGCAGCCTTGGTCAGGATCGCACCTTGCGTGCGGAAGGTGCCGGTAAAGACTGGAAGTAACTTCTGATGGATCTCCAGAGCGCGCGCTGCATTGCCAGCAAACCATGCATCGAGCATCTCTTTAAGATCTTTTCCAACTGTATGGCCGCATACCGAAACCATTCCAACTGCCCCAACCGAGAGAAGTGGCAAGTTGAGAATGTCATCACCTGAATAAACTGGAATTCCGCAGCGCTTAATCACCCAAGATGTAGATGCGACATTTCCTTTAGCATCTTTGAGAGCCACGATCTGCGGGTGGTTATAGAGCTCAACGATTGTGTCTGGCTCAATTTCGATTCCACAACGTCCTGGAATGTCGTACATCATCAAAGGCAAGTCGGTAGCGCTAGCGATCGCTTTAAAGTGCGCCGCAACACCTGCCTGTGGAGGTTTGTTGTAATAAGGGGCTACAACGAGCAAGCCATCTGCGCCAGCTTTTTCGGTGCGCTTGGCTTGATTGATTGAATATTCAGTTTCGTTATCGCCGGCACCCGACACAACATAAATCTTGGGACCTACTACATCCTTAACCACGCGGATGATCTCTTCTTTTTCAGAAGATTTAGTTGTTGGCGCTTCTCCGGTTGTCCCGTTGACTGCAATTCCATCATGGCCATTGGCCACTAAATGAGCTGCTAATTTTTCGACTCCAGGCCAATCGATTTTGCCATCTTTATCAAATGGCGTCACCATCGCGGTCAGCATACGTCCGAATGGCGCCTGAATTGTCATGGGAGCAACCTACCGTTTTAAGGTGCGATTCGTCCAGACTTCTCGAAGGCTCCGTAGGTTAGCGGCATCAATTTTGCAAATTCGGCTTCCATTTTCTCAGCAACCATCTCAATTTCTCGCTGCGGATAGCTGGGAAAATGCGAACCTTCACGTGCAGTACGTAGTGAAAGAAAGTTCATAAGCGCACGCGCATTCATAGATACATACATTGACGAATAAGTTGCCACTGGCAAGACAACTCGGGCTACTTCGCGGGCGACTCCGGCATCTAACATTTTTTTGTAGCTTTCGTATGCAACTAAATAAGCTTCTTTCATTGCAGATACTGAAGTTTCAAACTGTTCTTTAGTGCCATCTTCAAATGTATATGCGCCTGTTTTTCCAACTTGCACCAGCTTGCGCTCCTTTGAAGGAATATAGAAAACTGGCTTAAGTTCGCGATAGCGCCCAGATTCTTCGTTATATGAGGCGATGCGATGGCGCATAAATTCGCGGAAGACAAATATTGGAGCGCTAATGAAAAATGTCATTGAGGTGTGCTCAAATGGAGATCCATGGCGTTCGCGCGCTAAATAATTAATTAGCCCAGCTGAACGCGCTGGATCTTCACCAATCTCATCCAACGACTGTTCTCCTGCTGTCGAAACACGCGCTGCCCAAATTACATCGGCATCGCTGGCGCTAGATTTAACTAGTTCAACAGTCATATCATCGCGGAAAATCACTTCATCACTCATGGGCGTCACCTTATATATAAGGCGCTACCTCCTTGAGGATATCTAAGGCAGAATGTCCCCGTGTCTAGAGTGAACCGCGCCACCGCTGCGCAATCCCTGAGCGTTTCGCTGACAGTAGGCGCATATGGCATCGCTTTCGGCGCAGCATCTATCGCCGCGGGATTCTCGGTTCTACAGAGTTGCTTGCTCTCACTTCTTACTTTTACGGGGGCATCACAGTTTGCAGTCGTTGGCGTATTGGGCGCAGGTGGTAGCGCGTTGAGTGGAATTGCAACTGCATCTTTACTTGGGGTTCGCAATACTTTGTATGGATTGCGAATGGCACCGGTTCTGCAAGTTAAAGGTCTGCGTCGAATATTTGCGGCACAAATATCAATTGATGAATCAACTGGCGTTGCCTTATCCCAAGAACATCTGGGAGTTAAAGCAGCGCGCCAAGGTTTCTGGTTAACCGGCATCGGTGTATTTATCTTCTGGAATATCTTTACCTTGGCTGGTGCGCTCGGTGCCCAAGCGATGGGCAATCCTGCAGCTTGGGGCTTGGATGCAGCTGTACCTGCGGCGTTCTTAGGTCTGCTCTGGCCCCGTTTAATAAATAAGACCGATCGATTACTCGCCTTAGCTGCATCCGCATTGGCGCTAGCGATGACGCCTTACTTTGTCCCTGGTGTTCCAATTATTTCGACTGCGCTATTGGCTTTGATCTTTGGATTGCGAGCCAACCTATGGAAATGACAACTTTTGATCCACTTTGGCTGGCCGTTATTGGAACGAGCCTAATTGCCTTTATCTTGAAATATTTAGGGCAGAGCGTTCCGAAGAGTTGGTTGTCGCATCCGCGTATCTTGAAAATTAACTCGCTTGTACCAATTGCGCTATTGAGCGCTCTGGTTGCCGTTCAATCATTTACCAAGGAATCTCGCTTGATTGCTGATCAGCGCATGGCTGGAGTTGCAGTTGCCGTTGTGGCACTTATTTTCCGCGCACCATTTCCGGTGGTTGTACTTTCAGCGGCAGCAACTTCAGCTGCGCTCTTTCATATCCAGTAATTAAGAGAGCAATTAAATAATATTTAGAGCTTGCAACTTCGTCTTTAGATCATTATCTGAAGGCTCAGTTAAATGAGTGCCATCGGAGAAGACCAGCACAGGGATTGATTGTGCTCCCCCATTTATCTCCATTACCTTTGCCGCAGCTGACTTATCAGTTTCTACATCGATATGAGTTACCTGCACATCGAGTTCTTCAAGTAAACGCTTTGAGCGGCGGCAATCTCCACACCAGTCAGCGCCATACATCGTGATATCTGCTTTAGCCATTTGCTTATCCCCTTACATAAATTTCTCTAGGCCGAAAGTCAGCCCAGGGTTAGAAATAACTTTGCGAACACCAAGCAGCACACCTGGCATAAAACCGGCACGATCTAGCGAATCATGGCGAATTGTTAACGTCTCACCAGGTCCACCAAGAAGAACTTCTTGATGGGCAACCAAACCACGCAAGCGAATTGAGTGCACTGGAATATCGCCAACCTTGCCACCGCGTGCGGCAGGATTACCAGAATTTGTGGCATCGGGTGCGGCAGGCAACTTTGCATCTTTACGAGCTTGCGACATTAGCTCTGCTGTGCGAGATGCAGTACCAGATGGCGCATCGACTTTATCGGGGTGGTGCAGTTCAATAATTTCAGCAGACTCAAAGTATTTAGCTGCCTTGGTTGCAAACTCCATCATCAAGACTGCACCGATAGCAAAGTTGGGAGCGATTAAAACTCCAACTTTTGGATTGGCTGCGATCAAAGTCTTTAGCTGGGCTACCCGTGCATCGTCAAAGCCGGTGGTACCGACAACTGCGTTAATACCTTTTGAAATTAAAAATTCGAGATTGGCCATCACTGAATCTGGCGTTGTGAAATCAACAACTACCTGTGCACCGCTAGATACGAGTTGATCTAGGGACTCGCCAAGATCTAAGGCGGCAACTAGTTCGAGGTCACTATCTTGAGTAACAGCCTTAACGACTTCTGCACCCATGCGCCCACGAGCACCTAGTACACCCACTTTAATCATGACCGTAACACCTTCTCGAACTTAGTTTCGTTTTTAAATGGCCCAACAAGTGCAAGGGTAGGTGATTTAGTCAGGTATTCGCTAGCAATTTCTCGCACGTCTGATGGGTTTACGCGCGCGATCGCTTTCAAAATATCGTCAAACCCCATTACCTGGCCATAGACAATTTCATTTTTACCTATCCGGCTCATTCGCGATGCAGAATCTTCTTGGCTTAAGACCAGCGAGCCGCGGACTGCGCCCTTCGCACGTTCAATCTCTTCATGGCTCATTCCATTTTCAGCAACATCAGCTAAAACTTCACGGATGATCTCAACAACTTCAATTGCCTTAGTTGGATTACAGCCGGCGTAGAAACCAATCTGACCAGAACCAGCAAATTGTTGTGCATAGGCATAAACCGAATAAGCCAAGCCACGCTTTTCGCGAATTTCTTGGAATAAGCGCGATGACATTCCACCACCTAGGGCTGAAGCGAGGACTCCCATCGCAAAGCGGCGTTCATCACTGCGCGCAACGCCTTCCATTCCGTAGAACATATGAGCTTGCTCGGTCTTGCGAGTAAGCAAACCAACGCTGTGCATTGGCTTAGTTTTAACTGGCGTATTTGGGCGAATCTGAGGGGCGCCTCTTACGCTTAAGAAGTTGTCGCGCGATAACGCTTCCTCAACCATGGCAACCACACGCTTATGCTTAATATTTCCCGCTACCGCAACAACCAAATCTTGCGGCAAGTACTTCTTCTTGTAATAGTTAAAGACGCTACTGCGCGACATCTCTTTGATTGATTTAATCGTGCCTAAGATCGGCCGACCTAATGTGGTGTCTCCGTAATAAGTTTCAGCATAAAGATCATGCACTAGATCACTGGGATCGTCATCGCGCATTGCAATTTCTTCCAGGACAACTTTACGTTCGGCATCAACATCAAGCGCCGAAACGATCGATGATGTAATCAGATCTGAGACGACATCGATCGCCATAGGTAAATCAGTATCGATTACGCGCGCATAGAAGCAGGTGTATTCCTTGCTGGTAAAGGCGTTCATCTCACCGCCAACTGCTTCAATGGTCGATGAAATTTCTAGCGCGGTACGTCGCGTAGTTCCTTTAAAGAGAAGATGCTCTAGAAAATGAGAAGCCCCAGCAACAGCCGGGGTTTCATCACGTGAACCAACATTTACCCAGATACCAATCGCGGCGCTGCGTACCGACGGAACTGTTTCCGTGACGATACGCAGACCGCTAGGTAATACTGTGCGACGAACAGACATTTTTGCGCTCTTTACTTATTCAGCGCTCGGTGTTGTTCCATCTTCGAGAACAGGAACCAACGAAAGCTTGCCCTTAGGATCAATTTCGCCGATTTCTACTTGAATCTTGTCGCCAACCTTCATAACTTCTTCCAGGTTCTCGATGCGCTTTCCACCATGCATCTTACGGATCTGAGATACGTGGAGCAGGCCATCTTTACCTGGCATAAGTGAGATAAATGCACCGAAGGCGGCAAGCTTTACAACGGTACCGAGGTAGCGCTCTCCAACTTCTGGCATTTGTGGGTTTGCGATCGCGTTGATCTGTGCGCGTGCAGCTTCAGCTGACGGACCATCGGTTGCTCCGATGTATATCGTGCCATCATCTTCGATTGATATTTCTGCGCCAGTCTCATCTTGGATCTGGTTAATGATCTTGCCCTTAGGCCCGATAACCGCACCGATCTGATCAACTGGAATCTTCACAGAGATGATCCGAGGAGCAAATGGGCTCATCTCATCTGGGGTGTCGATCGCTTCATTCATAACATCAAGGATTGCAAGACGCGCTTCTTTTGCTTGATGTAGTGCTCCAGCAAGTACTGATGCAGGAATTCCATCGAGCTTGGTATCTAGTTGAAGGGCTGTAACGAAATCTTTTGTTCCAGCAACCTTGAAGTCCATATCTCCGAATGCATCTTCTGCACCCAAGATATCTGTCAAAGCAACGTATTCAATCTTGCCATCGACAGTGTCTGAGATAAGTCCCATTGCGATACCTGCAACCGGCGCCTTAAGAGGCACACCAGCATTTAGCATGGCAAGTGTTGATGCACAAACAGATCCCATTGAAGTTGAACCATTTGAGCCAAGTGCTTCAGAGACCTGACGGATTGCGTAAGGGAACTCTTCGCGTGTTGGAAGAACTGGAACAAGTGCACGCTCTGCAAGTGCTCCATGTCCAATTTCGCGACGCTTTGGTGTGCCGACACGACCTGTTTCACCAGTTGAATATGGTGGGAAGTTGTAGTTGTGCATATAGCGCTTATGGTTTTCTGGGTTCAACGTATCGAGCTGTTGCTCCATCTTTAACATGTTTAGCGTTGTGATTCCGAGAATCTGAGTCTCACCACGCTCGAAGATCGCTGATCCATGAACGCGAGGAATAACTTCAACTTCTGCAGATAGGGCACGGATATCGCGAAGACCGCGACCGTCGATACGAATCTTGTCGCGCAATACGCGCTGGCGAACTAGCTTCTTAGTTAGCGAGCGGAACGCAGCAGGAACTTCTTTTTCGCGGCCTTCGAAGGCGGCAGAAACTGATTCCTTAGTTGCAGCAGAGATCTCATCGATCTTGGTCTCGCGCTCTTGCTTACCGGCGATAGTTAGCGCCTTTGCAAGGTCATCTTTAGCAGCCTTTTCAACAGCAGCATAAACATCATCCTGGTAATCCAAGAAGACCGGAAATTCTGCAGTTGGCTTTGCGGCAACCTTGGCTAGCTTAGATTGTGCATCGCACAAGATCTTAATAAATGGCTTTGCAGCATCAAGTCCTTGCGCAACAACTTCTTCGGTTGGAGTTGGCTGACCGTTCTTGATTAGTTCGATCGTCTTAGCTGTTGCTTCTGCTTCAACCATCATGATTGCTACATCGCCATCGCTGATGCGACCGGCAACGACCATGTCGAATACCGCGTTCTCAACTTGTGAATGGTTAGGGAAGGCAACCCATTGTCCGTCAATCAACGCAACGCGAACGCCGCCGATTGGACCTGAGAATGGAAGACCTGCAAGCTGTGTTGACATAGATGCTGCGTTAATCGCGATTACGTCATACATATGATCAGGATCTAGCGCCATAACTGTTACGACGATCTGTACTTCGTTGCGAAGTCCCTTTACGAATGATGGACGCAGTGGGCGATCAATTAGACGACAAGTAAGAATTGCATCTTCTGATGGACGACCTTCGCGGCGGAAGAATGATCCTGGGATGCGACCGACTGCGTACATCTTCTCTTCAACATCTACTGTTAAAGGAAAGAAATCGAATTGATCTTTTGGAGTCTTGGAAGCAGTTGTTGCTGAGAAGATCATTGTCTGATCGTCTAGGTAGACAGCTGCGGCTCCGGCTGCTTGACGCGCTAGGCGTCCGGTTTCAAAGCGGATTTCGCGCTTTCCGAATTTGCCATTATCGATAACGGCAACTGATGACTGTACTTCTTGACCCTCCATGGGTCCTCCTTTTAGTTGAGCGGTTATTTTTAACCGTTCCAGGTTCGCAAGGAGTTACCAGCAATAATGTGAAGTAATGAATCGTCGATCGAAGTTCACGCAGGCCAAGTGCCTTGCGGAAACCACTACCGAGGACCATTGCTTCCACATAAAACTGGAAACCAAACTCCCCTGGCGGGTAGTTATTTAATTAGCGGCGAATACCGAGCTTTTCGATAATTGCACGATAACGATTGATATCTGTCTTTGATAAGTACTGAAGAATTCGACGACGCTGACCTACGAGCAACAACAGACCGCGACGGTTGTGGTGATCGTGTGGGTTGGTCTTTAGATGTGTAGTGATGTCTTCAATACGACGTGAGAGCAAAGCAACCTGTGCTTCTGGGCTTCCGGTGTCGGTAGCTGATGAGCCGTACTTAGCAATGATTTCTTTCTTTACTTCTGGTGTTAAAGCCATTTTAAGAACTCCTATTAGTTACCGCCACGACGGCGACCGGTTTGATACACGGCCACTCACTTTGATCGTAGGACGAGGCCAAGATTACCAGCGGGGCTGTGGATAAGGCAAAATGAGAAATTACTGCTCGGTTAATGAGCGTGCCTGGTCGCAATCTAACTTCATCTGCACCAATAACGGCTCGAGCCCATCAAATTTCAAGGTATTGCGCAAGCGCCAACCAAATTCAATTGATGCGTTCTTGTCATATAGCTCTAAATCTTCTTGATCAAGGGCATAGGCCTCAACTTGGCGACCACGAACTCCCTCAAAGGTTGGATTAGTGCCGATTGAAATTGCGGCGGGCCAGTAGTTAATTCCAACTGTTAACCAACCGGCATAGACGCCATCACCAGGAATTGTCTGGCCATCAATATTTCCGAGGTTTGCAGTTGGATAACCAATTTCGCGTCCACGTTTTTCTCCATGCACAACAACACCATCAAGGCGATGTGGACGAGAAAGGAGTTTGCGCGCTTCTTCAACTTGGCCTGATGTAACTAAACCACGGATGCGCGATGAGGAAATAATCTCGCCGTCTCCAGATTCCAGATCCTGGACATCGACTGTAAAGTTAAATTTGAATCCATCGGCAATCAGGGATGCAACGTTACCGGCTGCCTTGTGGCCATAGGTAAAGTTCTTACCCACAATTACGGTAGAAGCACTTAACTGCCCAACCAAAATATCCTTAACAAAATCCTCCGGTGACATTTGAGCAAATTTCTTGTTGAATTTCAGGACCGCTACTTGATCTGCATTGTGGATCTTTAAAAGCTCAACCCGATCAGCCAAAGTTGTTAACAAAGTCGGGGCGCGATCAGGTGCAAAAACCTGTATTGGATGTGGATCAAACGTCAAAGCAATTATGTTGCGACCATCCGCGATCTCTTTGGCGCGATTTAACAAGAGTTGGTGGCCTTTGTGGACGCCATCAAAGACTCCGATTAGTACGACGCTGCCGGTGGTCATTTGCTAATTATTGCCGATTAATTGGCCGCTGCAAAAACGGCGATTGGTTTGGCTTTACCGGATTCATTCTTCAAGAGCGCGATCAAACGATCATCTGGTGATAACGCGGCATAGATTGCCTCAGTCGCATTTACCGATAATGGGCGACCAAAGGAGAGTTCGAGAACTTCATCCAATGCCAATTCGCGTACCTGAAAAGTTGCACGGGCAACATCTGCCAGTTCCAGCGGAGTAAATGATTGTGCTTTTAAATCTTCGAAAGAAATTGCTTGTGAAATTGGAAAGCCTGCAACACGGGTTCGGCGCAGTGCTGATAAATGGCCCCCGACTTGTAAATCAGTACCTAGATCACGGGCGATGGCGCGGATAAATGTGCCAGCCGAACAAGTGACATCTGTATCTATCTCAATGCGAGCACCAAGGCGGCGAATTTCTAAAATATTGAGTACGGAAATTGTGATGGTTCGCGCGGCGAGTTCAAATACTTCACCGGCACGTACTCGGTCATAGGCGCGCTCTCCCCCAACTTTTACCGCAGATACTGAACTGGGGCGTTGCGCGATTTCGCCGATCATTTTTGCTAAACCACTCTTAATCTGGGCATCAGTTATTTGTGAAGCATCAACTTCAGAAATAACTTCGCCTTCACGATCATCTGTCACGGTGGCCACACCTAAAACTATTGTTGCCGTATATGACTTATCGCCATCGGTTATATATTGCAGCAGGCGCGTCCCGTTACCAAAGCCAAGAACTAAAACACCGGTAGCCATCGGATCTAAGGTGCCGGCATGACCCACCTTGCGTGTACCCAAAGCTTTGCGAGCAACAGCCACAACATCATGGCTAGTCATACCTGGTGCTTTATCTACAACTAGAAATCCATCTGTCATGGCAGGTGTTGTTGCTTAATCTTCGATTATTGTGGGGGTTTTATATGGATCTTCTCCCCCAGCAAATGAAGCGTTCTTACGAAGTTGCGCAACTTCAGCGTCAAGTTCGTGAACTTTATCCAATAAGGAATCAAGGGCTTTGGCAGATTCAGGTAGCCCATCCTCAAAGAATTCAATTGACGGTGTGATGCGAGTCTGTAGATCACGGCCGACTGCGCTGCGGATTACGCCCTTAGCGCTCTCAAGTGCTGCAGCAGTTGAGGCGCGTTGTTCATCATCACCGAATACTGTGTAGAAGATTGATGCGTTCTGCAAGTCGCCAGTAACGCGTGCATCGGTGACAGTTACGAAGCCAAGACGTGGATCTTTGATCTTCGTCTCAAGTAGCTGCGCAACTACCACTTTTATGCGATCGGCAACTTTCTGGGTGCGATGAGATTGGCCCACGATTTAAGCCCTCTTCTTCTCGCGCATCTCGAAGACCTGAATGGTGTCTCCGATTTGCAGATCCTTCATATTGCCAAGACCGATACCGCACTCGAAGCCTTCCTTGACTTCATTTGCATCATCTTTAAAGCGCTTCAAAGAATCGATAGTTAGATCATCAACGATCACTTCAGAGCCACGCATAATGCGTGCCTTCGCATTTCGCTTGATAGAACCATCGCGAACGATGGAACCGGCAATATTGCCAGCTTTAGAAGATTTGAAGATCTCGCGCACTTCTGCGTTGCCGAGAATGATTTCTTCGTATTCTGGCTTGAGCAAGCCCTTAAGAGATAGTTCGATCTCTTCAATAGCGTTGTAGATCACGGAGTAGAAGCGAACTTCCACGCCTTCTTGATCTGCATAGATTGCAGTCTGTGGTTCTGGCTTAACGTTAAAGCCAATAACAACTGCAGTAGATGCCGATGCCAAAGTGATATCGCTCTTGGTAATTGCACCTACCCCACGGTGGATAACGCGCAGATCAACTTCTGCTCCAACGTCGAGTTGCATAAGCGCATCTTCGAGGGCTTCCACCGAACCGGATACGTCGCCCTTGAGGATGAGGTTAAGCGTCGAGACCTTGGACTGCTCCATAAAGTCTTCAAGTGAAACTTTCTTGCGCGCCTTAGCTAGTTGCGCATTTCGTTCTGCCGCTTGACGCTTTTCCGCAATCTGGCGTGCAGTGCGATCTTCATCAGCAACTAGGAATGTGTCACCTGCACTTGGCACGGATGTAAATCCAAGAACCTGCACTGGACGTGATGGTCCGGCGGTTTCCACGTTTTCACCATGCTCATCGAGCATTGCACGTACGCGACCAAATGACCCACCAGCGACAATTGCATCACCGACTTTCAAGGTACCGCGCTGTACTAGAACAGTTGCAACTGGTCCGCGACCGCGATCGAGGTGAGCTTCAATCGCAACACCGCGAGCCACATCTTCTGCAACAGCACGTAGATCAATTGCAGCATCTGCGGTCAAAAGAATCGCATCGATGAGTTCATTAACGCCAAGACCTGATTTAGCAGATACGTTAACGAACAAAGTCTCGCCGCCATATTCTTCTGCGATCAAGTTATACTCAGTTAATTGTTGGCGGACCTTATCTGGGTTCGCACCTTCTTTATCAACCTTGTTGACTGCAACCACGATTGGAACATCGGCTGCTTGCGCGTGATTTAACGCTTCAATTGTCTGCGGCATGATTCCATCATCTGCGGCAACAACTAGAACTGCGATATCTGTGACCTTGGCACCACGGGCACGCATAGCTGTAAAGGCTTCGTGGCCGGGTGTATCGATAAAGGTAATCGCACGGTTTACACCATCATGATCGTGGTGAATTTGGTATGCGCCAATGTGCTGAGTGATACCACCGGCTTCAGTCTTTAGGACTTCTGATTTACGGATGGCATCGAGCAAGCTGGTCTTACCGTGATCGACGTGTCCCATAACAGTCACAACCGGTGGACGGGCAACAAGTAAATCGGCGTCGAGATCAGATAGCTCTTGCGCAAGATCGATATCGAAGTCTTGTAGAAGTTCGCGATCTTCATCTTCTGGGCTAACAATCTGGATGACATAACCCAATTGCGCACCGAGAATTTCAAAGGTATCGGCATCTACCGATTGAGTTGCAGTAACCATTTCACCTAAGTGGAATAGCGCAGCAACTAGCGCTGCCGCATCTGCACCAATCTTTTCTGCGAAATCTGCCAGTGTTGAACCGCGACGCATACGGATCTGAGTCTTGCCATCTCCGTGCGGAATAACTGCTCCACCTAATTGGGGAGCCTGCATATTGTCGAATTCATCGCGCAGCGCTTTTCTAGATTTTGGTTTGCGTTTGCTGCTCTTACTTGCATTCTTACCAAATGCACCTGCAGCACCGCCGCGACCTGGGCCGCGATTAGGAGCGCCGCCCGGGCGTTGTGGTCCGCCAGCAGTTGGCGCACCAGTTGTTGGTGCGCTTGAACGATAAGGACTCGAAGATGGTGCGCCACCAGTACGTGGTGGGTAATTTCCGGGACCGCCAGTACCAGCCGGACGTGGTGTATTTGGACGCGCTGCAAAACCGGGGCGAACTGAACCAGGTCGAGGTCCTGACATTCCAGGACGTGCACCTGTTGCACCTGTTGGTCGTTGTGGTGGGCGAGGTACTGCACCACCAGTTGAAAATGGATTGTTGCCAGGACGCGGTGGACGTGGAACTGATGCACCACCAGTTGAAAATGGATTATTACCTGGACGTGGAGTTACAGGTTTTACATCTTCTGCACTTGGTGTCTCTGAAATCTTTTCTACAGCTACTGGGGTTGGGGCTGGCGCGATCGATTCGGCGCGAGCAGCTTTAAGCGCTTCTAAGTCAACACCTAATTCGGCGGCTAATTCAGCTGCTAATTCTGGATTTACATCTGCCGTCTTTTTGGCAGCGCTCTTCTTGGCGGCGGCCTTCTTGACGGGTTTGGCTTCTTCAACTAGCTTGGCATCGGGATACATCTCGATGAGCTTGCGCACGACCGGCGCTTCTACAGTTGATGATGCGGAACGAACGAATTCGCCCATTTCTTGGAGTTTGGCAAGAACAACCTTGCTCTCCATACCGAGTTGTTTTGCCAACTCATGTACGCGGACCTTTGACACATTTCTCCTGTCTTGGCCCGCAATCTTTATTCTAGATATTTATCTAGGGATGCGAGCCTTAGTTGTACGACCTCATAATCTGAACGAGCTCATTTGAGTTTCATATCTTTCGCATCCATATCTATGAAAAGTTCATCTAGGAACTTTTTGAATTGAGTTACATCTGGCATCTCATCGAGCTTGAAGGCCCATTTAAATGCTTTCCGTTCTATTGCAACGTATCCACACTTGGGGTGTAGCCACGCTCCTCTACCTTGAGACTTTCTGCCTTGAACTGGAGTTACGACCCCGTCGATGCAGTTGACTCGAAGTAGCTGTGAAGGTGTTTCTGACTTACGACAGACGATGCAAGTACGTATCGGTTTGATACTCAATCGCATTACTTTCGCTTCTCTCACCATCACTTAAGGCTAAAGGATAGCGAACTCGCCCCGATTAACCTAAATAAGCAGGTAATTACGCGGATGCTGGGGTATCTGGATGGATATCGATACGCCAACCAGTCAGACGTGCAGCAAGGCGCGCATTTTGTCCATCTTTGCCAATAGCAAGTGAGAGTTGGTAATCAGGCACTGTTACTTTGGCAGAACGCATCGCTAAATCAACGATTTCTACTTTAGATACCTTTGCCGGAGCTAGCGCCTGGGCAACAAATTCAGCGGGATCTTCTGACCAATCAACGATATCTATTTTCTCTCCATGTAACTCATCCATAACCGCACGTGAACGTGCGCCCATTGGCCCGATTAAAGATCCTTTTGCGGAAACTCCGGCGCGATGCGAACGAACAGCCAACTTGGTGCGATGACCGGCCTCGCGAGCTACTTCCATAATTTCTACGATGCGATCTTTGATTTCCGGAACTTCTAATTCGAATAGCTGTTTAACAAGTGCTGGGTGGCTGCGCGAGAGCATGATCTCTGGACCTTTCATGCCTTGCTTTACTTCAACCACAAAACATTTAATACGATCACCATGTTGATAAACCTCACCAGGTACCTGTTCTTGCGGAGGAATTCGACCTTCAACGCGGCCCAAATTAACGTTAATCATCTTTGGGTCACGACCTTGTTGCACGATTCCAGAGATAACATCACCGACTGATGCGCTAAATTCACCGACGATTTCGGCATCATTTGTCGCACGCATCTTTAACTTAATTACTTGCCTGACCGTTGAGGTCACAGTGCGCGCAAAGCCTTCTGGTTCATCTCGATCTTCGCTAATCCGCTCACCAAGTTCATTAAAAGTTGGGACCAAGATAGAGATCTCACCGCTTACGCGATCGACTGAGGCACGCGCTTGGCGCTTTGGTTCCAGGGTTTGGTAGTACGCCTCCAAGACACCAGCTTCGATTTCAGTAATCAACTGTTCTAGCGGAATCTCTTTATGAGTTGCCAAAGCAATCAACGCTTCAACATCGACCTGTGATTTATTCATCGATAGCATCTTTGCGATTAAACTCGATTTCAACGACGGCGCGTTTGATATCGGCGAATGCAACTTTGTGTTCTTTGATTCGACCCTTTATATTCTCAACTAACTTCGCGCTGACTTCATCAAATTCGGTTAGGCGCCCGATGATTACCGCGCCATCGCTTAAGGTAACTTTTATCAAGCGAGTTAAGTTCTTGGTCCAGTGACGTGGCTGAGTTAGCGGGCGGTCAACGCCGGGAGATGTAACTTCCAAGGTAAAGGGAGTCTCACCCATAAATTCTGCAGAATCTAAAATCTCTGAGATAACTCTTGAGGCAACCGTTACTTGATCAAGATTTAATGGTGTTGGGCCATCTACTACACAGGTAACGATGCGGTGGCTACCAGGGGATGCGATCTGGACTTCTTCTAGAAAGAAACCTGCTTCGGCAACAGCAGGTGTGATTAAATCTGTTATCGACTGAGTCAGCGACATATACAGCTCCTTGTATTAAATTATTATTTAATTGTGTTGAGGCCTTTAGTTTAACATTGATTGAAGGTAGCAAAGGTATCAATCGCCACTTTCACAATTAAAGCCAACGTCACCCCCATAAAGACTTTTCTCACCAAATTAGATCCACCACGTAAGGCGATATGAGCACCTATTAACCCACCAGCGATATTGGCGATTGCCAGAGTTAATCCCACCTTCCAAATGATTTCGCCATTTGCGCCGAACATAATGATGGCGCCGAGATTTGTGGCGACATTTACCACTTTGGCGATTGCCGATGCTGACAAGAAAGCAAAACCAAGTACGGCAACCAGAGTTAAGACTAAGAAAGAACCTGTCCCGGGGCCAATTAGTCCGTCATAGAAACCGATCACCAGTGCGGCCATAGCTGCAATCTTTAGGCGCAGGCTCTGGCTATGTCGCAATGATTCAATCTGGCCAAGTTGTGGTCTCTTCCAGGTATAGACAAGGACGGCAATTAATAAGGTAACGACTATAGGTTTGAGAATTTCGGTCGGTATATGAGATGCAAGTGATGCACCACCCATCGATCCAAGAAAGGCAGGTAACGCCATTGTTGCCAACAATTTGGAATCGGTTTTAATGTTTCGGCGATACATCAGCGCTGACGCCGAGGTGCCAAAAATTGAGGGCACTTTATTAGTTCCAAGAATCACAACCGTGTCATATTTAGATAAGCCGATCAGCAAAGCCGGAAGTTGAATTAGCCCTCCCCCGCCGGCGATGGCATCAATTAGGCCAGCGGCGAAAGCTGCGATACCAAGAATGAGAAGCGTGTAGAGAGTTAGATCAGCAAACACTTTAAGAAAGTGTTGCGATCAGTGCAGTGACAGCAGATACTGCATCAGCAAGGAGAACTTCGGATTTCTCACCGGTCTTACGGTTGCGCATTTCAACTTTGCCATCGGCAAGTGAATTACCAACCACCATAATTACCGGAATACCAATTAACTCAGCATCCTTAAATTTAACGCCGGCACTTGGGTCGCGGCGATCATCTAACATGACTGAAATTCCCGCCGCTTCTAACTTGTTTCCGAGATCGAGCGCAGTATCAAATGGGAGATCGTCTTTACCTGTTGCAACGATATGTACCTTGGCAGGGGCAACTTCTAGCGGCCAAGATAAACCGATCTCGTCATAACTCTGTTCGGCAATGGCGGCAACAGCGCGCGATACACCGATTCCGTAAGAGCCCATGGTGACAATTTGTGATTTGCCGTTTTGATCAAGGACCGTTAAGCCAAGTGAATCTGCGTATTTGCGACCCAATTGGAAGATGTGACCGATTTCGATCGCGCGATCAATCACAACTGCAGTTGCGCATTCAGGACATGAATCACCTTCGCGAATTTCGGCAGCTTCTACGTAAGCAAATGGTGTGA